>Ga0182740_1000287_pt1 | contig 74487 bp, 70 predicted proteins | sample eDN5th37CKraftBY_FD_128872 | JGI IMG/M metagenome (GOLD analysis project Ga0182740, IMG submission 128872) | Enriched backyard soil microbial communities from Emeryville, California, USA - eDNA 5th pass 37_C Kraft BY (version 2) (version 2) | ecosystem: Environmental > Terrestrial > Soil >...
CACACGCAGCACAATGTGGTCCAACCCCTTGATCCTGAACATACCGCCTCCGCAGGTCCACGGCGCGATGCGCGCCCATTGCGCCATGATAGGCAATCGACACGGCGCATGGACAGCGCGGCAGCCGCTATACTGGGCTCATATCAGGAACCCGGCAATCTTGAACAGCCGCGCCGCCCCCCTGGCGGGCGCGGTGTTTTTATCAAGGAGGTCCCCATGTTCCCTGAGTATCGCGACTTGATATCCCGACTCAAGAACGACGATCCGCATTTCTCCAGGTTGTACGACAAGCACAACAACCTCGACCAGCATATCCAGAATATCGAGGCCGGCCGCGCCACCGGCACATCGCTGGACATCGAGAAGCTGAAGAAGGAAAAGCTGCATCTCAAGGATCAGATCTACGCGATCCTGAAAAACGGCGCATAGCGCCCCTTCTCCTCCCCGCCGCCAGTCCGGCGCGCCGCCTCGACAGCGTGCGCGCATGGGCCAGTGCGTGTCCGCGGCCCGGCTCAGGCGGCGGGCGGGCGCGCCGCGGCCGCGCCGCCACGGACCGGACTGCCCCGGTACAACCACGCGCTCAGCCCCACCGCCCCGGCCAGCAGCGCGCCGGCCAGCGCCACCACGCCGGCCCAGCCGCCATGCGACCAGCTGCCTCCGCCCACCGAACCCAGCACACTGGCGCTGAAGTAATAGGCCAGCAGGTAGAGCGAGGCCGCCTGCGCCTTGTAGCCGCGCGCCATCTGCCCCACCCAGCCGCTGGCCACCGCATGGGCGGCGAAGAAGCCGAAGGTGAACACGATGATGCCGGCCACCAGCACCGCCAGCGCATCGGACAGCGTCAGCAACAGCCCCGCCATCGCGATGCTGGTTGCCGTGCACAGCATGGCGCCCCGGCCATGCCGGTCGGCCAGCCGGCCGAACAGCGTCGAAGCCACGATGCCGACCAGGTAGACCACGAAAATGGCGCCGATGAAGGTCTGGCTGAGCGAAAACGGCGGCAGCAGCAGCCGGTAGCCCACATAGTTGTAGACCGTCACGAACGCGCCGGCCTGCAGGCCGGCCAGCACGAACAGCGCCACCAGGCGGCCATGGCGCAGATGCGTGGCCAGGCCCGCCCGCGCATCGCGCCAGCCGTTGCCGCGGCGCGGCACGAAACGGCGCGAAGCCGGCAGCAGCCAGACGAACAGCACGGCCGCCAGCAGTCCCAGGGCGCCGAGGGCGCCCAGCGCCGCGCGCCAGCCCAGGTAGTCCGACACGAAGCCCGTGATGACGCGCCCGGTCAGTCCGCCGAACGCGCTGCCGCTGATGTACAGCCCCATCACGAAACCCAGAGTATCCGGCTCGACCTCTTCGGCCAGGTAGGCCATGGCAACGGCCGGCACCCCGCCCATGGCGGCGCCTTGCAGGGCGCGCAGCACCAGCAGCGTGTGCCAATCGGGCGCGAAGGCCGCCACCGTGCCCAGCGTGGCGGCGGCGAACAACGAGACCGCCATGACGGCCTTGCGCGGCAGCGCCTGCGCCCACAGGCCCACCAGGAAGATGGCCAGCGCCAGAAAGATGGTGGACAGCGACAGCGACAGGCTGCTCTGGACCGGCGAGACGGCAAACGCCTGGGAGAACAGCGGCATCAGCGGCTGCACACAGTACAGCAGGGAGAAAGTGGCGAAACCGGCGGCGAACAGCGCCCATTGGGCGCGATGCAGCTCGGCCGTGCCGCGCCGCAGATAAGGCTGCCCCGGATCCGCCCCGGAATGCGTGGTGGGCGGGGTGGCGGCGACGGCAGACGGGGGCGGCATGGGGTTCTCGGCAGGACGGCAAGCGGAGCACATGCCCGCCCGGCCACAGTAGACTTCCGGCCGTCATTTGTCCAATATATGAAACCGGCACCAATGATATTTTAAAAGAATGGAACTGCGTCACTTGCGCTACTTCGTCGCCGTGGCCGAAGACCTGCACTTCACCCGCGCGGCCGCCCGGCTGGGCATCGGCCAGCCGCCGCTGAGCCTGCAGATCCAGCAACTGGAACGGGAGATCGGCACGGCGCTGCTGCTGCGCCAGCCGCGCGGCGTGACCCTGACCGAGGCCGGCGCCCGGTTCCTGCAGGATGCCCGCGCGGTGCTCGCCGCCGCCGAGCAGGCCGTGGAGACCGCGCGCCGGCTGGGTCACGGCGAACAGGGCGATATCGCGGTGGGCTTCACCGCCTCGGCGGTCTTCCATCCCTACCTGCCCAGCGCCATCCGCGCCTATCGCGACCGCTACCCCGGCGTACGCATCGCGCTGAGCGAAAGCAATACGCGGGCGCTGCTGGCGGGCCTGCGCAGCGGCGAGGTGGACGTCGCCTTCGTGCGCCCGCCCTACGCCCTGGACCAGGAGTTCGCCAGCGAACGGGTGCTGGACGAGCCGATGCTGGTGGCGCTGCCGCCGGACCATCCGCTGTGCCGCAAACGCGCCGTGCCCGTTGCCGCCCTGGCCGGACAGGACTTCGTGCTGTACCCGCGCCCCATCGGCGCCGGCCTGTATGACGCCATCATGCAGGCATGCCAGCGCGCCGGCTTCACGCCGCGCGTCATCCAGGAGGCCCCCCAGATGGCCTCCATCATCAGCCTGGTGGCCGCCGGCGTGGGAATCGCCGTCGTGCCCGCGGCCATGCGCCACATGGGCGCGGCGGGCATCGTCTACCGACCCATCCGCGGCGATGCGCCGCGCGCGCTGCTGGACATGGCGTACCGGCGCGAGCCCCGCAGCGCCGCGGTGCGTCATGCGGTCGAACTGCTGCGCGGCCGCGCCCACCCCTAGGCCAGGACCCGCCCACAAGCCTCCTCCCGCTGGTATATTGGCGCACCTCGACGCGCCTGGCGTCGGCAGGCACTCTTTCCCCCCGCGCTCGCGGCCATGCGCCGTACTCCTGGAGGCTTCCGATGCTCGTTGGCAATTACGATGCAACCCTGGTGTTGACTTCGCTGTTTGTTGCCATTCTGGCGTCGTACACCGCCCTGGGCATGGCCGGGCGGGTCGCGGCCAGCCGCGGCGTGGCCGCGCGGGTCTGGCTGGGCGGCGGCGCGTTCGCCATGGGCCTTGGAATCTGGTCCATGCACTTCATCGGCATGCTGGCGTTCAGCCTGCCTATCGCGCTGGGCTACGACATCGCACTGACCGTGGCGTCAATGGCGCTCGCGGTGGCCTGCTCGGCGTTCGCGCTGTGGGTGGTGACGCGCGCCACGCTGCCGTGGCCTCGCCTGGCCGGCGCCGCGGCCCTGATGGGCTCGGGCATCGCGGCGATGCACTACACCGGCATGGCGGCCATGCGCATGCACCCCGCCATCGAGTACTCGCCGGTCCTGTTCATGCTGTCGGTGGCCGTGGCCATCGTGGCCTCGGGCGCCGCTCTGTGGATCACCCACGCGCTGCGCCACAACCGTCCCGGCGCGCCGGCCTACCGGATCTGCGCCGCCATCGTCATGGGCCTGGCCATCGTCGGCATGCACTACACCGGCATGGCCGCCGCCAATTTCCCGGAAGGCAGCGTCTGCATGGCCGCCAACAGCGGCATCTCGGCCGGCTGGCTGGCGGTCTCCACCGCCTCCGTCACGCTGGCCGTGCTGGCCGTGGCCCTGGTGGTGGCGGTGCTCGACACGCGGCTGGAGACGCGCACCTCGGCGCTGAATGCCTCGCTGGCGCAGGCCAACGAAGAACTGGTGCAGATGGCGCTGCACGACACCCTGACCAAGCTGCCCAACCGCGCCCTGCTCGACGAGCGCCTGAAGCAGGCCATCATCCGCGCCACCGCCGCCGGACGCGGCTTCTCGCTGCTGTTCATCGACCTGGACGGTTTCAAGGCCATCAACGACGCCTATGGCCATGGCGCGGGCGACCTGCTGCTGGTCGAAATGGCGCAGCGCATCAAGCGCGCCATGCGGCCGCAGGACTGCGTGGCCCGGCTGGGCGGCGACGAGTTCGTGGTGCTGGCCGACCTGCCCGACCCCAATGACGCGGCCGGCCTGGCCGAACGCCTGATCGATGCGCTGACCATTCCGGCCGAGGTGCAAGGTCACGAGGTGTCGGTGGCCGCCAGCATCGGCATCGCCCTGTTCCCCGGCGACGGCGCCGACGCCGGCACGCTGCTGGCCCATGCCGACGCGGCCATGTACCACGCCAAGCGCCTGAGCCAGACGCATCGCGTCAGCTTCTTCGAACCGTCGATGAACGAGGATGCGCTCGAACAGCTGCAATTGCTGCAAGACCTGCGCCTGGCGCTGCCGCGCGATCAGCTGGAGCTGCATTACCAGCCCAAGTTCGTCGCGCCCGCCGGCCCGGTGGTCGGCGCCGAGGCGCTGCTGCGCTGGAACCACCCCACCCGCGGCGTGATTGGCCCGACCGTATTCATCCCCATCGCCGAACGCACCGGCCTGATCTTCTCCATCGGCGCCTGGGTGCTGGACGAAGCGTGCCGGCAAATGCGGCAGTGGCGCGACATGGGCCATGCCGACTGGACAGTGGCGGTGAACCTGTCGTCGCTGCAATTCTCGCAACCCGACCTGGTCGCCTCGATCCGCGCCACCCTGGCGCGCCACGACCTGCCGGCGCGCTGCCTGGCCATCGAGATCACCGAATCGACCGCGATGCGCGACGCCGAGGCCAGCCTGACCGTGCTGCGCGAACTGGCCGAACTGGGCGTGTCGATCTCGATCGACGACTTCGGCACCGGCTATTCGAGCCTGCTGTACCTCAAGCGCCTGCCCGCCACCGAGCTGAAGATCGACCGCGGCTTCGTCAACCAGCTGGAGCACGACAACGAGGACGCGGCCATCGTGTCGGCCATCATCGCGCTGGGCCAGAAGCTGAACCTGAAGATCGTCGCAGAGGGCGTGGAAACCCTGGCGCAGCAGTCCTTCCTGACCGAAATGGGCTGCGATTCGCTGCAGGGGTTCCTGCTGGGCCGGCCGCTGCCGGCGGCCGAGTTCCTGGCCCACACGCTGCAGCCCCAGCCCGCCTAGCGGCCGGCCGACAGTAGAATAGCCACGCGCGCCCCCACCCCTTTGTCCGCTTTCCTGACGCCGCGCGCCTGAAGTCCGTCTTCAACCCGCGAGGCTCATGATGCAGACAGAATCCAATCCCCTGGCCGAACGCTTCATCGCGCGCAACCTGCTCGACCTGGCCATCCGCATTACCCTGATCGGCGGACTGACCGTCTGGTGCTACCGGGTCGCCGAGCCCTTCATCGGCATGCTGCTGTGGTCCATCATCCTGGCGGTCACCCTGGCGCCGCTGCACCTGCGGCTGACCCACTGGCTCGGCGCGCGCCCGCGGCTGGCCGCCGTCGTGCTGACGCTGGCCACCATGCTGGTGCTGCTGGTGCCCTGCGCCATGCTGACCGCGTCGCTGGGCGACTCGCTGGTGAACATTTTCCATCACTCCAGCGGCCGGATCGTGCGCATCCCGGCGCCGCCGGACTTCGTGATCGAACTGCCGCTGATCGGCGCGCGCCTGCACGAAATCTGGCTGCAGGCCATGACCAACCTGCAGGACGTGCTCAAGCCCTTGCAGCCCCAGCTGGCCACCGCCGGCCGCTGGCTGCTGGCGGGCATGGCCAGCGCCGGCCTGGGCATCGCCGTGTTCCTGGCCTCGATCGCCATCGCGGGCGTCATCCTGGTCTATGCGGACCCGGCCAAGCGCGCCGCGCAGGCCATCGGCGTGCGCATCGCCGGCCCCGAACAGGGCGTCGCGCTGGCGCAGCTGACGGCCGCCACCATCCGCGCCGTGGCCCAGGGCGTGATCGGCGTGGCCCTGATCCAGGCCGTGCTGGCCGGCCTGGGTTTCCTGCTGGCCGGCGTGCCGGCCGCCGGGCTGTGGGCCATCGTGGCGCTGCTTATCTGCATCGTGCAGCTGCCGCTGTTCCTGCTGATGGTGCCCATGGTGGCGTATGTATTCCTGAACAACACCCCCACGGTCGCCATCGTGTTCGCCGTCTGGTGTCTGCTGGTGTCGCTGTGCGACAACGTGCTCAAGCCGCTGATGCTGGCGCGCGGCGTCGACATCCCCATTCCGGTCATCCTGATCGGCGCCCTGGGCGGCGTGCTGGCCGCCGGCATCGTCGGCCTGTTCCTGGGGTCGGTGGGGTTCGGGCTGGGCTACGTCCTGTTCATGCAGTGGGTGCGCCAGCAGTCGCCGGCCCGCTGAGCCGGCGCGCGCCGCTCAGGTCTTGAGACGATAGCCGGTGCGAAAGATCCAGCGCACGGTCAGCAGGCACACGAGCAGGAAGGCCAGCGTCATGCCCACGCTCACGCCCAGGCTGACGTCGGCCGCCCCATAGAACGCCCAGCGAAAGCCGCTGACCAGGTACACCACCGGGTTGAACAGCGTCACCGTCTGCCAGAACGGCGGCAGCATCTTGATCGAATAGAAGGTGCCGCCCAGGAAGGTCAGCGGCGTGATGATCATCAGCGGGATGATCTGCAGTTTCTCGAAGCCATCGGCCCAGATGCCGATGATGAAGCCGAACAGGCTGAAGGTCACCGCCGTCAGCACCAGGAAGGCCAGCATCCAGAACGGGTGGTCGACATGGAACGGCACGAACAGGCGCGCCGTCGCCAGCATGATCAGCCCCAGCAGGATGGACTTGCTGGCCGCCGCGCCGACGTAGCCCAGCACGATCTCGACATACGAGATCGGCGCCGAATGGATCTCGTAGATCGTGCCGGAAAAACGCGGCATGTAGATGCCGAACGAGGCGTTGGCGACGCTTTGGGTCAGCAGCGACAGCATGATCATGCCCGGCACGATGAACGCCCCATAGCTCACGCCGTCGATCTCGACCATGTGCGAGCCGATGGCCGCGCCGAATACCACGAAGTACAGCGAGGTCGAGATGACCGGCGAGGCCACGCTTTGCATCAGCGTGCGCCAGGCGCGCGCCATTTCGAATTTGTAGATGGCCTTGATGGCATACCAGTTCATGTTTGCGCACTCACCAGGCTGACGAAGATATCCTCGAGGGAACTCTCGGACGATTGCAGGTCGTGAAAGCCTATGCCGCGCGCGTCCAGCTCGCGCAGCAGCGCGGCGATCCCGCCGCTGACCTGGTTGTCGTAGGTATAGACCAGCTGCGTGCCCTCGGCGGCCAGTTCGAGCTGGTAGTCGCCGGCCAGCGCCGGCAGCGCGGCCAGCGGCGCGTCCAGCATGATGACCAGCTGCTTCTTGCCCAGCTTGCTCATCAGCGCATGCTTGTCCTCGACCAGGATGATCTCGCCCTTGCGGATGACGCCGATGCGATCGGCCATCTCCTGCGCTTCCTCGATGTAGTGCGTGGTCAGGATGATGGTGACGCCGTTTTCGCGCAGCCGCCGCACCATCTGCCACATGCCGTGGCGCAGCTCGACGTCCACACCGGCGGTCGGCTCGTCCAGGAACAGGATGCGCGGCTCGTGCGACAGCGCCTTGGCGATCATGACGCGCCGCTTCATGCCGCCGGACAGCGCCATGATGCGGCTGTCCTTCTTGTCCCATAGCGAGAGGTCGCGCAGGATGCGTTCGATGAGCGCCGGGTCGGCCGGCTTGCCGAAAAGGCCGCGGCTGAAGCTGACGGTGTTCCAGACCGTCTCGAACGCGTCGGTGGTGAGCTCCTGCGGCACCAGGCCGATGGCGTCGCGCGCGGCGCGGAACTCGCGCACGATATCGTGGCCGTCGGCCAGCACGCGCCCGCTGCCCGGATTGACGATGCCGCAGATGATGCTGATCAGCGTGGTCTTGCCGGCGCCGTTGGGGCCGAGCAGCGCGAATATTTCGCCGCGGTGGATATCCAGGTTGATGTTCTTCAGCGCGGAATGCCCTGACGCATAAGTCTTGGACAGGCCTTGCACGGAGATGACTGCTTGCACTGCGTCTCCCTGGAGGAAAGGTACGGGATGGCCGATTCTACCGGCTGGCCGCGCGCCACTGCACGGCCGCGCCGACAACTGCAGTCGGCCGCGGCGGATTATGCGTCACGCGCCGCGAACCCCGGATGATAGGTCACGGTGCCGCGCGCCGGCGCGCCGAAGGTCAGCGCCAGGAAATGCGTGGGCGGCATGTCCGGCAGCACCAGCCCGGGTTCGGGCCGGAATCCGAAACGCCCATAGTAAGCCGGCTCGCCCACCAGGACGCAGCCGGCCGCGCCGCGCGCCTGCAGCCGCGCCAGCCCGTGCTCGATCAGGGCGGTGCCGATGCCGCGGCCCTGGTGGGCCGGGTCGACCGACACCGGTCCCAGGCCGAACCACGACGGGCTGCCATCGGAAATCTGCACCGGCGAGAACGCGGCATGGCCGACCACCCGGGCGTCGAGCTCGGCCACCAGCGACAGCGTCAGCGCGCCGGCGGCGCGCAGCGCCTGGACGATGTATGCCTCGGTCTGCTCGCTGTGCGGATGGTCGCGAAACGCCGCCTGCGTCACGTCGAAGATGGCGCGCTGGTCGGCAGGGGTTTCGGAACGGATCAGCATGGGGTCTCCCGCGGCGCCCGGCACGCGGACGCCTATAGCAATCGGGGCAGCGACGAAGCCAGCATGGCCACGCCGGACAGGGTCAGCAGGCCCAGCACGATGCGGCGAAACGCCTGGTCCGATATACCCAGGTACAGGCGCGTGCCCAGCACGGTGGGAATCAGCATCGCCAGCGCCACCAGGCCGAACAGCGGCAGCATGTCGGCGGTAACGATGCCGGTGCCGACGTATGTGGCCATGGTAACCAAGAGCGTGCCCAGATTGAAGTTCTGGATGATGGAGCGCTGTTCGTCGCGGGCAAAGCCGCGCAATGTGCACCACAATGTGGGCAAGGTTCCGGTGAACCCGCCGATCCCGCCCATGACGCCGCCCAGACCGCCCACGACGGCATCGGCCAGCCGGCCGCCCGCCGTGATGCGGGGCAGGTACTTCACCGCCAGCATGAGCGGGCACCACAGCACCAGGAAGCCGCCCAGCAGCGCCTTGAACATATGGACGTCCAGCATGGGCAGGATGCGCACGCCGATCGGGATGCCCGCCAGGCCGCCCAGCAGGAACGGCAGCAGCCGCCGCCAGTCGAAGCCGCGCCGCACCGAGAAGGCGGCGATCAGTTGCCCGGTCAGCGAGCCGAACACCACCAGAGCGGCCGCCAGGCGCGGATCGATGCTCCACGCCCAGACGGACATGGCGGTAAGCCCGTAGCCGAAACCCGACAGGCCCTGCACGAAGCCGGCCACCACCGCGCCGGTCACTACCACCACATGCAATGCATCCACGATACGCCCGCCGCCCCCTTGTTCAACGTGATGGCAGGCGGCGATCTTACCGGGCTTGCGGGAACCGCGCTTGCTGCGCCGCAGCAAACATGGCGCCTCAGAACGGCGCGTCGTCCTGGTCGCGGGCAGGCATCAGGTAGGCGGTGACGGTGCTGGAGAGCGCCGTCACCAGCCACAGCACGAAGAAGGATACGGTATAGAACCCGGTCCGGTTGGTCGGCACCTGGCCGAAGATGGCCACGTCCAGCGGGTCGATCAGCGCGAAGATCAGCGCGCTGCCCACGCCGGCTGCCAGGAAGGACGGCCACAGTATCCACATCAGCGAACGCCAGCGCATGGTCGGCTCCGCTTCAGCGACGCGCGTCGGCGGGCGTCGCGGCCGGCGCGGCGACGCGCTCGACCACCAGCCCGCGCTTGACCGCGCCTTCCGCGATGGGCTGGTCGCCGTAGCGCGTCATCGCCAGGTAGATGGTGATGACGCAGCCGATGATGGCCACCAGCGGCCCGGCCATCAGGATCCAGGGCCAGGGCTCGCGGTACCAGGGGCGGGCAGCGGGCGTATCGGTCATGAAAGCGTCTCCTTGCCGGGGCTCCGGCCTATTCGGGTAGGTAGAAACTCGCGCGTTCGCGCACTTCCAGCACACGCCCGGCGTCCTGCGAACGGGCCTGCACGACGATGGAATGGGCGCCGGGCGCGGTGTCGCCGCGCGGCGCGCGCAACACCACCGGCACCAGCCTGTTGGCGGCGGCCTCGACCTCGACCACGTCCGAGCCGTCGCGGCCGGCCAGCACGGCCAGGCCCTCGATGCCCTCGGCCGTCAGTTGCAGGCGCAGGGGCTGGTCCGACGTATTGATGATCTGCAGGCGGTATACATTCTCGACCAATCCGCCGGCCACCTCGCGGCCCAGCGCGCCGCGGTCGCGGATCACGTCCACCCGCAAGGGGTTGCGCATGCCCAGCGACACCACGAAGGCGATCGCCAGCGCCAGGATCAGCCCGCCATAGATCAGCACGCGCGGGCGCAGCAGGTGCGAGCGCGCGCGCCGGCCATCGAGCCCCTCGTCCACTGCCCGCTCGGACGTATAGCGGATCAGGCCCGGCGCATAGTGCATCTTGTCCATGACCTGGCCGCACACGTCGATACAGGCGCCGCAACCGATGCACATGTACTGCAGGCCGTCGCGGATGTCGATGCCCGTCGGACAGACCTGCACGCACAGGCTGCAATCGACGCAGTCGCCCAGGCCCGCCGCCTTGTGGTCGATCTTGCGCGAGCGGCCGCCGCGCGGCTCGCCGCGCCGCTTGTCGTAGGTCACCACGAACGTGTCGTGGTCGACCATCACGCTCTGGAAGCGTGCGTACGGGCACATGTACTTGCAAACCGATTCGCGCATGAAACCGGCGTTGCCCCAGGTGGCGAAGCCGTAGAACAGCATCCAGAACCATTGCCAGGCGCCCAGCTGCAGCGTGAACAGCTGATGGCCCAGCTCGCGGATGGGCGCGAAGTAGCCGATGAAGGTCGAGCCGGTCCACCATGCCACCGCCAGCCACAGCACGTGCTTGGTGGCCTTGATGCGCAGCTTGCGCGCGCTCCAGGGCGCTTCGTCCAGGCGGATGCGCGCGATGCGGTCGCCTTCGATGCGGCGCTCGATCCACATGAAGATTTCGGTATAGACCGTCTGCGGACAGGCGTAGCCGCAGAACAGCCGTCCGGCGACGGCCGTGAACAGGAACAGCGCCAGCGCGCTGATCACCAGCAGCACGGCCAGGTACACCACGTCCTGCGGCCACAGCACCAGCCCGAACAGATAGAACTTGCGCGCGCCCAGGTCGAACAGCACGGCCTGCCGGCCGTTCCACTGCAGCCACGGCAGGCCGTAGAAGATCAACTGGGTCAGGAGGACGAACACGACGCGCCAGCGCGCGAATACGCCGCTGACCGAGCGCGGGTAGATCTTGCTGCGCACGTCGGCGAGCGTCTGCTCCAGCGTTTCTCCGTCGGCGCGGCGTGGGCCGGGAGCGGGCCGCCAGGCCGGCGGCTGCGGATCGGACGGGCCGCCAGGCGCGGCCGGTGCCCCTTGGGTCATTGCGATACTCCGTACTGCGATTGGCGCGGACACGCGGACACGCCGCCGGCGCGACTGCCGGCCGACGGCCGGCCAGCGCGCCGGCGCGCGCTCATCGCGCCGCCTCGGCCGTCCTGGCCGGCGCCTGGTTTGACAGGCCCCATACCCAGGCCGACAACAGCTTGATCTGCTCGGGCGTGAGCACTTCCTCGTGCGCCGGCATGCGGTTGTCGCGGCCTTCCAGGATGGTGCGCACGATGGACGCCTCGGAGCTGCCGTACAGCCACACATCGTCGGTCAGGTTGGGCGCGCCCAGCGCCTGGTTGCCCTTGCCGTCCACCCCGTGGCAGGCCACGCAGTAGTTGGCGAACTCGCGCTTGCCGCGGAACACCCGCACCGGATCGACCGCCAGGCCGGACAGCGAGCGCACGTAGTGGGCGATGTCGCCGGCCATCCTGGGATCGATCACGCCCTTCCAGGGCGGCATCACGCCATGGCGCCCCTTGGCGATGGTCTCGGCGATGATTTCCGGCGTGCCGCCGTACAGCCAGTCGCCGTCGGTCAGGTTGGGGAAGCTGGTGCTGCCCTTGGCGTCCGACCCGTGGCATTGCGCACAGGTGTTGAGGAACAGCCGCTGGCCGATCTCGCGCGCCGGCGCGTCGGCGACCAGCTGCTCGGGCGTCATGCCGCCAAAGCGCTCGTACACCGGCTTGACGCGCTCGGCCAGCTCGGCCTGCTTCTGCCTGACCTCGCCGACCGAGGTGAAGCCCAGGGTGCCCTCGTACGAGCCCACGCCCGGAAACAGCACCAGGTAGCCCAGCGCGAACACGCAGGTCAGCAGATACATCCAGGTCCACCAGCGCGGCACCGGGTTGTTCAGCTCGGTCAGGTCGCCGTCCCAGACGTGGCCGGTATCCTCGACCGCCCCGCCGGCCGGCCGGTTGCCCAGCCAGCGCCGCTGCGAATACAGCAGCCAGACGCACCAGATGATGCCGCCGATGGCGATGATGCCAATGAAATAGCTCCAGAAGCCGTTGACGAAATCGCTCATGGCTGCATTGCTCCATCCTGTTTTGCGGGCCCGTCCTCGTCGGGCAAGGCGAACGGCAGCAAGGCCGATTCGCGGTTGGCGCTCTGGCGGTGGCTCGACCAGGCCCACCATACGATGCCAAGGAACGTCCCCATCGAAAGAACCGTTATCAGGGCGCTCAGGTAACCCATCATGATCAGCCTCCCGCCGCGCGTTGCGGCTCGCTGGCGGCGCCGCGCCGCGCGCCCACGCCCAGGGCCTGCAGATAGGCCACCAGCGCGTCCTCCTCGTTCTTGCCGGCGATGGCCGCCGGCGCCGCGGCAATGGCCTCGTCGGTGTACGGCACGCCCAGCCGGCGCAGCGCCTGCATGCGCTGGGCCACGTTCTGGCCGGTCAGGTCGGCATGCTGTAGCCACGGGTAGGCGGGCATGTTGGACTCGGGCACCACGGCGCGCGGATCGCGCAGGTGGATGCGGTGCCATTCGTCGGAATAGCGCTCGCCCACGCGCGCCAGGTCGGGCCCGGTGCGCTTGGAGCCCCACAGGAAGGGATGGTCGAACACCGACTCCCCCGCCACCGAGTACGGGCCGTAGCGCTGCACCTCGGCCTGCAGGGTGCGCACCTGCTGCGAGTGGCAGCCCACGCAGCCTTCGCGGATGTACACGTCGCGCCCCATCAGTTGCAGCGGCTCGTAGGGCTCCACCCCGGGCATGGCCTGGGTGGTCGAGTGCTGGAAGAACAGCGGGATGATCTGCACCAGCCCGGCGACCGACACCACCAGGATGCTGGCGATGATCATCAGGCCGATGTTCTTCTCCAGCGTCTGGTGGGAGAAAAAGCCATGTTGTTTCTGTGCCACGAGATTCTCCTCAGACTGCCGGGGCGGCCGCCGGCACACCCGCGGGCGCCGTCGCGCGGGTATCGTTTTCCAGCGGAATCGCCGGGTTGACGGCGCGCGCGCCGCGCACGGTCATCCAGACGTTCCAGGCCATGACGAACACGCCGCTCAGGTACAGGACGCCGCCGGCCAGGCGAATCACGTAGTACGGCACGCGCGTCTTGAGTTCCTCGACGAAGCTGTAGACCAGCGTGCCGTCGGCGGCGGTGTCGCGCCACATCAGGCCTTGCTGCACGCCGGCGATCCACATGGCGGCGATGTACAGCACCACGCCGATGGTGGCGACCCAGAAATGCAGCTCCATGGCGCGCACGCTGTGCATCTGCTGGCGGCCGTACAGGCGCGGGATCAGGTAGTACAGCGAGCCGAAGGTGATCATCGCCACCCAGCCCAGCGCGCCGGAGTGCACGTGGCCGATGGTCCAGTCGGTGTAGTGCGACAGCGAGTTGACCGTGCGGATCGACATCATCGATCCCTCGAAGGTGGACATGCCGTAGAACGACAGCGCAGTCACCAGGAACTTCAGGATCGGGTCGGTGCGCAGCTTGTGCCAGGCGCCCTGCAGCGTCATGATGCCGTTGATCATGCCGCCCCACGACGGCGCCAGCAGGATCAGCGAGAACGTCATGCCCAGCGACTGGGTCCAGTCGGGCAGCGAGGTATACAGCAGGTGATGGGGGCCGGCCCACATGTAGGTGAATGCCAGCGCCCAGAAGTGCACGATGGACAGGCGGTACGAATAGATCGGACGGCCGGCCTGCTTGGGCACGAAGTAATACATCATGCCCAGGAAGCTGGTGGTCAGGAAGAAGCCCACCGCGTTGTGGCCGTACCACCATTGCACCATGGCGTCCTGCACGCCCGCATAGGCGGAGTACGACTTCCACAGCGTCACCGGCATCTCGATATTGTTGAAGATGTGCAGGATGGCGATGGTCAGGATGTACGAGCCGAAGAACCAGTTGGCCACGTAGATGTGCTTGGAGCGGCGCTTGACGATGGTGCCGAAGAACACCACCGCGTACGCCACCCACACCAGCGTGATCAGGATGTCGATGGGCCACTCCAGCTCGGCGTATTCCTTGCTGCTGGTAAAGCCCATGGGCAGGGTGATGGCGGCTGCCACGATCACCACCTGCCAGCCCCAGAACGTGAAGGCGGCCAGCCTGTCGCAGAACAGCCGCGCCTGACAGGTGCGCTGCACCACGTAGTACGAGGTGGCGAACAGGGCGCTGCCGCCGAAGGCGAAGATCACCGCGTTGGTGTGCAGCGGCCGCAGGCGTCCGTAGCTCAGCCAGGCGGTTTCGAAATTCAGTTGCGGCCATATCAACTGGGCGGCAATCAGTACGCCCACGGCCATGCCGACGATGCCCCACACCACAGTCATGATGGCGAATTGCCGCACGACCTTGTAGTTGAACGTCTCGGCCTTGCTTGCGATTGCGCTGCAATCGTTCATCAGCCATCCCCCAAAAGAAAAGACAGTGTTTCTCCAGGATGGATGATGCGGCCCTGTACGCCGGCACGCCTTGATTTGCGTCAAGCAGCCGTCGTTCCGCCTGCTTGCGGGGCCCGCGCAGCGCTCAGTTGTCGTTATCGCGCAATATCGCGGCGCCTTCGTCCTCGGTGTCGTCGTACTGGCCGCTGAACACGGCCCACCACAACGCCACGCCGATCGCCAGCACGAAAACCAGCGACAGCGGCAGCAGCAGGTAGAGAATGGTCATGGCGCGGGTTGCGCCACGGCGGCGGCCGGTGCGGCGTCCCACTGGTGGCGCCGCAGGCGCCATGCGTTGCCGGCCACCGCCAGCGAAGACAGCAGCATGGTGATGGCCGCCAGCCATGGCGCCACCCAGCCGGCCAGCGCGAGCGGGGTCATGAGCAGGTGCCAGGCCAGCGAGCCGTACAGGTTCTGGCGCGCCACCCGCGCGGCCGCGGCCAGCAGGGCATCGCCTTGCGCCGGGGTGGCCTCGGGCCGCGCCAGCAGCGCCGAATGCGCGCATGCCATGGCCGAAGGCACGGCCATCGACATGGCGCACGGGCAGCTCATGACCAGCAGCGCCACCATGACCGGCACCGCGTGCGCCGCGTCGATCTGCGTCCACACCGCGCCGGCGGCCAGCGCCAGCGCCACCTGGACGAACACGAAGCGCGTGGCCAGGCGGTCTGCCGCCGCGCCCAGTTCGCCGCCGGCCTGGTGCAGGCGCCGCACCAGCGGCGTGGCCAGCGCGCTGGCGCCGCAGGCCTGGCGGGCGCACAGTTCCAGGTAGCGCGCGGTCAGCAGGAACGCCACGAACATGGTGACCGAATCGAAATACACCTCGCCGCGGCCCGTCCAGGTGGCATGCACGCTGGGAATGAAGGCCGCCACGATGCCCAGCGCCACCGGCGCGTCCATGCCGGCGCGGCCGCGCCGCAGCCCGTCGGTGGCGCCACGCCAGATCGGCCAGGCGCAATACAGCACCACCGGCACCGTCATCAGCAAGGCGGCCCAGTTCATCAGCACGATGGCCCAGTCCAGCGTGGCCAGCGCATCGGCCGGAATGCCGTCGTTGCGCACATAGCCCGGCCAGGCGAACATCATGACCTGCATCATCGCCAGCCACGCCACGCCCAGGCGCACCAGCGCATGGCGGCGCGACTGCCGGTCGGCGCTCGGCAGGTCCGCGGGCACGGCAAGAATAGAGGTTGGTCGCATGGGAGGGATGGTATCCCGCCCCGCCCCTGGCCGCCCTTGATGCAGATCAAGCCGGGGCGCCTGGCGCCAGGGGTCTAGGGACGGCGTTCGGCCACGACCCGCCGCACCGCCGCCAGCAGCGCCTGCAATTCGTCCTCGGCGATGGTGAAGGCCGGCGTCAGGTAGACGATGTTGCCGAAGGGCCGCACCCACACCCCGGCTTCGACCAGGCGGCGCCTGAGGTCGTCGCGCTCGTCGATGCCATCTAGCTCGACCACGCCGATGGCGCCCAGCACCCGCACATCGCGCACCCAGGGCAGCTCGCGGCAGGGCTCCAGCCCGGCGCGCAGCGCCTGCTCCAGCGCCGCCACCTGCCGCAGCCGCGGCTCGCGCTCGAACAGGTCGAGCGAGGCGTTGGCCGCCGCGCAGGCCAGCGCGCAGCCCATGAAGGTGGGGCCGTGCATCAGCGCATGGCCCGGGTCGTCGGACCAGAACCCCTCGAAGACGCGGGCGCTCGCCACCGTGGCCGCCAGCGGCAGCGTCCCGCCGGTCAGCGCCTTGGACAGGGTGAGGATGTCGGGCCGCACCCCGGCCTGCTCGAAGGCGAACATCGTGCCCGTGCGCCCGAAACCGGTGAAAATCTCGTCGAAAATCAACAGGATGCCGTATCGATCGGCCAGTTCGCGCAGCCGCGCGAGCACCTGCGGGTCGTGCAGCAGCATGCCGCCGGCGCCCTGCACCAGCGGCTCGACCAGCATGCCGGCGATCCGCCCGCCATGGCGCTCCAGGTGCGCCTGCAGGGCCGCCAGCGTGGCCTCGTCGCGCGGCAGCGCCAGCACATCGTGCTCGGGCAGCAGGCCGCGGAACATGGCGTGCATTCCCTCGTCCGGGTCGCACACCGCCATGGTGCCGAACGTGTCGCCATGGTAGCCGCCGCGAAACGCCACGAACCGCGTGCGGCCGCGCTCTCCCTGGTTGAGCCAGAACTGCACGGCCATTTTCATGGCTACCTCCACCGCCACCGAACCCGAGTCGGTGTAGAACACGCGCTCCAGCCCCGGCCCCAGCAGCGCGCTCAGGCGGCTGGCCAGGCTCAGCGCCGGCTCGTGCGCCAGGCCGCCGAACATCACATGCGGCATGCGGTCCAGCTGCTCGCGCACCGCCTGGGCAATATGGGGGTGGTTGTAGCCATGGCAGGCGGTCCACCACGAGGCCACGCCGTCGATCAGCGTGCGCCCGTCGGCCAGCTCCAGCAGGCTGCCGTGGCTGCGCGCCACCGGCAGCGGCGGCGCGGCGGTCTTCATCTGCGCATAGGGCAGCCAGATATGGGGATAGCCCTGGGCCATCCAGGCAGGCGTGGTGTCTGACATGATCGCTTCCGGAAACCGGGAGCGGCTTCGGCCGCTCCACTACAATGCTCGGCATTCTACGGCCAGGCGCGCCTGGCCCTTGTTCGACAAGCCGCCTCGGGTCGTGTCTATGTCCAAGCTGGATTCCCTGTTCACCGCCGCACTGGAGCAGGCCGCGCGGCGCCAGGTGCGCCGCCGCCTGCGCCGCGCCGCCGCGGCGCCCCCCGGCCGGCTGGCCCTCGATGGCCGCACCCTGGTCAACTTCTCCAGCAACGACTACCTGGGGCTGGCGCGCCATCCGCTGCTGGCCGAGCGCGCCAGCCTGTGGGCCACCCGGCACGGCGCCGGCGCGCAGGCCTCGCGGCTGGTATGCGGCAACCTGGACCTGCACGAACAGGTCGAAGCCAAGCTGGCGCGCCTGAAAGGCACCGAGGCCGCCTTGCTGCTGGCCAGCGGCTGGCAGGCCAACGCCGCGGTGCTGCCGGCCCTGTTCAAGGTCGCGGCCGCGCAGGGCGAGCCGCAGGTCTACACCGACCGGCTCAACCACGCCAGCCTGCACCATGGCTGCCAGGCCGCCGGCGTGCGCCAGATCCGCTTCCGCCACAACGACCTGGCGCACCTGGAACGCCTGCTGGCCGAACGGGCCGGCACCCCGGGCGCGCGCTTCATCGTGACCGAGAGCGTCTTCAGCATGGATGGCGACCGCGCCGACGTGCCGGCGCTGGCCGCGCTGGCGGCCCGCCACGATGCCTTCCTGTACCTGGACGAAGCGCACGCGACCGGCGTGCTCGGACCGCGCGGCATGGGGCTGGCGGGCCTGGCGCCCGGCGGCGTCGACCTGGCCATGGGCACCTTCAGCAAGGGCCTGGGCAGCTTTGGCGCCTACGTGGCCGGCTCGCGCGCGCTGTGCGACTACCTGGTCAACGCCTGCTCCGGTTTCATCTACACCACCGCGTTGCCGCCGGCCGTGCTGGGCGCCATCGACGCGGCGCTGGACCTGGTGCCCCAGATGGACCAGGCGCGCGCCGCCCTGGCGGGCCACGGCGAGCGGCTGCGCGCCAGCCTGGCCGCCCAGGGCATCGATTGCGGCGCGTCCTCGACCCAGATCGTGCCGGCCATCGTCGGCGATGCCGGCCATGCGCTGGCCCTGGCCGCCGAACTGGAGCGGCGCGGCCTGCTGGCGGTGGCGATCCGCCCGCCCACGGTGCCGGCCGGCACCAGCCGCTTGCGCATCGCCCTGAGCGCCGCGCACGGCGAGGCCGAGCTGGACCGGTTGATCGAGGCCCTGGCCGCCGGCTGGCGCGCCGTGCGGCAAGCGGCATGAGCGCGCCCCGCCCGTTGCTGCATTTCGAGCATGGCTGGGCCCACGACGCCGGCGTGTGGACGCCGCTGCGCGCCGCGCTGGCCGACTGGCCGCAGCAGGCCGCCGACGCCGGCTATTTCGACGCGCCCGTCGCGCCCGGCCACGCCGCCGCGCCCGTGGTCGCGATCGGCCACTCGCTCGGCTTTCTGAAGCTGCTGCAAGCCCCCCCGCCGGGCTGCATCGCCTACATCGCCATCAACGGCTTCGCGCGCTTTGCCGGCGGCGCCGATTACCCGCCCGGGGTGGCGCCCAGGCTGCTCGAGCGCATGATGGCGCGCCTGGAGCGCGACCCCGCCGCCGTGGTGGACGATTTCCGGCGCCGCGCCGGCAGCGCCCCGCACGCGGGCACGCCCCGGCCCGAACCCTTGCGCCACGACCTGCGGCGCCTGCTCGAGGCCGATGAACGCCAGACGCTTGCGGCCAGCCGGCTGCCCTTGCTGGCCCTGGCCGGCACCGCCGACCCCATCGTTGCGCCCGCCCTGACCCAGGCGCAGTTCGGCGCATGCGCCGGACTGCGCTGGCGCGACGGCGGCGGCCATCTGCTGCCCGTCTCGGACCCCGGCTGGTGCGCAGGCCGGATACGCGCCTTTCTCGCCGGGCTGCCCGCATGAGCATGCGTTCCCCACCCACGATAGGGCAGCGCTTCGACCGCGCCGCGGCCCGCTACGAAACCCATGCCGAGGTGCAGCGCCACGCCGCCGAACAACTGGCCGAGCGCATCGCCGCCCTGCCCCTGCCCGCCGAACCGCGCATCCTGGAAATCGGCTGCGGCACCGGACTGCTGACACGCGCGCTGGCGCGCCGGCTGGGCCGTGCCGACTGGACCATCACCGACATCGCGCCGGCCATGCTGGCCGCGCAGCGGGCGGGACCGCCACCGCCCGGGCGGGTACGCCACCAGCTGGTCGATGGCGAGCACCCCGCCGGCCTGCCCGGCGACTACGACCTGATCTGCTCCAGCCTGGCCGTCCAATGGTTCGGCGACCTGGACGCGGGCCTGGCCCGGCTGGCCGCGCTGCTGGCGCCCGGCGGCCTGCTCGCCATCGCGACGCTGGCCGAGAACACCTTCAGCGAGTGGCGCGCCGCCCACCAGGCCCACGGCCTGCGCGCGGCCACGCCCGCCTATCCGCCGGCCGAGCGCATCGGCCGCGCCCTGGCGGGCCTGCGCGGCGGGGTGGCGCGCGTGGCCTACCGCCAGCGCCATCCCGATGCGCTGCACTTCGTACGCAGCCTCAAGGGCATCGGCGCGACCGCGCCGGCCGCCGGCCACGCCCCGCTGTCGCCAGCCGCCTTCCGGCGGGTGCTGGCCCAATTCGATCGACAAGGAAACCACGTGACCTACGACCTGGCCTACGGCCTGTGGCGCAAGCAGGCCCCGGGCGTGTTCGTCACCGGCACCGATACCGGCGTCGGCAAGACCCTGGTCTCGGCCATCCTGACGCGCGCCTGGCGAGCCCACTACTGGAAGCCGCTGCAGACGGGCGTGGCCGAAGAACCGGGCGACACCGAAACCGTGGCCGCGCTGGCCGGGCTGGAACCTGCCCGCCTGCACCCGCCGGCCCATGTCCTGCAGGCGCCGCTGGCGCCCTGGGCGGCCGCGCCGCTCGAGGGCGTCACGCTCGATGCGGCGGCCATCGCGCCGCCGCGGGTCGACGGCCCATTGGTGGTCGAAGGCGCCGGCGGCCTGTACGTGCCCATCGACGAGCGCCACATGATGATCGACCTCATTGCCCGCCTGGACATGCCCGTGGTGCTGGCCGCGCGCAGCGGACTGGGCACCATCAACCACACCCTGCTCAGCCTGCGCGCCCTGCGCGAGCGCGGGCTGCCCGTGCTGGGCGTCGTCATGCTGGGCGAACCCTCCGAAGGCAACCGCCATGCCATCGAGCATTTCGGCGGCGTGCCGGTGCTGGCGCAGATCCCGCGCCTGGCACGCGTCGATGCCGAGGCGGTCGAGGCCTGGGCGGCGCGCATCCCGCCGCTGGCCGACTGCCTGGCGCGCCGCTGGCCCGACACCGAGGAGGCGCCGGCATGCAGGCCCTGACCGGATTCACCTGGCTGCTGGCCCTGCAGGCGCTGGGCGAGGCCTGCACGCGCCTGCTGCACTTTCCCATCCCCGGCCCGGTGACCGGCATGTTGCTGCTGCTGGCGGCGCTGCGCTGGCCGCTGGTGCGCGAGCCGGTGGCGCTGGCGGCGCAGTTCCTGCTGTCGCACCTGTCGCTGCTGTTCGTGCCGGTTGGCGTGGGCGTCATGACCCATATCGCGCTGCTCGCCGAGTACGGCCTGCGCATGGCGGCCGTGATCGTGCTGTCGACGCTGGCCGGCATGGCGGCCACGTACTGGGCGCTGCGCGTGGGCAGGACCGCGACGCCGGAGGCCGACGATGCCTGATTTCGTCAACCTCTGGATCTACCTCTCGTCCACCCCGCTGTTCGGCCTGACCGCCACCCTGACGGTCTACCTTTCGGCGCACGCGCTGTACCTGCGCCTGGGCCAGGTGCCGCTGGCCAACCCGGTGCTATGGAGCATGGTGGTGCTGGCCGCCGGCCTGCTGGCCTTCGGCGTGCCCTACCCCACCTATTTTGCCGGCGCCCAGTTCATCCACTTCCTGCTTGGCCCGGCGGTGGTGGCGCTGGCCTGGCCCCTGTGGATGCGGCGCGCCGAGCTGCGCCGCCGCTGGGCCCGGCTGCTGTGGGCCGCCCTGTTCGGCGGCGCGGTGGCCTGCGCCAGCGCGGTGCTGCTGGGCTGGGCGGTCGGCCTGCCGCGCGACATCATCCTGTCGCTGGCCCCCAAGTCGGTCACCGCGCCCGTGGCCATGGGCCTGTCCGAAACCCTGGGCGGCATTCCCGCGCTGTCGGCCGTGTTCGCCGCGCTGACCGGGTTGGTGGGCGCGCTGACCGGCAAATACCTGTTCGATCTGCTGGGCCCGGTACGCGGCCGGCAGGACTGGGCCGACCGGGGGTTCGCGCTGGGCACTGTGTCGCACGGCATCGGCGCGGCGCGCGCCATCCAGGTCAACGCCGACGCCGGCGCCTACGCCGGCCTGGCGCTGGGACTGCAAGTCATCCTGGCCTCGCTGCTGATCCCGGTGGCGTTCCGGCTGGCCGCGGGGCTGGGCGGCTCGTAGCGGCGCGCCTTCAATCGCGCGGCGTACGCCGCCGGCTCAGCCAGGCCAGCAGGAAGAACGCCCCACCGCCCAGCAGGGTCAGGCCGGCCAGGTAGACCGGTCGGGCCCGGGTGGCGTGCTCCAGCCGCAGCCCGCTGGCGCCGGCTTCGATGGGCGCGACGATATAGGCGAACGCCAGCACGGCCGCGCCGATGAACAACAGGAAGAAGGCCGTCCAGCCCAGCCAGGGAATCCGCTGGCCGCGCGGGGCGACCTGCGTCCTGGCCGCGGCCTTGGCAGCGCGGGCGGCCGGCTTCGCCCCCTTGGGCGGTGCCGCCTTGCGGGCCGCCGGCTGCTCGGCCGCCGCGGCGCGCCGGGCGCGCAGCCAGCGCCAGAACGCCGGGCCGCCGGCCAGCATGGCCGCCGCCGTGGTGGCCCCCATCAGGGCCGCGGCCGACAGGTGGCTGTTGCCCGCCAGCCAATGGGGCGCGCCGCCCACCAGCGCCGTGGCGCCGATGGCGCCATACAGGGCCTCGCCCACCGCATGGCAGCCCCACAGGGCCAGCGCCACCAAGACGAAAATCGCCACGCCGCTGGCCAGCGCCTGCGACCGCTCCAGCGCAAACGCGCGCACGGCCCAGCCCACCAGCCGGGTCGCCAGCAGCGTCGCCGCCACCAGCAGCACCAGCGCCGCCAGCAGCATGCAGAAACCAAAACCGAAACGGGCCAGAACCAGGGCCATGAAGCACGCCATGCAGGAAAAGAGGCGTCAGACATTAGCATAAAGTGCGCGCGGCCCGCCCCGGAGCCATCCGCGCACCCGGTCCTGTCCGATGCACGGGGAGCCTGTCCCCGCAGGGGGACTGGCATCCGCTGACGGCACGCGCAGCTTCCAGGCGCCTGTCCCGGCGGGGACAGATACCGTCTTGGCAGGCCAGCGGGACGGGGTGCCTGTCCCCGCCGGGACAGGCACCCCGTCGCTTTGCCCCCCGAGGGGGCTTTTTTGCCTTGGGGCGGCCCGGCGGCAAAAAAAGGGGCGTCCGAGGACGCCCCAAATCCACCCTGCAACTACACTTGCTGGCGCCAGCCCCCGTGGGGGCAGGCGCCGGAAAATCACGCCGCCTTGACGGCCTGCTCGCCCTGTTCGAACTGCGCTTCCTCGGTCGAGCCGGTCAGGGCCGTGGTCGAGGATTGGCCGCCCTCGATGGTCTGGGTCACGGCGTCGAAGTAGCCGGTGCCGACTTCGCGCTGGTGCTTGACCGCGGTAAAGCCCAGCTCGGCGGCGGCGAATTCCTTCTGCTGCAGCTCCACGAAAGCGCTCATCTGGCGGCGCGCGTAACCGTGCGCCAGTTCGAACATGCCGTAGTTCAGCGCGTGGAAACCGGCCAGCGTGATGAACTGGAACTTGTAGCCCATCGCACCGAGTTCGCGCTGGAACTTGGCGATCGTGCCGTCGTCCAGGTTCTTCTTCCAATTGAACGAAGGCGAGCAGTTGTACGCCAGCAGCTTGCCCGGAAACTGGCGATGGATGGCCTCGGCGAACTTGCGCGCATATTCCAGGTTGGGCGTGGAGGTTTCGCACCAGATCAGGTCGGCGTACGGCGCGTAGGCCAGGCCGCGCGAAATCGCCTGGTCCAGGCCGGCGCGGGTGCGGAAGAAGCCTTCCACCGTGCGCTCGCCGGTGATGAACGGACGATCGTTCTCGTCCACGTCGCTGGTCACCAGGTCGGCCGCGTCGGCGTCGGTGCGGGCCAGCAGGATGGTGGGCGTACCCATCACATCGGCCGCCAGGCGGGCCGAAACCAGCTTGGACACGGCCTCGCGGGTCGGCACCAGCACCTTGCCGCCCATGTGGCCGCACTTCTTCACCGAAGCCAGCTGGTCTTCGAAGTGCACGCCGGCCGCGCCCGCCTCGATCATGGCCTTCATCAGTTCGAAGGCGTTGAGCACGCCGCCGAAACCCGCCTCGGCATCGGCCACGATGGGCGCGTAGTAATCGATGTAATCCTGGTCGCCCGGGTTCTTCCCTTCCATCCACTGGATCTGGTCGCAACGCGCCAGCGCGTTGTTGATCCGGCGCACCACCTGCGGCACCGAGTTGGCGGGGTACAGCGACTGGTCGGGATACATCTCGCCGGCCAGGTTGGCGTCGCCGGCCACCTGCCAGCCCGACAGGTAGATGGCCTTCAGGCCGGCCTTGACCTGCTGCATCGCCTGGTTGCCGGTCAGCGCGCCCAGCGAATTGACGAAGGGCTCGCTATGCAGCGAATCCCACAAGCGGGTCGCGCCGCGGCGCGCCAGCGAATGCTCGACGGCCACCGAGCCGCGCAGGCGGATCACATCCTCGGCGCTGTAGGCGCGCTTGATGCCCTGCCAGCGGGTGTTCTCGGCCCAGTCTTTCTGCAAGTTGCGGATTTCGGTTTCGCGATTGCTCATGGTGTGCTCCTGCTCAGGTTTGGAAAGGCGTTGATCCGGCGGTTTTCAAAGCGCGAATCGTTGGAGAGAGTCTATGCCTTTGCTGCAGGGCAATGCAGGCTTATATCTTATATAAGACAAAAATTTTATATCTTGAAAATCAAGTGGTTATATTTTCAATTTCGGATTGCGAAACACAATTGTTGCCTGTGAAATGCCATCGCATTGCCGCGCAACACGCACTTTCATATGACGGAGTCGGCTTTTCACATTGCAAAAAAAGCGGGCCGTGGAAGCGCCTACAATGCGGGCATCATTGCTTACGCGGATCCCGGTTTCCATGTCGCTATCCAACGCCCCGCTGGGCCAACACGTCGCCTACCCCTCGCAGTACGATCCCGGCCTGCTGTTTCCCATCCCGCGCGCGGCCAACCGCGCAAGCCTGCAGCTGGGCGCCACCCTGCCCTTTACCGGCGTGGATATCTGGACCGCCTACGAACTCTCGTGGCTGGACGCGCGCGGCAAGCCGCGCGTGGCCATGGCCACCTTCAGCTTTCCCGCCGACAGTCCCAACATCGTCGAATCCAAGTCGTTCAAGCTGTACCTGAATTCGTTCAACCAGACGCGGCTGCCGAATGCGCAGGCGCTGCGCGACCGCCTGGAACGCGACCTGGCCGCCGCCGCCGGCGCGCCCGTGGGCCTGGAGTTCATCAGTCCGCAGCGCTTTGGCGAACTGGGCATGGCCGAACTGGACGGCATCTATATAGACAAGCTGGACGTCGAGATCGACACCTACGAGCCGGCGCCGCAATTGCTGCAATGCGCGCCCGGCGACGAGGTGGAGGAAACGCTGGCCACGCGCCTGCTGAAGTCGAACTGCCCGGTCACCGGCCAGCCCGACTGGGCCAGCCTGCAGGTGCGCTACCGCGGCCGGCCGATCGACCGCGCGGCGCTGCTGAAGTACGTGGTGTCGTTTCGCCAGCACGCGGAATTCCACGAGCATTGCGTGGAACGCATCTTCGGCGACATCATGCGCGCCTGCCAGCCGCGCCAGCTCACCGTCTACGCACGCTACACGCGACGCGGCGGGCTGGACATCAATCCGTGGCGCAGCAACTTCGAAAGCGCGCCGCCGGCCGACGTCCGCACGGCGCGCCAGTAGCCGCGTTCAGGCGGTGCGGCGCGCCTGCATGGCAATCCATTGCGCCAGCAGGGCGGCGGCGGCGAACGCCACGCCGGCGCCGACCCACGGGCCATGCGCCATGCCGGCATCGAGCAGGAGGCCGAAACCCAGCGGCCCCAGGGCCGACCCGACGTCCATGCCGGAATACACCAGCCCGTACACCGAGCCGGTCGCGCCCTTGGGCGTGACCCGGCGGATCAGCATGTCGCGCGACGGCGCCGCCACGCCCGAACAGAACCCGGCCAGCCCGACCACCAGCGCCGCCCACCCGGCCGGCACCCAGCCCATGGCCAGCACGACCAGCGTCAGCCCCGCCATGATCAGCGCGGCGGTCACCGTCAGCTCGGTGCGAGGGTTGGCCGACACCAGGAACCCGCCCGCGGCCATGCCCAGCGCGGACGCCACCATATAGCCCGACAACGCCGAGCTGGCCGCCACCTTGGACAAATCGTAGAGCTGGCCCAGCAGCGGAATGGTGTAGTTCTGCACCGACGACAGCGCGATCGAGGTGCAGGCGAAAAACAGGAAGGCGCCCCACAGCGCCGGCCGAGCCAGCAGCGCCGCCAGCGTCTGCCAGACGCTTTCCTGGGCGGCCGGCCGCGCGGCGCTCTTGCCGCTCGCCTCGGCTGGCGCTGCGCCGCCCAGCAGGTCGCGACCTATCACCGTCATCAGCAGCACCACGGCCACCAGCGCGGCGGCCGAAAACGCCGCCACGCGCCAGTTGGCCAGCAGCGTGATGGTGGTGATGAAAACCGGTGTCAGGGCCCAGCCCAGGTTGCCGGTCAGCCCGTGCAGGCTGAACGCATGGCCCAGCCGCGGCGGGCTGACGCGATGGTTGATGATGGAGTAATCGGCCGGATGGAACACCGAGTTGCCGATGCCGCCGATGGCCGCCGCCAGCATCAGCATGGCATAGCCGTTGGCCGCGCCGATCAGCACCGCCGACAGGACGAAGCAGGCCAGTCCGAACCACAGCACGGGCCGGGCGCCGATGCGGTCGACGACGAAGCCGGAGGACGCCTGCCCGAGGCCGGAAACCACGTAGAACACCGATACCAGCAGGCCCAGCCGGGCGAAATCCAGCCCGAACTCCGTGCCCAGCGACACGTACAGCGAGGGCAGTACCAGTTGGAAGAAGTGGGACGACGAATGCGCCACGCCTATCAGCAGGATGATTTGCCAGTCGCGCCGGCGCAGGGCGGGACTATCCAGTACAGCGGTTTCCGAATTCATAGCCATCACGGCCCCACGTCGGGGGCAGGAGCGAAGCGCGCCGATGGCGGCGGCGCTTCGCGGTCTCCAGAACGCGGCGGCCGCAAACCAGCCCGCCACACCATGGGCGAATGATGCGCTGCGCGCGCTTCGCCTCTTGTATTGCCCGGGCCTGCGCCCGGCCGCGTACGCTTACTGCGACTTTTCGCGGATGGCGGGCCAGGCCCGCTGCAGGTAATACAGCATCGACCAGACGGTCAGCACCGCCGCCACCACGATCAGCACGTCGCCGATCAGGCGGCTGCTCAGGCCGAACAGCGGCTGATCGTACAGCAGGCACGGAATCGCCACCATCTGCGCCGCCGTCTTGAACTTGCCCAGCCGGTGTACCGCGACGCTCGCGCTGGCGCCGATCTTGGCCATCCACTCGCGCAACGCCGAAATGGTGATTTCCCGGCCGATGATGATCAGCGAAATGAAGGCGTCGACGCGGCTCAGGTCCAGCAGCACGATCAGCGCCGCGCAGACCATCAGCTTGTCGGCCACCGGGTCCAGGAAAGCGCCGAAGGCCGAGGTCTGGTTCCAGCGCCGCGCCAGCCATCCGTCGAACCAGTCCGTCAGGGCCGCGATAATGAACGCCCAGGCCGCGAAGGTGTCGCGCATGGGCACGGACATCCAGCTCTCGGGCAGGTAGAACAGGCCGACCACCAGCGGAATCATGGCGATCCGCAGCCAGGTCAGGAGAATGGGTACGTTTATCGGCATAGTGACCGTATGCTACCTCACCGGCGCGGCGGGCGGATGTCAGCCATGCAGCGCATCATGGATACGCTCGGCCAATTCCTGCGAAATACCCTCGACCGAGGCCAGGTCTTCGATGCTGGCCGAGCTGACGCCCGACAGCCCGCCAAAGCGCGCCAGCAGCCGCTGGCGCCGGCGCGCCCCGACCCCTTCGATTTCCTCCAGGCGCGAGACATTGCGCGTCTTGGCGCGGCGCGCGCGCATCCCGGTGATGGCGAAGCGGTGCGCCTCGTCGCGCACCTGCGCGATCAGCATCAGGGCCGCCGATTCCTTGCCCAGCGCGACGGGCGGCCGCCCGTCGGCGAACACCAGGGTTTCCAGCCCCACCTTGCGGCCCTCCCCCTTGGCCACCCCCACCAGGGACTGGATATCCAGCCCGAGTTCGACGAACACCTGGCGGGCCACCTCGACCTGGCCCTTGCCGCCATCGATCAGCACCAGCCCCGGCATGGGCGCCTCGCCGTCGGCCACCTTGCCGAAGCGGCGCGTCAGCACCTGCCGCATCGCCGCATAATCGTCGCCCGGCGTAATGCCCACGATGTTGTAACGGCGATACAGCGACGGCTGCATGTCGTGGTGCAGGAACACCACGCACGAGGCCTGCGTCGCCTCGCCGGCAGTGTGGCTGATGTCGAAGCACTCGATGCGCAAGGCATCGAGCGACTCCTCGTCGGTATCGAGATCCAGCGCTTCGGCCAGCGCCAGGGTGCGCCCGGCGCGCGCGCCCGACTCGGTCAGCGCCCGCGCCAGCGCCATCTCGGCATTTTTCTGCGCCTGCTCCAGCCATGAGCGGCGCACGCCTTGCGGGCGGGTCAGCACCCGGGCCACGCGGGTGCCGCCCTGCTCGGCCAGCAGGCCGACCAGCCCGCTGTCGGGCAGCGCATGCGAACAGACCAGCACGGGCGGCATGGCGCCCTCGGCGTAATGCTGCGCGACGAACGCCTCCAGCACCTGGGCCGGCTGCTCGCCCTCGGCATGCGTGGGAAAGAACGGCTTGTCGCCCAGGTGGCGACCGCCGCGCACCATGGCCAGGTTGACGCAGATCTTGCCGCCGGCCGACGCCACGGCGATCACATCGGTATCTTCGCCGCCGACGTTTTCCATGGTCTGCTGGTGCAGCACCTTGGACAGCGAACCCATCTGGTCGCGCAGCGCCGCCGCCTCCTCGAAGCGCAGCTCGGTCGAGGCCTGCAGCATGCGGGCCTCGATCTCGTCCATGACTTCGCGCGCCTCGCCGTTGAGAAAGCGCACGGCGCGCTGCACGTCATGGGCGTAGTCGGCGGCTTCGATCACGCCCACGCAGGGCGCCGAACAGCGGCCGATCTGGTGCAGCAGACAGGGACGCGAGCGATTGGCGAAAACCGTGTCCTCGCAGGTACGCAGGCGAAACACCTTCTGCAGGATCTGGATGGTCTCGCGCACGGCCCACGAGTTGGGGTACGGACCGAAGTACTGTCCCCGCTTGCTGGTGGCGCCGCGGTAATAGGCGATGCGCGGCCACTGGTGGCCGGTGATCAGCAGATAGGGATACGACTTGTCGTCGCGAAACAGGATGTTGTAGCGCGGCCGCAGGCTCTTGATGAGGTTGTTCTCGAGCAGCAGCGCCTCGGCCTCCGAACGCGTGACGGTGACGTCCACGCTGGCCACCTTGGCCACCATCTGCGCAATGCGCGGGCTGGCCAGGTTCTTCTGGAAGTACGACGACACGCGTTTCTTGAGATCGCGCGCCTTGCCGACATACATCACCTCCCCGGCGGCATCGAGATGCCGGTACACGCCGGGCAGGTGCGGCAGGTCAGCCAGAAACGATTTGAGATTGAAGTCGTCGGGCATGCTGATAGCGGCTGTCATTCTGCAAAGTGTCCCAGTCCGGCGCGGCAAACCGCGGCATCAGCCGGCGGATGCGCTCGACCGAGGCGGCCGGATGCTCGATCCGCAGCCGCTCCAGCAGCTCGTCGGCCAGGTCCGGGCGGTTGCATACCAGCACCATGTCGCAGCCGGCGCCCAGGGCCGCCTCGGCGCGCGCCAGGATGTCGCCCGCCACCGAGGCGCCCTCCATGGTCAGGTCGTCGGAGAACACCACCCCATCGTAGCCCAGCCGCTCGCGCAGGATCTCGCTGACCCAGCGGCGCGAAAAACCCGCGGGATGGGCATCGACCTTCGGATAGATCACATGCGCCGGCATGACGGCCGGCATGACCAGGTCGCCCAGCCAGGCGTAGGGCGCCGCGTCGTCCTTCAGGATGCGTTCGAGCGGCCGCGGATCGACCGGGATTTCATGGTGCGAATCGGCGCCCACGAAACCATGGCCGGGGAAATGCTTGCCGCAGGCCGCCATGCCCGCCAGCGCCAGGCCTTGCGCCAAGGCGCGCGACAGCATGGCCACCACGCGCGCGTCATGGTGGAAGGCGCGATTGCCGATCACCTTGCTCACGCCGTAGTCGAGGTCCAGCACCGGCGTGAAGCTGAGATCGACGCCGCAGGCGCGCAGCTCGGCGGCCAGCACGTAGCCGGCCTCGGTCGCCCGGCGCATCGCCGCCAGCGGATCGCGGTCCCACAGCTTGCCCAGTGCCTGCATGGGCGGCAGCGCGGTGAAGCCATCGTCGCGAAAGCGCTGCACGCGGCCGCCTTCGTGATCCACCGCGATCAGCAGCGGCTCCTTGCGCGCCTTGTGGATGGCCCGCGTCAGCTCGCACAATTGCCGGCGATCGGCGAAGTTGCGCGCGAACAGGATCACCCCGCCCACCAGGGGGTTGCGCAGGCGGCGCTTCTCGTCCTTGGTCAGCGTCGTGCCGGCCACATCCACCATGACGGGGCCGGGAGGCAGGACGGGCTTGGATTTCTTCTTGCGGGACATGGCTCTTGCCTCGGTTGGGATGGCGGCCGCGCCGGCCTCACGGCCGGCCGTCGGACGCCGGTTTGCGTTCGACGATCACGTAGGCCGCGGCCATATCGGACTCGTCGGTAATGGACACATGCGCCGCGCCGAAGCGCGCATCGAACCAATCGGCCAGCTCGGCGCCGATCACCAGCACCGGCCTGCCGCCCGGGGCATTCAGGGTCTGCACCCGCCGCCAGCTCATGGGCATGCGCATACCCAGCCCGATGGCCTTGGAAAAGGCCTCCTTGGCGGCAAAGCGGGTGGCCAGGAAACGCACGCCGCGCGCCGGATCGCGCCGGCGCCGTGCCTGGAACTTGGCCAGTTCTTCCGGCCCCAGGATCTTCTGCGCGAAGCGGTCGCCATGGCGCGCCAGCGCGCGCTCGATACGCTCGATGCGCAACAGATCCATGCCGATGCCGGCGATGCAGCCGGGCGACGCGGGCGGCATCGCGCCGGCCGCGGAAACGGAGCTCATGTGGTTCGGATTCCTGCAGTGGAGCGCGCGGCGCTGCCGCGACGCGATATCGTGATGATAATACGCCGGGCGCTCCCGCCCTGCTTCAGGCGTGGCCGCGCACGGCCGCCAGGCGCGCCTGCACCATCAGCGCCTTCATGTCGCGCACTGCCTTGTCCCAGCCGTCGAAGATCGACTGGGCCACGATGGCATGGCCGATGTTCAGCTCGGCGATGCCGTCGAGCGCCGCCACCGCCTGCACGTTGCCGTAGTGCAGCCCATGGCCGGCATTGACGCGCAAGCCGTGGCGCAATCCCTCGGCCACGGCGGCGCGCACGCGCGCAAGCTGGGCCTGCGCCTGGGCATCGTCGCGCGCCTCGGCGTAGGCGCCCGTATGCAGTTCGATGACCGGCGCGCCGGCGCGCGCGGCCGCTTCGATCTGGTGCGCGTCCGGATCGATGAACAGCGACACCCGGATGCCGGCCTCGGCCAGCAGCTGCACGGCGTCGGCAACGGCCGCCTGCGCGCCGGCGACATCCAGGCCGCCCTCGGTCGTCAGCTCGGTACGCTTTTCCGGCACCAGGCACACGTCGCTGGGCTTGACCGCGCAGGCGATCTCCAGCATCTCCGGCGTCACCGCGCACTCGAGATTCATGCGGGTGCGCAGCAAGGGGCGGATGGCGTAGACATCGGCGTCCTGGATGTGGCGGCGGTCTTCGCGCAGGTGCAGCGTGATCAGATCGGCGCCGGCGTCCTCGGCGCGCAGCGCCGCCTGCACGGGGTCGGGATAAGCCGTGTGGCGCTGCTGCCGCAGCGTGGCCACATGGTCGATATTGACACCTAGTTCGATCATGGTTGCTTCGTGGTTGATTCCTGCCAGCCGCCGCCGAGCGCCTTGTACAGCTCGACGCGGTTGATCAATGCCGCCAGCCCCGTCTGTACCAGGCCGAGCTGCGCGTTGAAGAAGTCGACCTGGGCCGTCTGTACCTGCAGATAGCTGTCGATGCCATTGTTGTAGCGCAGGTTGGACAGTTCCAGCGTGCGCCCGGCCGCCACCTGCAGCGCGCGCTGCGCATCGAGCTGCGCGCTGTAGGTCGCCTCGCCGGCCAGCGCATCCGAGACTTCGCGAAACGCTTGCTGGATGCTCTGCTCGTACTGGGCCACCGCGATGTTGTCGCGCGCCTTGGCCAAGTTCAGGCCTTCGCGGATGCTGCCGCCGGCGAACAACGGCGTGGTGATCGACGGCGAGAAGCTCCAGTAGCCCTGCCCGCCCTTGAACAAGGTGTCCAGCGACGTGCTGGCCACGCCCAGCAGGCCGGTCAGCGAGATGGTCGGGAAGAACGCCGCGCGCGCCGCGCCGATATTGGCATTGGCCGCCTTGAGCTGGTTCTCCGCCGCCAGGATGTCGGGCCGGCGCGTCAGCAGGTCGGACGGCAGGCCGGCCGGCACGCTGGCCAGCAGCTGGTCGCGGCCGAATACGGCCGGCGCCGGCAGGTCCTCGGGCAGGCCCGGCAGCCCGACCAGCACCACCAGGGCATTGGCGGCCTGCGCGCGCGCACGCGCCAGCGCCGCCAGGTCGGCCGAGGCGCTGTCGAGCAGCGACTTGGACTGGTTCAGGTCGAGCTCGGAAGCCACGCCGCCGTCAAAGCGCGTCTTGACCAGGCTGTACGACTCCTGGCGCGAGGCCAGCGTCTTCTGGGTCAACTCCAGCTGCACCTCGGCGGCGCGCAGGTTGAAGTAGGACTGCGCCACCGCGCCGACCAGCGTGATGTGCACGCTGCGCTGCGCCTGTTCGGTCGACAGGTATTGCTGGTAAGCCGCCTCGGAGAGATTGCGCAGGCGGCCGAACAGGTCGATCTCGAACGTGGTCAGCCCCAGGCCGGCCTGGTACTGGCTGGAGATGGAGGTCGAATCCGGGCCGAGCGGACGCATGTCGGGCGGCAGGTGCTGGCGCTGCCCCTGGATGCCCGCGCCGATGCTGGGCCATTGCGCGCCGCGCTGCACGCCATACTGCGCGCGCGCCTCTTCGACGCGCTGCACCGCCACGCGCAGATCGCGGTTGTTGACCAGGGCCAGCTCGATCAGCTTGCGCAGGCGCTCGTCGCGGAAGAATTCGCGCCAGCCGATCTCGTCGGCCGGCGTGGCGCCCTGCGGCGCCACCGCCGCGGCCGGCTGCTCGCCCAGCGAGGTCGGATTGGCGTAGGCGCCATACTGCACCTTGGGCTGGCTCGGCCAATCGGCCTGCACCGGCGCCTCGGGACGCTTGTAGTCGGGCGCCAGCGAGCAGCCCGCGAGCGCGGCCGCCACCAGCACCGAGAGCGCACTGCGCTTGTACATCACGGCCATCATTCCTTGTTCTCCTGACCGCCGGTCTGCGGCGCCGGCGTCGCGGCGCCGTCCTGCGGCTGCTGTTGCTCGGCGGCGCGCTTGGCCGCCTGCTCTTCCTCGAAGGCGCGCAGTTCGGCGCCCAGCAGGCGCGGCCGGGTCTTGAACAGGCCCAGCACCACCACGAAGAAGGTAGGCACGAAAATCACCGCGAACGGGGTGGCCGCGAGCATCCCGCCCAGCACGCCGATGCCGACGGCGCGCTGGCTGGCCGCGCCGGCCCCGGTGGCGATGGCCAGCGGCACCACGCCCAGGATGAACGCCAGCGACGTCATCAGGATGGGGCGGAAACGCAGGCGCGCCGCCTCCACCGCCGACTCGTACAAACCCTGCCCGCGCGCGTACTGGTCCTTGGCGAACTCCACGATCAGGATGGCGTTCTTGGCCGCCAGCCCGATCACGGTCACCATGCCCACCTGGAAGTACACATCGTTGGACATGCCCAGCGCCGACACCAGCGCCACGGCGCCCAGCATGCCCAGCGGCACGACCAGCATCACCGACAGCGGGATGGCCCAGCTTTCATACAGCGCGGCCAGCACCAGGAACACGACCAGCAGCGCCAGCCCCATCAGGATGGGCGCCTGGTTGCCGGCCAGCCGTTCCTGGTAGGACAGGCCGTTCCATTCGTAGCCGAAGCCCTGCGGCAACCGGGCCACCAGGTCCTGCATTTCCTGCATGGCTTCGCCGGTGGTGTAGCCCGCCGCCGCGTCGCCGCCGATACGCACCGCCTCGTAGCTGTTGTAGCGCACCACCTGGACCGGGCCTTGCACCCACTTGGCCGACACGAAGGTCGACAGCGGCACCATGCCGCCCTGGTTGTTGCGGGCGTTCAGCTTGAGCAGGTCCTCGACCTGCATGCGGTACTGCTGGTCGGCCTGCACCCAGATGTTCTGCATCCGGCCCATGTTGGGGAACTTGTTCAGGAAGGCCGAGCCCACCGCGGTGGAGATCAGGGTGGCCGCCTCGTCGAAGTTGACCCCCAGCGCCGCCGCCTTGTCGCGGTCGATCGTCAGGCTCAGCTGCGACCCCGGTCCCAGGCCGGTGATGCGCACCTGCGACAGCACCGGGCTCTTGGCCGCCATGCCCATCAGCTCGGCGGTGGCCGCGCCCAGCGCCTCGGTGCCCGCGCCGCCGCGGTCCTGCAGGCGGAAGTCGAAGCCGGAGGCGTTGCCCAACGACGAAATCGCCGGCGGCACCAGGGTGAACACCTGCGCGTCGTGGATGCCCATCAGCTGCTTGGAGAAAGCCGTGAAGGCAATCGCGCCGGCCGAGTCGGCACGGCTCTTGCGCTCGGAGAAATCCTTGAGCGTGGTGAACGCGATGGCCGCGTTCAGGCCGTTGCCGTTGAAGCTGTAGCCCTGCACCGTGATGACGTTCTCCACCGCCGGGATGTTGCGGAAGTAGTTCTCGACTTCCTCGATCACCTCGATGGTGCGGTTGGCGCTGGCGCCGGTGGGCAGCTCGATGTTGCTGACCACGTAGCCCTGGTCTTCCTCGGGCAGGAACGACGACGGCAGGCGCATGTACAGCCAGCCCAGCAGCACCACCAGCAGCGCGAACGCGAGCATCATGCGGCCGCCCTTGTGCAGGATGCGCGACACCCAGTTCTGGTAGTTGTGGGTGGTGGCGTCGAACTTGCGGTTGAACCAGCCGAAGAACCCTTTCTTTTCCTGGTGGTGGCCCTTGGGAATGGGCTTGAGGATCGTCGCGCACAGCGCCGGCGTGAAGCTGAGCGCGAGGAACGCCGAGAAGAAGATCGACACCGCCATCGCGACCGAGAACTGGCGATAGATCACGCCGACCGAACCGGTCATGAAGGCCAGCGGCAGGAACACCGTGACCAGCACCAGCGTGATGCCGACGATGGCGCCGCTGATCTGCGGCATGGCCTTCTTGGTGGCCTCCTTGGGCGACAGGCCCTCGGTGGCCATGATCCGCTCCACGTTCTCGACCACCACGATGGCGTCGTCGACCAGGATCCCGATGGCAAGCACCATGGCGAACATGGTCAGCACGTTGATCGAGAAGCCCAGCGCCAGCATCACGGCGAACGCCCCCAGCATGGCCACCGGCACCACCAGGGCCGGGATCAGGGTATAGCGCACGTTCTGCAGGAACAGGAACATCACCAGGAACACCAGCACCATGGCTTCGACCAGGGTGTGGATCACCTGCTCGATCGACACCTTCACATAGGGCGCGGTGTCGTACGGGATGTCATAGCGGATGTTGGACGGGAAATACTGCGACAGCGACGCCATCTGCTGGCGCACGCCCTCGGCGGTGGCCAGCGCGTTGGCGTCGGGCGAGAGCACGATGGCGAACGCCGCCGTGGGCTTGCCGTTCAGGCGCGCGCCGAACTGGTAGTTGTCCGCCCCCACCTCGATGCGGGCCACGTCGCGCAGCAATACCTTCGAGCCATCGGTGTTGGCGCGCAGCACGATCTGGCCGAAGCCTTCGATCGTGCTCAACTGGCCGTTGACGATCACGGTGGCCGTGGCGCGCTGGCTTTCCGGGTTGGGCGGCGCGCCGATGCTGCCGGCCGAAATCAGCACGTTCTGCTGGCTGATGGCCTGGTTGACCTCGGCCATGCTGAGGTTGAAGCCCACCAGCTTGTCCGGGTCGACCCAGATGCGCATGGCGCGCGGCGCGGCGAACAGCTGGAACTGGCCCACGCCGGGCACGCGCGACACCGGGTTCTTGACGTTGCGGGTGATGTAGTCGGCCAGGGCCGTCTGATCCAGCGTCCCGTCGGTGGACGACAGGGTCACGATCATCAGGAAGCCGGCGCTGGTCTGCTCGTACTGCAGGCCCTGCTGCATCACCGCGACCGGCAACTGCGCCGTCACGTTGGACACTCGGTTCTGCACGTCCACCTGCGCCAGGTCCGGATCGGTGCCCGGGGCGAACGTCGCGGTGATCTGCGACTGGCCGTACGAGTCGCTGACCGACTCGTAATACAGCAGGCCCTTGGCGCCGTTGAGCTGGTCCTCGATGATACTGGTGACCGACTCGGCCACTTCCTTGGCGGAAGCGCCCGGATAGGTCGCGGTGATCGTGATGGCGGGCGGCGCCACGTCCGGATACTGCGACACGGGCATATTGGGAATGGCCAATATCCCTGTCAGCAGGATGAACAGTGCGACTACCCAGGCAAAAATCGGTCTATCGATAAAAAATTGCGGCATGTGGGCTGACTCTGAAAGCGATGCTCACGAAAAGGGAACGCGGCGCCGTCGGGCGCCGCGCGCCGCTTACGACTGCTGGCCGGCGGCCGGCGCCTGCTTGGCGGGTTCCTGCTTGGAAGGCTGCTGGCCCGCGGCGGGCTGCTGACCGGCAGGCGCCGCGCCCCCCTTGTTCCAGGGCGAAGCCTGCACCGGCGCACCCGGGCGGATCTTCTGGAAGCCTTCGACCACCACCACGTCTCCCGCCGCCAGGCCGCTGTTGATGACCCACTGGTTGTCGATCACGCTGCCCGTGGTCACCGGCACCTGCTCGACCTTGTTGTCCTTGACCAGCATCAGGCTCTGCATGCCGTCGGCGGTGCGCTGCAGGGCCTGCTGCGGCACCAGCAGCGCCTTGTCGTCGACGCCCTGGTCCACCCGCACGCGCACATACATGCCAGGCAGCAGGATGTTGTCCGGATTGGGCACCTCGGCCCGCAGGTTCACCTGGCCGGTGGTCGGATCCACCGTCACGCCGGTAAACAGCAGCTTGCCCGCTTCGGGGTAGGTCGAACCGTCTTCCAGCACCACCTGGACCTTGACCGCATCCTTGCCCACCTGCTGCAGCTTGCCGGCGGCGAACGCGCGGCGCAGCGCCGCCAGGTCGGCGGTGGATTGCGTGAAGTCGACGTAGATCGGATCGAGCTGCTGCACCGTGGCCATCTGGGTGGCGGAGGTCGCCTCGACCAGCGCGCCCTCGGTCACCAGCGGCTTGCCGATGCGCCCCTTAATGGGCGAGGTCACGTCGGTATAGCCCAGGTTGATCTTGGCATTGGTCAGGTTGGCCTTGGCCGCCGCCACGCTGGCGTCGGCCTGCCGGTAGCGGGCCACGGCGTTGTCGTATTCCTGCTTGCTGACGGCATTGGCCTTGACCAGCGGCGCATAGCGCTCGGCCAGCAGCTTGGCGCTGAACAGGTCGGCCTGCGCCTGCTTGAGCTGCGCGGCGGCCTGGTCGTAGGCGGCCTGATAAGGCGCCGGGTCGATCTTGAACAGCAGCTGGTCGGCCTGGACGTCGCCGCCCTGCTCGAAGGCGATCTTCTGGACGATACCGGTCACCCGCGCCCTGATCTGCGCGTCGCGCACCGCATCCACGCGGCCGGGCAGCTCGGACACCACCGCGGCGCGCTGCGGCTGCACCGTGATCACGCTGACCTGAGGCATGCCGGGATTGAACTGGGGCTTTTCGCCGCATGCTGCCAACAACACTGAAAGCGTCGCAACAAGACCGAAAGCCGAGACACGCTGAGGCGAAAAACGCATGGATTCCTCACGGAGGTAAAAGCGCGCTGCTCCCAACCGCCATTGCGACGGCCGCACGCGAGCATGAGGCACGCAGAGAACGCGTTAATGTAGCCGATTTTCAGTTAAAACGCCGGGGTTTCCCGCATTCGGCGGATGGGCATGCCGGCCTCAAAGGCGCATGGGACGGTCGTTTGCGGACAGCGCGGGCCGTTCTGGCTGCCCCGCCCCAAGCCGGCCGCGGCGGCAGGCGCCCCGTACGAATGTCCATCTCCCCGCCCGGCGGGGCGGACACGACGCCTGGCGGAATTCGCCCCCGGCAGGCGCGGCGTCCGACGGCCCGGCACGGTCGCGGACTCAGTCGTCCGTACGATGGATGTCGTGCGTCACGAAACTCTCGTCGGGCGACGGCTTGTCCAGCACGCCTGGCTGCGCCAGGGTGCGTCCGATATCGGCCAGGCCGAAGCGCCAGTGCTCCCGCATCGACTCGGTATTGAACTCGTAGTCCTTGGAATGGCGTTCGAACTGGTTGGCCTCGTAGATGAGGTTGACCACATTGACCAGCGGCGTGCAGGCCTCGCGCCGGGCCTCGGCCAGTTCGGGGCTGCTGCGCACCCGCGGGGGCAGGCGGTCGAGCACGCGCTGCAGGCTGCGGCGCAGCTTGAGCTGGCGACGGAACGTATCGGTGACGATGCGCGTGCGGCTGGAGTACTGGATGTCCTTCTGCCGCTCCGCCACCTCTTCCAGGCTGGCGGGCAAGGGGCCGCGCGCCGGCCACAGGTCGACCTGGAAAGCCAGCGTGTCGCGCATCGGATGGACCGCCAGCACCTTGGTCAACGGGGTGTTGGACACCAGCCCGCCGTCCCAGTAGAACTCGCCATCGATCTCGATGGCGGGAAAGCCGGGCGGCAGCGCGCCGGACGCCATGACGTGCTCGGGCCTGATGACGGTCTCGCGGCTGTCGAAGTAGGCGAAATTGCCGGTGCGCACGTTGACCGCGCCCAGGCTGACCCGCACATCGCCGCGGTTGAGCAGGTCGAAATCGACATGGTCGCGCAGCGTCTGCAGCAGCGGCGTCGTGTCGTAGAAGCTGGTCGCGGCCGCCCCGCCCCCCTGCACCAGGTACGGCGGCGGAAAGCGCGGCTCGAAAAACCCCGGCTGGCCGCGCGTGAGCGCATTGAAGGCGGCCAACTGGCCATTGCTCTGGTTGGAACCGAAGCCGAACGGCGCGTTGGCGAACAGAGCCGCCCAGGCGTCGCCCCAGGGCAGGCCGGCGAACCCGGTGGGCCGGCAGATGGCCTCCCAGAAGCCGCGCAGGCGCCCGACCCGCTCATCCACGGGGGCGCCGGCGATGATGGCCGCGTTGATGCCCCCGATGGAAATGCCGGCCAGCCAGTTGGGCCGGATGCCTGCCGCATGCAGGCCCTCGTAGACGCCGGCCTGGTACGCGCCCAGGGCGCCGCCGCCCTGCAACACCAGCGCCACCGTCTCGTAGTCGGGCATGCGGGCGCCGCCGCGCGCCTTGCGTTTGCTCATCGGCGCCCCGCTACGGTTTGGGAGGCGTCTGCGGCTGGCCGTTGCCGGCGCGGAACGGATACCGGGAGAAGATCTGCGCCACGCCGTGCTCGACGCTGGCCACCGATTGCGCCTTGTCGAGATCGTTGACCTCGCCCGTGGCCACACCCTCCCACACCAGTTGCCGGCGGCGCGCGTCGACCAGATCGATATTGAGCGTGCCTTCGGTGTACTGGTAGACGTCGTCGCCCCAACCGTAGCCGGGCCAGCCGCCGTAGAAGCCGGCCCGGTAGCCGTAGTACGGGCCCATGGGCGGCGGCGCCGGCGTCACCTGGGTTTTTTCCTGCAGCTTGCCGTTGAAATTGACCAGCAGGTCGGGTTTGCTGTCGTCATAGGTGTAGCCGCGCATCTCGAGCTGGCCGCGGGTGGCCTGCTTCAGGCGTTCGGTCAGCAGGCTGCTGTAGCCGGCCCGGTCGGTGCCCAGCGGCGACATGAATGCGAAGGTCCGGTACTGTGCGAAGTTGGCGCTGTGGTCATAATCGCTGCGTAGCGTAGGCCCCGACGCGCAACCGGCCAACAGGCCGGCGGCCACCGAGGCGGTAAGCAATTTGACGATCTGCATGTCTCACCTGTGTAGCGACGTGTGAGCGCCCATCATGCCGCGATCGGGGGCAACTTGCAATAAACTCTCATTTGCATCCACCATCGGCCGGCCGCGCCGGCCAGACCGCCATGTCCGCACCTTCCCTGCAACTCGACGGCGCGCTTTGGCTGCGCTCGGGCGACCAGCCCTGGGGCGGCCAGCATCGCATCGACCTGCTGGCCCAGATCGAGGCCACCGGCTCGATCAGCGCGGCCGCGCGCGCCGCCGGAATGAGCTACAAGGGCGCCTGGGACGCCATCGACGCGATGAACAACCTGGCCGGCGAGCCCCTGGTGCTGCGCTCGACCGGCGGGCGCGGCGGCGGCGGCACGCGCCTGACCGACCGCGCCCGCCGCCTGATCGCCACGTTCCGGGCGCTGCAGGCCGAACACCAGCGTTTCGTCCAGCACCTGGCCGCCGGCGGGCTGGACGCCGCCGGCGACATCGACATCATGAGGCGATTCATGCTCAAGACCAGCGCCCGCAACCGCCTGCTGGGCACCGTCGAAGCGGTCCATGCCGGCGCCGTCAACGACGAAATCGTGCTGCGCATCGCCGGCGGCCAGCGCATCGCGGCCGTCATTACCCGCGCCAGCACCGAAGAGCTGGGCCTGGCGCCCGGCACCCAGGCCATCGCCCTGATCAAGGCGCAGGCGGTGCTGCTGGGCCTGCCCGGCCCCGGCCTGCGCCTGTCGGCGCGCAACCAGCTGCCCGGCAAGGTGGCCGAGGTGCGGCCGGGCGCCGTCAACAGCGAGATCATCGTCGAGCTCGACGGCGGCGGCACGCTGGCCGCCATCGTCACCGAGGAAAGCGCGCGCGACCTGGCGCTGGCCGCCGGCATGCCGGTCTGCGCCCTGTTCGACGCCGCCAGCGTGATGCTGGGCGTGCTGGACTGAGGCCCCGGGGGGCCTCCCCTCGGGCGGTTCAGCCCAGCAGCAACGCGTCGTCGGACAGCTTCTCGCCGCGCACCCGCTCGAACATGGCGAGCAGGTCTGGCACGTCCATGCCCTTGCGCTCGTCGCCCGACACGTCCAGCACCACCTGGCCCTGGTGCAGCATGACGGTGCGCTCGCCCACGTCGAGCGCCTGGCGCATGCTGTGCGTGACCATCATGGTGGTGAGCTGGCTTTCGGCCACGATGCGGGCGGTCAGCCGCAGCACGAAATCGGCGGTGCGCGGGTCCAGCGCGGCCGTATGCTCGTCCAGCAACAGGATGCGCGAGGGCTGCAGCGCAGCCATCAGCAGGCTGACCGCCTGGCGCTGTCCGCCCGACAGCAGGCCGATGCGGTCGGCCAGGCGGTTCTCCAGCCCCAGGCCCAGGGTCGCCAGCCGCTCGCGGAAACCGTCGCGCATCGACGCCTTGACGGCCCGGCTGAAGCCGCGCCTGGCGCCGCGCATCTGGGCCAGCGCCATGTTCTCCTCGATGGTCAGGTCTTCGCAGGTGCCCGCCATGGGGTCCTGGAACACGCGCGCCACGCGTCCGGCGCGCTCCCAGACCGGCTGGCGGGTCACGTCGGCATCGTTGATGCGTATGGTGCCGGTATCGACCGGCAGGTCGCCGGAGATGGCATTGAGAAACGTCGACTTGCCGGCCCCGTTGGAGCCGATGACGGTCACGAACTGGCCATTCGGAATGTCCAGCGACAGCCCGCGCAGCGCGCGGGTCTCGATCGGCGTGCCGGCATTGAAGGTAATGTGCAGATCCTTGGCGCTCAGCATGTCAGGCCCCCTTCCTGCCGACCAGGCGGCGCTTGAGCATCGGGATCACCAGGGCGATCGTGACCAGCACGGCCGTCACCAGGTTCAGGTCCTGTGCCTTGAGTCCGATGAAATCGCTGTTCAGGGCCAGCGCGATGAAGAAGCGGTACACGATGGCGCCGAGGATGACCGCCAGGGTCGCCATCACCAGGCGGCGCGACGGCAGGATGCTCTCGCCCACGATGACCGCGGCCAGCCCGATGACGATGGTGCCGATGCCCATCGAGATGTCGGCGCCGCCCTGGGTCTGCGCGAACAGCGCGCCGGCCAGCGCCACCAGGGCGTTCGACAGCGCCATGCCCGCCAGGATCATGGCGCCGGTATTGACGCCCTGGGCGCGCGCCATGCGGCCGTTGGAGCCGGTCGAGCGCATGGCCAGGCCGGTCTGGGTGGCGAGGAACCAGTCCAGCGCCAGCTTGACGATGATGACCACCACCAGGAGGATCAGCGGCCGCGCCACGTAATCGCTCAGCCACTGCGGCTGCAGCAGGGTGAAGACGGTGGGTTCGGTGATCAGGGGCACGTTGGGCTTGCCCATGATGCGCAGGTTGACCGAGTACAGCGCGATCATCATCAGGATGCTGGCCAGCAGGTCCATGATGCGCAGCCGCACATTGAGCCAGCCGGTGACCAGCCCGGCGGCGGCGCCGGCGAAGGTGGCGATGATGGTGGAGGTGAAGGGGTCGTAGCCCGCGGCGATCAGGGTCGCGGCCACCGCGCCGCCCAGCGGAAAGCTGCCGTCGACCGTGAGGTCGGGAAAGCGCAACAGGCGGAAGGAAATCAGCACGCCCAGCGCGACCAGGCTGAAGATCAGGCCGATTTCCAACGCCCCGAGCAAAGAGAACAATGACATGTAGGAGAACCTGGCCAGCCCTGTCTTGTGGATGAGGCCGGCGCTGCCTTGAATTGTGTTCGGTGGAAATGCCGGCCGGGCGCCGCGTGGCGCCCGGCCGAATACGCGATTACTTGATGACTTGCGCCGCGGACTTGACCAGCGCGTCGGACAGCGTCACGCCCTGCTTGGCGGCCGCGCCCGGGTTCACGTAGAGCTCCAGCTTGGAGCTGGTCTCGGAGGGCATGGCGCCGGGTTTTTCGCCCTTGAGGATGCGCACCACCATCTTGCCCGTCTGCACGCCCAGGTCGCGGTAGTTGATGCCCAGCGCGGCGATCGCGCCGCGCTTGACGCTGTCGGTGTCCGAAGCCACCAGCGGGATCTTGGCGTCGTTGCCCACCTTGACCAGCGACTCGTACGCCGACACGACGTTGTTGTCGGTGTTGGTATAGATGACGTCGACCTTGCCGATCAGGCTGCGCGCGGCCGAGGCCACGTCCACCGTGCGCGGCGCGGCCGCCTCGACCAGCGTCATGCCGGCCTTGGGCAGCAGGTCCTGCATCTGCTTGACGACCACGACCGAGTTGGCCTCGCCCGGGTTATAGACCATGCCCACACGCTTGGCATTGGGCACCACCTTCCCGATCAGCTCGATCTGCTTGTCCAGCGCCAACAGGTCGGACACGCCCGTGACGTTGGTGTTGGAAGCCTCCATCGAGGGCACCAGCTGCGCGGCCACCGGGTCGGTCACGGCCGAGTACACCACGGGCACGTCCTTGGTGGCCGCCACCACGGCCTGGGCCGACGGCGTGGCGATCGCCACGATCACATCGGGCCGGTCGCCGACGAACTTGCGCGCGATCTGCGCGGCCGTGCCGGTGTTGCCCTGGGCGCTCTGGTATTGCCACTTCAGATTCTTGCCCGATTCGTAACCCGCCTGTTTCAGGGCGTCCTGCACGCCGTCGCGCACCGAGTCGAGCGCGGGGTGTTCGACGATGGCCGTGACCGCCACCGATTTCTGCTGCGCCATGACCGGTGCGGCGTGGATAGCCATCGCCAGCGCCAGCGCGCCTACCGTCAGAAAATGTTTTTTTCCGATCAGCATGTTGTTTGCTCCTTAGACCCTCGGGTAGTTATCGTCCATGGCGCCCCCGCGGCCTCCCGCAGATCGTGCGGCCATGAAACCGTGTAGTCTAACGTGAGCCGGCCGGCGCCAAGGCGCGGGATATCCCTAGAACGGCCGGCCGCGGGACGGCGCAACCCTTACTTCACGACGCCGCAGGCCATCCGGCCGCCCCCGCCGCCCAGCGCGGCCGGGTGATCGCTGTAATTGTCGCCGCCGACATGGATCATCAGGGCATGGCCGACCAGGTCCGCGACCTTCAGGCGCGGGGCCAGCACCGGATAGGTCGCCTTGCCGTCGGCCGCCACGTACATGGCCGGAAGGTCGCCCTTGTGGCCGGTCTTGTCGTAGGGCCCCTTGTGGGCCCCGGTGTTGTCCGGATCCCAGTGTCCGCCCGCCCCGCCGCCAACCATGTCCTTGCCGTCGACCTTGGTCATCGCGCAGGAGGGTTTGGCATGCAGGTGAAAGCCGTGCACGCCGGGCGACAGGCCTTGCAGGTCGGGCGTGAACAATACCCCGTAGTCCGTTTGCTCGTACTTGATCTGGCCGATCTTCTGGTCGTCGCCCTTGGGGCTCATGAGGGACATTTCGACGGACTGGGCGGCGGCCACGCCGGACATGGCCGCCAAAGCCAAGGCTATCAGGGACTTCATCACATGCTCCTTGAAAAGGGCCCGCCGAGGCTCGCGCACGGGCAAGCCCGCGCCATGCGATCCCGCGGCCAGGCCGCCTGCGATACGGAACCAGCGATGAAAGAAGAGCCGCGCCGGCCGGCGCCGCTCCCCTTTCGTCCCTCACTGTACACCCGCTCAGTCCAGCGTGACGCCCGAATCCTTGACCACCTTGGCCCAGCGCGTCACCTCGCTGTCGACGAAAGCGCCGAACTGCGGGCCGGTCAGGTTGGGGATGGCCGAGCCGTTGCCCGCCCAGGTTTCCCTGATCTTGGGATCATTCAAGGCCTTGGTCACGGCGGCGGTCATCTTGTCGACCGCCTCCTGCGGGGTGCCGGCCGGCGCCCACAGGGCGTACCAGGTCGATACCTCGTAGTTGGGCACGCCCGCCTGCGCGGCGGTGGGCACGTCGGGGAAGGATGGCGAGCGCTGCGACGCCGCCACCGCCAGCGGCTTGATGGTGCCGGCCCGGATATGCCCCGCCGACGACCCCAGCCCGTCGAAGGCCAGGTCGACCTGGCCGCCGATCAGGGCCGAGAGCATCGGCCCGGCGCCCTGGTACGGCACGTCGACCAGCTTGATGCCGGTCTGCATGGCGAACAGTTCGCCGGCCAGGTGGTGGGTGCTGCCCTTGCCGGCGGTGCCGAAGTTGATGTCGCCCGGCCGCTTGCGCGCATATTCGATGAACTCCTGCAGCGACTTGACCGGCAGCTTGGCCGTGTTGATGACCACGACCTGGGGCGGCTGCGCCAGCAGGGCCACCGGCACGAAATCCTTCTGGATATCGTAGCTCAGGTTCTTGTACAGCGATGGCGCCAGGGCATGGTGGGCGCCCCCCATAAAGAAGGTGTAACCGTCAGGCTTGGCCTTGGACGCCACGGCGGCGCCCACGGTACCGCCCGCGCCCCCCTTGTTGTCGATGACCACGCTCTGGCCCAGCTGCATGCCCAATTGCTGGGCCAGCGGGCGGGCGAAGGTGTCGGTGCCGCCTCCGGCCGGAAACGGCACGATGATGGTGACGGGACGCTCCGGCCAGGCGGCCTGAGCCGGCGCCGCGGCGCCCAGCGCCGTCGCGGCGATGAGCGCGGCGCCCAGGATGGGGTATTTCATGGTGTCTCCTCGTTGGTACAGCGTAGCGGGGCCTGAAGGCCCGGTCTGTTATGCGCCGCGCTCGCCATGCTGGCGGCCGGCTTGTATGTACATCTGACGCGTCCAAATCGTGCGGTTGTCTGTCTGGTGGTCTGCACTCCTCCCTGGTCTGTCTCATGGAGGCGCGCGCCGGGCGGCGCGCGCCGTCGATATCGCGTCAGGACGCGGCGTAGGTATCGCGCAGGACGTTCTTCTGCACCTTGCCCATGGTATTGCGCGGCAACTGGTCCACGACGTGGATCCGCTTGGGCACCTTGAAATTGGCGATGCGCGATTTCAGGTCGGCCTGCATGGCCGGGACATCGATCGCCGCGCCGGCGCGCGGCACCACCACCGCCACCACCGCCTCGCCGAAATCGGGATGCGGCACGCCGATGACGGCCGACTCCAGCACGCCCTGCATCTCGTCGATGACCGTCTCGATCTCCTTGGGGTAGACGTTGTAGCCGCCGGAGATGATCAGGTCCTTGCTGCGCCCGACGATCGACAGGTAATCGGCAGGCACCGCGCGCCCGCCCGACTCGCCGCCCCAGCGGCCCACGTCGCCGGTCTTGAACCAGCCGTCGGCGGTGAACTCCTCGCGCGTCTTCTCGGGCATGCGCCAGTAGCCGGAGAAGACGTTCGGCCCGCGCACCTGCACGTTGCCGATCTCGCCGGCCGCCAGCGCCTGGCCCGCGTCGTCCACCACCCGCACCTGCACGCCCGGCAGCGCCTTGCCCACCGTGCCGCCCAGGCGTTCGCCGTCCCCGGGCCGGTAGGGATTGGAGGTCAGCATGACGGTTTCGCTCATGCCGTAGCGCTCCAGGATGGTGTGGCCGGTGCGGGCCTGGAAATCCGTGAACGTCTCGGTCAGCAGCGGCGCCGAGCCGGAGATGAACAGGCGCATGTTGGCGCAGGCCGCGCGGTCGAAGCGCGCGTCGGCCAGCAGACGCACGTAATAGGTGGGCACGCCCATCATGACGGTGCTTTGCGGCAGGTAGCGCAGCGCCTGGTCCACGTCCAGCCTGGGCAGCCAGATCATGCGCGCGCCGGCCAGCAGCGCCCCGTGCGAGGCGACGAACAGACCGTGCACGTGGAAAATCGGCAGCATGTGCAACAGCACGTCGTCCTCGCGCCAGCCCCAGTACTGGTGCAGCACGCGGGCGTTGGAGGCCAGGTTGCCGTGCGACAGCATGGCGCCCTTGCTGCGGCCGGTGGTGCCGGACGTGTACAGGATGGCGGCCAGGTCGCCGGCCTGGCGCGCCACTGTCCTGAAGCGCTGCGGCATCGCGGCGGCGGCCTGCAGCAGCGTGCCGGTGCGGTCTTCGTCCAGGGTATAGACGTGCGCGCTGCCCGCCTTGGCGGCGGCGCGGCGTACCCACTGGGCGTTGGCGCTGGTACACACGACCACGGCCGGCTCGGCGTTGCCCAGGAAGTATTCGATCTCGGCTTCGCGGTAGGCCGTGTTCAGCGGCAGGTAGACCAGCCCCGCGCGCAGCGTGGCCAGGTACAGCAGCAGCGCCTCGGGCGACTTCTCGACCTGCACCGCCACCCGCGCGCCGGCCGGCAGCTTCAGCGAGGCCAGCAGATTGGCCAGGCAGGCGCTGGCGCGGTCGATGTCGTTCCAGGTATAGCGCAGCGTCGGGGTCTCCAGCGCGACGCGGTCGCGATCGGCGGGGAAGCCCCCCTCCAGCACAGCATACAGGTTGGCGTTGCTCACCTTGTCTAGTCTCCGGTAAATGTAGGGGCCGTGCCGGCCAGGAAGGCGCGCACGCCCTCCCGGTGGTCGCGGCTTTCAGCATAGGAAAAGAAATCCAGGTATTCGTCTTCGCCCAGCGGCGCGCCGGCGCACAGGCGGCGCGCCTGGCGCTTGTTGATGCGCGCGGCCAGCGGGGCGCCGCCCAGGATGGCGGCCACGCTGCGCTGCACCGCCTGGTCCAGTTCGGCCGCGGGCGCCGTACGCGTGACCAGCCCCAGGCGCAGCGCTTCGGCGGCGTCGAAGACGCGTCCCTCGAGCAGGATGGCCAGCGTCGCCGCGCGGCCCACCAGTTCGAGCAGGCCGCGCATTTCGTCCGGCGCCATCGGAAAGCCCAGCTTGCCGATCGGCACGCCGAAGCGGGCCGACTCGGCGGCGATGCGCAGGTCGCACTGCGCGGCGATCTCCAGCCCGCCGCCCACGCATACGCCCTCGATACGGGCCAGCACGGGATGCGGGCAGGCGGCCACCGCGGCCAGCGCCGGCGCCAGGATCTCGCGGTGATAACGCTGCACTCCGGCCAGGTCGGCGCGTTCGGCCGGAAACTCGCGGATGTCGGCGCCGGCGGCGAAGTGTCCCTCGGCGCCGCCGACGACCACGCAGCGCAGCGCCGCGTCGGCGCCCAGCGCCTCGAATACCTCGCGCAGCTGCCGCCACATCGCGACCGTCAGGACATTCATGCGGCCCGGATGGCTCAGCGTGACATGCGCCACGCCGGCGTCGACACGGCACAGGACCTGCCCGGGCTGGGAACTCGGCTTCATGGCGCGGCTCATCCCAGGCGCGCAATGCCGCGGCTGACTTGCGGCTTGCCCTCGTTCAGGCGCGCCAGGTTGCCGTCCAGCTCGCCCAGTTCGTAGAGATAGTTCACCATCATGCCGCAGGACTGCGCCAGCCCCTTGGCCGAGGTGTCGGCGGCCCAGTTCAGGCGCTCGATGCGCGCGCCGTTGCCCAGGTGGAACCGGGCCACCGGATCGAGCGGCTGGCCGCCCCGCATTGCCTGCAGGTAGCGCGCGGCCAGGCGCAGGCCGGCTCGCTGCACCACTTCCGACGGTTTGCCCGTGGCCGCGCGCGCCAGCCGCGTTGCCCAGCGCGCGCCATCCGGCGCACCGCTGCGCGTGCGTGCCTTGTCGCGCACCGTCTGCTCGACCTCCTGCGCGTCCAGCCGCGACAGCCAGTCGACGAAACCGGGAATGGGCGACAGCGTGGCGAAGAATTTCAGTTTGGGCAGCTCCTGCAACAGGCGGTCGATCACGCGCTTGAGCAGGAAGTTGCCGAAGCTGATCCCGCGCAGGCCGGGCTGCGTATTCGAGATGGAATAGAAGATCGCCCAGCGCGCCTTGTCCAGGTCCTGCGGCGGCGCGCTGGTGTCCAGCAGCGCCTGGACGTTGTCGGCCATCTGCGCGGAAAACGCCACCTCCACGAAGATCAGCGGCACGTCGGGCATCTGCGGATGGAAATACGCGTAGCAGCGCCGGTCGCCCGCCACCCGGTGGCGCAGGTCGTCCCACGAGCGGATTTCGTGCACGGCCTCGTAGAGGATCAGCTTCTCGAGCAGCGAGGCGGGCGAATCCCAGGTCAACGGACGCAACTCCAGCAGGCCCACGTCGAACCAGGCCGACAGCAGCGCCTCCAGCTCCTTGTCCAGCGCCTGCAATCCTGCGACCTGCTTGCGCCAGCGCAGCATGTCGGCGCGCAGCGCCACCAGGAAGCGCAGCCCGTCGGGCAAGGCATTGAACCGTTTGAACAGGCGCGTGCCCTGCGCCCCGTCGCCCTGCATGCCGGCGCCGACCTGCGCCAGCCCGCCCAGCATGGCGCGGCGCCGCTTGCCATCGGCCTGCTCATAGGCCAGGCGCCAGGCCTGCGCCAGCTTGTTGGCGCGCACGTCGGTCAGGCGCGCCTCGAACAATTGCGCCAGGTCGGCCGGCGGCGGCATCCGGTCGCGCTCGAACAGACGACCCAACCGGGCAATGAGGCCGGCGCTTTCGCCGGCCGATGCATCGGCCGCTTCCGGTTCGGCGTCAGGCGTGCGTGCGACGCGTGCGGATGCCTGGGGATCGAGTGCGGACATGGCTGAGCTCCTGTACGGCCTGAACGGCGGGTGAGTCGATGGCGGCGGCCCCGGCCGGCTCCTGCCCGGCCAGCGCCTGCAAGGCGGCCAGCTGGCGCAGCAGGTGCTTGCGGGTAAGGGCCTCGGCGCCTTCCGGGTCGCGCGCCTTGAGCGCGGCGAAGATGGCCATGTGCTCGGCGCAGGATTCGCGGATGCGCCCCGGCAGAGCCAGGCTCTTGTGGCGGAACAGGCTGAGCACCTTGCGCAGGTTGTCGACCATGTCGGACAGCCAGCGATTGTCGGCCAGGGCCTGCACCGCGACGTGAATGCGGTAGTTGGTCTCGTAATAGGCGTCGATGCGGCCAGCCTGCGCATGCGCCTGCAAGGCGCGGTGCAAGGGTTCGAGCGCGCGCAGGTCGTCCTCGCCGGCGCGCTGCGCCGCCTCGAAGGCGCAGCGCCCCTCCAGCATGGCCATGAGCGGAAAGATCTGCTCCAGGTCACGCACCGTCAGCTCATTGACGAAGCACCCCCGGCCCGGCTCCAGGCGCACCAGGCCCTCGGTGGCCAGCACCTTGAGGGCTTCGCGCAGCGGCGTGCGGGAAATGCCCAGCTGCTCGGTCAGCCCCGCTTCGTCCACCCAGGCGCCGGCGCCCAGCGCGTGGGTGCGGATCATGGTGCGCAGACGATCGGCCACCTCCAGGTACAACGCCTGCCGGACAATGGGTGTAGTCATCGGGCTGCCCTCTGCGGTAATTCATAATTATGAATAAACCCATGGTAGCCTGCTTTCGCGCGGGCGGTAAGCGCCGTGCGCCTAGGGTATTCCCAGGGGAGACGGCCGCCCGCTCAGAAGTGCAGTACGCCGTCGACCGCGTGGCGGGTCAGCGCCCGCGCCCAGCGGCGCGCCGGCAACCTGTACTGCGCCTCGACGACTTCGGCGCGCGCCAGCAGGTCGGCCGGCGTGATGGCCAGCGGCGGGCCGGAAAACGCCAGCACGATCTGGTTGCCCGCGTCGATCTCGGGCAGCACCACCAGGCGGTCGTCGAAAGCCTTGCTCAGGTTGTCGATATTGCGCCCGTAGCTCTCGTGGCGGCCGAACAGGTTGACCGACAGTACGCCCACCTCGCCCAGCACGCGGCGGCAATCGCGGTAGAACTTGACCGAATCGCGCACCGGGCCGCACGCCATGGCGTCGTAGAGGTCGACCATGAGCACCGGGCAATCGCCGGCGTGCGCGGGATCGGCCACCCAGGCGCCGGCATCCTCGTGATGCACGTCCAGGCGCTGCGACGTGGGCAGGCGGAAGAACATCTGGCAGACCGCGGTGACCTGGGGATTCCATTCGACCACCGTCACGGGACTGCGCGTGTGCTTGAGACAGAACCGCGCCAGCGACCCCGCGCCCAGGCCGAGCAGGCCGATGGATTGTTCGCGCGGCGGTTCGAGAAACAGCAGCCACGCCATCATCTGGGCAGTGTATTCAAGCACCAGCCGGGCCGGGTCGCGGATCATCATCGCGCCCTGCACCCACTCGGTGCCGAAATGCAGATAACGGATGCCGTCGGCTTCGGACAGCGAGGGTTGATCGAGTTCTGAGGGGGTGTGGCGAATAGGCATCGCGGCATTGTAGCCACTGCGCCCTCACACCCTTGCCCCATGCCGCGGCCGGGCTCGCGGCGCCGGCGGCGCCGCGAGCCCGGGGACGTCAGACGCGCTCGAAAATGGCGGCGATGCCCTGCCCGCCGCCGATGCACATCGTCACCAGCGCGTAGCGGCCGCCCACGCGCTGCAGTTCGTACAAGGCCTTGACCGTGATGATGGCCCCGGTCGCGCCGATGGGATGGCCCAGGCTGATGCCGCTGCCGTTCGGATTGACCTTGGCGGGATCCAGCTCCAGCTGGCGCGTCACCGCGCAGGCCTGCGCGGCGAACGCCTCGTTGGCCTCGATCACGTCGAGCTGGTCCACGGTCAGGCCGGCGCGCTTGAGGGCGGCCTGTGTGGCCGGCACCGGGCCGATGCCCATGATCTCGGGATCCACGCCGGCATGCGCATACGCCACCAGGCGCGCCATCGGCGCGATGCCGCGCTGCGCCGCCGCGGCCGCGCTCATCAGCACCACCGCCCCCGCGCCGTCGTTCAGGCCCGACGCGTTGCCCGCCGTGACCGTGCCGTTTTCCTTCTGGAACACGGGCCGCAGGGCCGCCATGCTTTCGAGGGTGATATCGCGGCGCACGTGTTCGTCGGTATCGAACACCGTCTCGCCCTTGCGCGTCTTCAGCGTCACCGGGACGATCTGGTCGCGGAAACGGCCCGCGTCGATGGCGGCCGCGGCGCGGCGGTGCGACTCCACCGCCAGCGCATCCTGGTCGGCGCGGCTGATGGAATAGCGCGCCGCCACGTTCTCGGCCGTCACGCCCATGTGCATGCGGCCAAACGGATCGGACAGCGCGCCGGTCATCATGTCGACCATGGCGCTGTCGCCCATGCGCGCGCCCCAGCGCTGCGCCGGGGCGATATACGGCGCGCGGCTCATGCTTTCGGCGCCCGCGCCCACGGCGATCTCGGTATCGCCCAGCATGATGGTCTGGGCGGCCGACACGATCGCCTGCAGCCCCGACCCGCACAGGCGGTTGACGTTGAACGCCGGGGTTTCCTTGCCGATGCCGGCGTTGATGGCGGCCACGCGGGACAGGTACATGTCGCGCGGCTCGGTGTTGATGACATGGCCGACGGCAACGTGGCCGACCTCGGGGCCGGCCACGCCGGCGCGCGCCAGCGCTTCGCGGATGACCGTGGCGCCCAGGTCGCAGGGCGCCACGTCTTTCAGGCCACCGCCGAAATCGCCAATGGCGGTACGGGCTGCGGCTACGACTACGACTTCGTTCATGATGTCAATTCCTCCTGTTTTCATGCGGTATGGCCATGCAATCGATCATACCGCCGCCGGGCGCGGCATGCCTCAGCGGCCCGCCGCCCGGGCACTGATGCCATTGGCCACGCCCATGCCGGCCTTGGGCACGTCGTGGATCATCACGCGCACGTCCGTGCCGTCGATGCCTATGCTGTCGCACACGGCGCGGTTCAGCGCCCCGATCAGCGCCTCTTTCTGCTCGTCGGTGCGGCCGGCGATCATGTCCACCGTCACCAGCGCCATTTGCCGGCCAAGTTCGCCCGCCACGATGACATGGGCGGCGGGGACTTCCTCCAGCACGACGCGTACGCTGGACAGCGGCGCGCCGATGCTGTCGACCACAGCCTGGCAGGCGGCCGCGAGCAGCGCCGACTTCTGCGCCGGCTGGTGGCCTTGCATGATCTGTACATTCAAGAGAGGCATGACATGGTTCCGGTAGCGATTGAGAAAAACGGCCACCCCGTGGTGACCGTCTGCCATCATATCGCCGTCGGGGCGCGCCGCGAAGTCCGCGGGCTCAGGCCGCGTCGCGCTCGTGCGCCTGCCCTGCGCCGTCCGAGGCCGCCTCCGCCGCATCGCCCGGCCCGCCGACGGCGTCGGACTCGGCCAGCACCGGCGTGACCAGCTCGACCACCTTCTTGCGCGACAGCATGCCGATGAACTCGTCGCCCTCGCCCGTCACCGCCACCGGCTGGTCGCTGTGCACCAGTTGCGCCAGCACCTGGTCCAGGCCGGCGGTGGCCGGCACCGAGGCCAGGTCCTCGACGAAGCGCGACACGTCGCGCGCGCCCTCCTCCACCGCCTGCTGCGCGGCGGCGGCCATCAGCACGCCCGCCAGGCGCTTGCCATCGAGCACCGGCGCATATTCGTAGCTCAGCGCCTGCATGCGATCCAGCGCATGCGCCGGCCGCGATCGCATCGTCAAGGTCAGGCGCGGCGGGTTCACCGCGTGCGCCGCGTTGAGCACCTTGGTGCGGTTGACGTCCTGCAGGAACGACTGCACGTATTCGGTGGCGGGATTGAGCAGGATGTCTTCCGGCGTGCCCTCCTGCACCAGCTCGCCGTCCTTGAGGATCGCGATGCGATTGCCCAGGCGCAGCGCCTCGTCCAGGTCGTGCGTGATGAACACGATGGTCTTGTTCAGCTTGGCCTGCAGCTGCAGCAGATGGTCCTGCATCTCGCGGCGGATCAGCGGGTCCAGCGCCGAGAAGGCCTCGTCCATCAGCAGGATCTCGGCGTCGGTGGCCAGCGCCCGGGCCAGCCCCACGCGCTGCTGCATCCCGCCCGACAACTGGTGGGGATACTGGTTCTCGAAACCGGACAGGCCGACCTGCTCCAGCCAGTGGCGGGCCCGCTGCTCGCGCTCGGGGCGCGCCACGCCCTGCACCGCCAGCCCGTAGCCGGCGTTGTCCAGCACCGTGCGATGGGGGAACAGGCCGAAGCGCTGGAACACCATGCTCATCTTCTTCTGGCGGAACGTCTCCAGATCGCGCTTGTTCAGGCTGACCACGTCCACGCCATCGACCAGGATATGGCCGGCGCTGGGCTCGATCAGGCGGTTGAAATGGCGGATGAGGGTCGACTTGCCCGAACCCGACAGCCCCATGATCACGTAGATGCTGCCTTCCTCGATGGACAGGCTGATGTCGCGCAGGCCCAGCGTGTGGCCGCTCCTGGCCAGCAGGTCTTCCTTGCTGATGCCGTCGCGCGCGGCCTGCAGCCACTTGCCGGGATGCGGGCCGAAGATCTTGTAGATATTCTTGACTTCGATTTTGCTCATCGCTGGCCTCCGTTGCGTACGCGTTGCCCGTACGATTGCGTGATGCGGTCGAACAGCACCGCCAGCACGACGATGCCCAGCCCGGCCAGCAGTCCGCGGCCGACCTCCAGGCGGTTGATGCCCAGCAGGACTTCATAGCCCAGCCCGCGCGCGCCGATCATCGAGGCGATGACCACCATCGACAGCGCCATCATGGTGGTCTGGTTGATCCCGGCCATGATGTTGGGCAGGGCCAGCGGCAGCTGCACGCCGAACAGCTGCTGGCGCGGGTTGGCGCCGAAGGCGCGCGCCGCCTCCAGGACTTCGCGGTCGACCAGGCGGATGCCCAGGTCGGTCAGGCGGATCAGCGGCGGCACGGCGTAGATCACGGTCGCGATGATGGCCGGGATCTTGCCCAGCCCGAACAGCATCACGACCGGGATCAGGTACACGAAGCTGGGCATGGTCTGCATCACGTCCAGCACCGGCAGCATGCCGGCGCGCAGCCAGTCCACCCGCGCCATCAGCACGCCCAGCGGGATGCCGATCACCACCGAAAGGCCGGCGGCCATGATCATGAGCGCCAGCGTCTGCATGCCGGCGTCCCACAGGCCCAGCACGCCGATGACGCACAGCAGCGCGCCCATGGCCAGGCTCAGGCCGATGCGGCGGCTGACCAGCCACGCGATGGCGATGGTGACCGCCACCACCGCCCACCAGGGCGACTGGCGCAGCACCTGCTCCAGCCAGACCAGCACGCTCAGGAAAGGTTGCGACATCGCTTCGAGCGTGTCGGCGTAGTTGGTAACGAGATGATCGACGAATCCGTCGATGGCCCCGCGCACTGCGCGCGCGGGAATGACTTCAGGGAACATCAGGCGACTCCATTCTGGCGTGTCTCGCGGCCGGGGAAAGGGCCGCTCCGGCGTACGGGGCCGGCGACACGGGATGCCCGGGGCCTGCGGCCGCGCCGGGCGCGATCGGCGCCCCCGTCAGGGCGCCATCGCGGGCCGCGGCGGCGCAACGGCGCCGTCGCGGCCCTGGACCGCTACAGGGCGGTCTGGACGCGCTCGGCCACGTCGGCCGGCACCCACTTCTTCCAGACATCGGCCTGGTTCTTCAGGAACCACTGCGCCACGGCGGCGGACTCGTCGCCCGACTCTTCCATGTGGGCCAGGGTCTGGTCCATGACCGGCAGCGGCACCGCCACCTTGGACAGGAACTCGGTCAGCTTGGGCGCCTCTTCCGAGAACCGGGTATTCACGGCGGTGAACACCGGGTTCTCGGGATAGGCGCTGGGCTGCGGATCGCTGCACTTGGGCGCCGTCAGGCACTTGTGCTTTTCCGCATCGTACGGCGGCAGTTCCAGCTTGACCAGGTCCATCGAGCCGACCAGCGGCGTGGGATACCAGTAATAGAACACCACATCCTGCTTGCGCTTGTAGGCGGACATCAGGGCCGCCTTCTGCGCCGCGCCCGTGCCGGGCGAGTACAGCGTGTAGCTGTCATCCAGCTTGAGCGCATGGAACAGGTTGGTGCTGGTCACTTCGCAGCCCCAGCCCGCCGGACAACCGTAGAAGCGCCCCTTGCCGGGTTCCTCGGGATCCTTGAAGCGGTCCTTGAACTTGGGCAGGTCGGCGGCCGCCTTCAGCTCGGGCAGGCGCTCGGCGGTGTAGCGCGGCACGAACCAGGCTTCGCCGCCCATGTAGAGCTCGCCCACCCGCTTGACCTTGCCGGTCTTCTGGGCCCGCTCCCAGGGATCGGCAACGCTGTTGAGCCAGATTTCGGTATTGATGTCGAGATCGCCGCGCTCCAGGGCGGCCAGCGCCGGCAGGGTTTCGGTGGGCAGGACCTCGGTCTTGCAGCCGTAGCCCTTTTCCATGATGAAGCGCTCGATGTCGACGAGGACGAGGTTGGACTCCCAATTCATGCCGCCGAAATTGACGGGCCGCGAGATTTCGCACTGGGGCTTGTCGGCTGCCTGGGCCGCACCGCTGAACGCGCACAGTGCGGCCAGGGCGGCCAGGGTCTTTACTGGGGTGAAACGCATTGGCTTTTGCCTCCATAGGTCAGGGACACGGGACCGGGCAGACGCCGGACCATGCCGTGGAGCTAAGGGGGTTGTGCGGAAGACGGGCAGAACCGCCAATACAAACCGACACTAGCAGCAGGAGGCCGCGCCGCGGGCTGGGCCATCCTGTAAGACAGCGGCCTGGTCACCGGCAGGTTGCCGGCACAAGGCTCGCAGAAATTTGAAAGAAACTAAACGAAGAAGGCCGCATCTTAGACGATTTTGAATTCTTGACCAACCCCGAACCGGAAGCAAACGGATACATTAACCCTGTTCAGGCGTCGGGGAAAGCCCCTAGGCGCCCGGCGCAAAACCAGCGTCCGCGCAGTGCTGCGACGCAACACAATGCGGATTCATTTAGTTTCAATTTGAGATGAAATGATTTGCAGCCGCCAGTCCCTGCGCATGGCGCCAGGACCGGCGGCCGCCCTAGCGGGCGTTGCCTGCGTAGATGTAGTCGCGCCGCCATGGATAGGCCAGGTCCTGGGCCATGTCGAGCTCGTCGGCGCGGCCCGTGGCGGGGGTCGTGACCAGCACCTGGTGCAGCGAAATCCAGCCGTGCTCGAAACCCATCGCGCACCCGGCCAGGTACAGCCGGTAGGCGCGCAGCGAACGCTCGCCCTGCTCTCCCTGCAGGATACGCGCGGCCTCGGGCAGGCACGCTTCCAGCGCGTCGCTCCAGGCCCACAGCGTACGCGCGTAGTGCGGGCGCAGGTTCTCGTCGTCGACCGCCTCCAGGCCGCCCGCCGTCACCGCCTCCAGCACGCTGCTGATGTGCGTCAGCTCGCCGCCCGGGAAGATGTACTTCTCGATGAATTCGCCCATGCCGTTGCCGAGCTCGGCGTTGTAGACGCCGCCTGCGGTAATGCCATGGTTCATCACCAGCCCGCCCGGCTTGACCAGCCGGCGCAGCTTGGCGAAATAGGCCGGCAGCTGCGCGCGTCCGACGTGCTCGAACATGCCCACCGACGCGATCTTGTCGTACGGCGTGCCTTCATCCAGCTTGCGGTAGTCGAGCAGTTCCATGCGCACCCGCCCGGACAGGCCTTTTTCCTCGATCAGGCGGTTGACATAGGCATGCTGGTTGCGCGAGAGCGTGATGCCGGTGGCATCGACGTCGTAGTTCTCGGCCGCCCACAGCAGCAGGCCGCCCCAGCCCGCGCCGACGTCCAGGAAGCGCTCGCCCGGCTGCAGCCGCAGCTTGCGGCAGATGTGGTCCAGCTTGGCCTCCTGGGCCTGCGCCAGCGTCATGTCGGGCGTGCGGTAATAGGCGCAGGAATAGACCCGGCGCGGATCCAGCCACAGGGCGTAGAAGTCGTCGGAGAGGTCATAGTGGAACTCGATCTGGCGCGCGTCGCGCTCGATCGAATGGCGCCAGACCGAGGTGACCTTGCGCACCAGCTCGGTCAGCCAGCCGCCGCGTGCCGCGTCGACCGGCGAACTGGGCAGCAGCGCCGCGGCGGCCGCCATCACATCACGCATGCTGCCCTGGATATCGATGCGGCCCTCGACGTAGTCCTGGCCCAGCACGCCGACGGCGCCCTCGGCCAGGTGGGCCAGCGCGGTCTTGTCCCGCGCCACGAAGCGCACGCGCGCCTGCGGACTGCCCAGAACCGTGCCGTCAGGCAGGGTCAATTGCACCGGTACCGGTAATTCCTGGAGCTTGCGTTCCACCACAGACAGCAAAGGATTCACGACTTCCTCTCCCCTGAATATGAACGGACACGCAGACTTTATCGGAAAACAGTTGCAATTCAAACGCAAGCCTGGCCGTGATAAAGTGGCCGGCTTGCCTCGAAACATGCAATAACGCTCGCACGGCCCTGTACGCCGTCGCCGCGCACCGCCCCTCCCATGCCCCCGCAAACCATTTCCCGCAGCATGCCGGGCTGGCTCATCCTCATGGGTGCGCTGACCGCCATCGGCCCTTTTTCCATCGATATGTACCTGCCGGCCTTTCCGTCGATCGCCGCCGGCCTGGGCGTCGAACGCGGCGAAGTCGAGCGGACCCTGGCGGCGTACCTGATCGGCATGGCCGGGGCGCAGATCATCTATGGCCCGCTGGCCGACCGCTACGGCCGCAAGCTGCCCATGATGGGCGGACTCGTCCTGTACGTGCTGGCCTCGCTGGGCTGTGCGCTGGCCGGCGACATCCAGACCCTGACGGCGTGGCGGGTGGCCCAGGCCCTGGGCGGCGCGGCCGGCGTCGTCATCCCGCGCGCGGTGATCCGCGACCACTACGAGACCCAGGAAGCCGCGCGCGCCATGTCGCTGCTGATGCTGATCATGGGCCTGGCGCCGATCCTGGCGCCGCTGGCCGGCGCGCAATTGCTGGCCTTCGTCGGCTGGCGCAGTCTGTTCTGGCTGATGGCCGCCGGCGGCCTGGCGCTGCTGCTGGCCGTCGCGCTGACCATGAAGGAGACGCTGGCTCCCGAGCGCATGGTGCCGCTGCGGGCGGGCACCATCCTGAACAATTACCGCGCCCTGCTGGCGCACCGCGGCTTCATGGGCCACAGCCTGGCGGGCGGCATGGGCCAGGCCGGCATGTTCGCCTATATCGTCGGCTCGCCGCGCATTTTCATCGAGCTGTACGGCATCGCGCCCCAGTATTACGGCCTGCTGTTCGGCGCCAACGCGGCCGCGCTCATCGTCGGCTCGCAGATCAGCGCCCGGCTGCTGCGCAAGTCCGCGCCGGCCACCCTGCAGCGGCGCGCCCAGGTCGCGCTGGCGGCGGCCAGCCTGAGCGCCCTGGCCCTGGCCCTGCTCGGGCTGATGAGCCTGCCGCTGCTGATGGCCTGCCTGATGGGCTATATGTTCAGCCAGGGCTTCGTCAATCCCAACTCGGCCGCCCTGGCGCTGGCCGAACAGGGCCGGCGCCTGGGCGCGGCATCGGCCCTGCTGGGTACGCTGCAGCTGTCCTGTGGCGCGCTGGCCGGGCTGATCATCAGTATCTGGCCGGCCGAAAGCGTGCTGCCGCTGGCGGCGGTGCTGGCCGGCTCGGCCTGCCTGTCGTGGCAGTTTGGCCGCATGGCGCGCAGACCTGCTTGATTTTCCTTGGGTTTTCGTAGTAGACTTTATGTCTTGACTTGAAGTTTCCCGTGCACGACTACTATGCTTTGTGGCCGTGTGCATAATTTGCGTCTCGCAGTGAACACACGCGGGATAGGCAACGGGGTATAAGCACAGGTCCTGGGTTGGCTTACGGATTGCCGCGCGCGTTCTGGTGGATCAGGAATCCCCGCGACGCGACAGGCGCCGGATCGGCCATCTCGCGGACCCCATCCAGATACTGGGTGGCAAGGCCGGGGGGCCTCCCCCGGGCGCCAATCGGCCACCGGCCGCGGCGCAGCACCTTGCGGCAAATGCCCGGTCACCGATTCCCGACGCGCCGCGGACTAGAACAACCCAGAGAGGTGCATCCATGGCACGCGTATGCCAAGTGACCGGTAAAGGCCCGATGGTGGGCAACAATGTTTCGCACGCGAACAACAAAACCAAGCGCCGCTTCCTGCCCAACCTGCAATCGCGCCGGTTCTGGGTGGAAAGCGAAAACCGCTGGGTGCGCCTGCGCGTGACGGCAAAAGCCATCCGCACGATCGACAAGAACGGCATCGACGCCGTCCTGGCCGACCTGCGTGCCCGCGGCGAAGCGGTCTGAGCAGGGCTTGCGCCCCCACCAGCCCCCTAGACATTAGCCGCCAACACTACACCCCAGGAGCACGACATGGCCAAAGGTATCCGCGAAAAGATCAAGCTCGAGTCGACTGCCGGCACGGGCCACTTCTACACGACCACCAAGAACAAGCGCAACATGCCCGAAAAGATGCTGATCAAGAAATTTGATCCCGTCGCTCGCAAGCATGTCGACTACAAAGAGACCAAGCTGAAGTAATCCGGCTTGCGTTGGCATGGCGCGTGCGCGCGCCATGGTGAGCGGCCCCGCCCTGGCGGGGCCGTTTTATTTGGCCGCACTCGCCGCGGCAGCGCCGCCCCGGCGGAGCGCCTCATTCGGCACGCTCGGCGCCGGGCTGGTGCGCCGTGCCCGGCGGGCCGCACTCGGTAAAGATGCGTGCCGTACAGGCGCGGCAGATCTCCGGATCGAGCCGCTCGTAAATGGTGTGTATGGCGGTCGCCTTGTCGGGGAAGATATGGTCGGCGCCCAGGCGGTCGATGAAGCCCGAGCGGCGCCAGTCGCGCAGCACCTCGGGACGCGGCCGGTGGAAATACAGATCGCCGCCGCCCGCCCGCCGTCTGCGCAACTCCTCCTCCCAGACCTGCGCGCCGGCATGGTCGATGAAGTTCATGCTCTTGCTCATCACCAGCAGGTGGCGCTGCCCGGCACTCGCCCCTGCGCGCAGCGCCTGCAGGCGGTCGGTGACATGCGTGGCCGCGCCGAAATACACCGACCCCTCCATGCGCAGCAGCTTCAGCTGGGGACATTCCGGCAATTCGCCGGACTGCCCTTCCAGCACCACGAAATGGCGCTGCGGATCGGCGGCGTCGAAGCCCATCGGGCGCATGGCGGGCCGCGCCGTGCGGTACAGGTAGGCGGTCAGCGACAGCAGCGTGCCCAGCAGGATGGCGATTTCCATGCGGATCGTCACGGTGGCCACCAGCGTCGCCGCGGCGATCAGCGCCTCGCGCGGCGCGATGCGCACCAGCACGCGCCAGCGCGGCAAGTCCAGCAGCGACCAGGCCACCACGATCAGCAGGCCGGCGATGGCCGCGTGCGGAATCAGCGCCAGCACCGGGCTGCTGACCAGCACCAGCAAGACCAGCAGCAAGGCCGCGAACACCGCCGCCATCGGCGTGCGCGCGCCCGCCTCGTAGTTCGGCACCGAACGGTTGAGCGAACCGCATGACAGGTACGACGAGAACAGCCCGCCCACGACATTGGACAGGCCCTGGCCGATGAACTCGCGGTTGGCGTCTATCAACTGCCCGGAGCGCATCGCGACCGCCTTGGCGATCGAGATCGATTGCGCCAGCGCGACGATGGTCAGCGGCACCGCCACGCCCACCAGGTCGGGCAGCACGCTCCATTGCACGGCCGGCACGTGAAACGGCGGCCACGGCTGCGCCAGGGCGCCAAGCACCGAAATCGGCTGGCCCGCCGCGGTGAACACGCCGGCGTTGAGCGCGACCGCCAGCAGCGTGCCGGCCGCCAGGCCGGCCAGCATGTGCGGCTTGCGGCGATCCCAGCGCCGCACCAGCAGCGTCACGATGATGGTGGTCAGCGCGACCGCACTGGCGCCCCAGTGCGCCTCGCCCAGACGGCTGCCCACCGCCGCCAGGACCGCGCCGGCGGAGTGCGCCTGCACGCCTTCCAGCCCGAGCGCATCCTTGAGCGCATGCACGGCGATCAACAGCGCCGCCCCGCTGGTAAAGCCGAACAGCGCCGAGGGCGAAATGAAATTGGCCAGCGAACCCAGCCGCAGCAGCCCGACCGCCAGCTGCATCACCCCGACCAGGATGGTGACCGCCAGCGCCATCTGGATATAACCGGGGCTGCCCGGCAGCGCCAGGGGCGCCAGCACGGCGAACAGGGCCAGCGAGTTGGCGTTGGTCGGGCCGGACAGCACATGCCGGCTGGAGCCGAACAGCGCCGCGACGACACAGGGCACGATGGCCGAATAAAGCCCGTATTCGGGCGGCAGGCCGGCCAGCATGGCGAAGGCCACCCCTTGCGGCAACACCAGCAACGCCCCCAGCAAGCCCGCCTGCGCATCCGCGCGCAGCGTGCCGGCAGTGATGTCGTTTACCCAGCCGCCCAGGATTGCGGCCACGCCGCCGCGTACTGTCTTCCCCATCTTGTTGACCTTGTATCCCGCGCCACGGCCGCCTCCGCCCGCTGTCGCGTCAAAAGGCGCTAGCGTAAACCCATGGCCGCGCACGCGCAACGCGCCGGCGAGACCCGCCTTTGCCATGGCGCTTTCCGATACTGGCGAGAAAACATCCGGGATTGAGCGCGCCATCGCCAAGCCCCCTGCCAAGCAGTCCGCGCACATCGTCCACAACGGCTTCGACGCGCCCGCGCGCATCGCCGCGCCCCCCTCGCACGGCTAGGGAAAACCAGCGTCGGCACGCATTCGTTGCGCTGAAAACAACAACCTGTACCCCTGCGCGGCGCTGAACGCATGCAGCGGCGCGAGTTTCCGCTATCATCGGGCGCGAGGTGTTGTTCATCGAATATCCGGCGAACACGCTGCCTCCATATCCTCACTACTACGGATTTTGACCATGGCTACCAAAGCAAAAGCGCCTGCCAAGAAAGTCACGAAGACCGCCGCCAAGGCTCCTGCCAAGGCTCCCGCCAAGAAGGCCCCCGCCAAACCCGCCGTGAAGAAAACGGCCGCCGCAGTGCGTCCCATCAAGGAAGCGCTGAACAAGTCGCAACTGATCGCCTACCTGGTCGAGAACACCGGCGTGGAAGCCAAGTCGGTCAAGGCCGTGCTGGCCAGCCTGGAAAACTCGGTGCTCGCCTCGGTCGACAAGAAGGGCGCTGGCGAATTCACCCTGCCCGGCCTGTTCAAGGTCGCCGTGCAGAAGGTTCCCGCCAAGGCCAAGCGCTTCGGCAAGGACCCGTTCACCGGCGAAGAGCGCTGGTTCCCGGCCAAGCCCGCCTCGGTGAAGGTCAAGGTTCGCCCCCTGAAGAAGCTGAAGGACGCCGCGCAATAAGCGCCTGACGTCTCAGGTCAAACCGCAGAGCCCGCCGCACCGGCGGGCTCTTCGTTTATGCGGCCGCGATTTGACCGGGCCGCATTTATCTTGATATAAAGATACTTTACATCAAGATAACAATGAAAGATCACGTCGACCTGGTGCTGTCCCAATGGGCGCACGAACGCCCCGACCTGGACGTCTCGTCCATGGCTGTGCTGGCGCGCGTTTTCCGCTTCAACACGGCCGCGCTGCGGCGCATCGAGCCGCTGTTTCGCGCCGCCGGCCTGCACCAGGGACAATTCGACCTGCTGGCCACGCTGTACCGCGCGGGCGCCCCGCATGCGCTGTCGCCGCAGCAACTGACCGCCGCCCTGCTGCTTTCCTCCGGCGCCATGACGCACCGGCTCGATCAACTCGAACAAGGCGGCCTGATCGCGCGCAGCCCCAACCCCGACGACCGGCGCGGCGTCATCGTCTCGCTCACGCCCGCGGGCCTGCGCACCATCCGGCAGATCCTGGCCGACTACCTGGCGGAGATCGACGCCCTGCTGACGCCGCTGTCGGCCGCCGAGCGCCGCCAGCTGGCGGGCCTGCTCAGGCGCCTGCTGGCCGAACACGACCGCACGACGCCGGGAGGCATCCCGCAATGAGCCCAGCGCGCGCGCGCCTGACCGCGCCCATCGTTCTGCTGATGTCCGTGGCCACCGGCCTGGCCGTGGCCAGCAACTATTACGCCCAGCCGCTGCTGCATACCATCGGCGCCGAGTTCTCCCTCACCACCGCGACCGCGGGCGCCATCGTCACCGTGGCCCAGCTCAGCTACGCCGTCGGCCTGATCCTGCTGGTGCCGCTGGGCGATCTCTACGAGCGGCGCAGCCTGATCGCGCTGATGACCGCCCTGTCGGCCGTGGGCCTGCTGCTGTCGGCCTTCTCGCCCGGCATCGGCTGGCTGATGCTGGGCACGGCGGTGACCGGGCTGTTGTCCGTCGTGGCGCAGGTCCTGGTGCCGTTTGCCGCCACCCTGGCCGAACCGCACGAACGCGGCAAGGTGGTCGGGGCGGTCATGAGCGGCCTGCTGCTGGGCATCCTGCTGGCGCGCACCATTGCCGGCGCGCTGGCCGATCTCGGCAGCTGGCGCACCGTCTACTGGGTGGCCGCCATCCTGATGCTGCTGATGTCGATGGCGCTGTGGCGCGTGCTGCCGCGCTCTGTCAACCCGACCAGGCTGAGCTATCCGCGCCTGCTGGCCTCGATCGCCCAGCTTTATGCGCAGGAACCCTTGCTGCGCGCACGCTCGGTGCTCGGCGCGCTGCTGTTCGCCGCGTTCAGCATGCTGTGGACGCCGCTGACCTTCCTGCTGTCCGGCCCGAACTATGGCTATTCCAATACCACCATCGGGCTGTTCGGCCTGGCCGGCGCCATCGGCGCCTATGGCGCCAACCGGTTCGGACGCCTGAACGACCGCGGCCAGGGCAACCGCTCGACGCGCCAGGGCCTGTTGCTGCTGCTGGCCTCGTGGCCGCTGCTGGCCTGGGGCACCCACCATGTCGCGCCCCTGCTGGCGGGCGTGCTGGCCCTGGACCTGGCGATCCAGGCGGTCCATGTCACCAACCAGAGCGCCATTTACCGCCTGCGGCCCGAGGCGCGCAGCCGCCTGACCGCCGGCTACATGACCTCGTATTTCCTGGGCGGCGCGGCGGGGTCGCTGCTGTCGGCCTGGATCTACGCCCACGCCGGCTGGCTGGGCGTCACGGCGGCCGGCGCGCTGACCTCGCTGGCCGCCCTGCTGTACGGGTGCCTGGCGCGGTCGGCGCGCATCCCCGAAACCACGCCGGCCCCTGCGATCGGCTAGCACCTCCTATAATTGATGGTTTTGACCGCCCGCGCCCGCCGGGCGCGGTCCGTTACCTATTTTTTCGCACGAGTCCATGCAGGAACGCTACCAACCCAACTCCGTCGAAGCAGCCGCCCAGCAGAACTGGCAGGCCCGCGATGCCTATCTGGTTCGCGAGCACGCCAGGAACCCCGACGGGTCGGAAAAACCCAAGTTCTACGCCTGCTCCATGCTGCCCTACCCGAGCGGCAAGCTGCACATGGGACACGTGCGCAACTACACCATCAACGACATGATGGCGCGCCAGCTGCGCATGCGCGGCTACAACGTGCTGATGCCGATGGGCTGGGACGCCTTCGGCATGCCCGCCGAGAACGCCGCCATCAAGTCCAAGGTGCCGCCGGCCAAGTGGACCTACGACAACATCGCCTACATGAAGAAGCAGATGAAGGCGATGGGGCTGGCGATCGACTGGTCGCGCGAGATGTGCGCCTGCGACCCCAAGTACTACAAGTGGAACCAGTGGCTGTTCCTGAAGATGCTGGAAAAAGGCATCGCCTACCGCAAGACCCAGGTCGTCAACTGGGATCCGGTCGACCAGACGGTGCTGGCCAACGAACAGGTCATCGACGGGCGCGGCTGGCGCTCGGGCGCCCCGGTCGAAAAGCGCGAGATCCCCGGCTACTACCTGCGCATCACCGATTACGCCGAAGAATTGCTGGACCAGGTCAGCGGCAACCTGCCGGGCTGGCCCGAGCGCGTGCGCCTGATGCAGGAGAACTGGATCGGCAAGTCCGAGGGGCTGCGCTTCGCCTTCCCGCACCGAATCGCCGGCGCCGACGGCAAGCTGATCCAGGACGGCAAGCTGTATGTATTCACCACGCGCGCCGACACCATCATGGGCGTGACGTTCTGCGCAGTGGCGCCCGAGCACCCGCTGGCCACCCATGCCGCGCAGTCCGATCCGGCGCTGGCCGCCTTCGTCGAACAATGCAAGCTGGGCGGCACCACCGAAGCCGAGATGGCCACGCGCGAAAAGGAAGGCATGCCCACGGGCCTGACCGTCACCCATCCGCTGACCGGCGCGGAAATCGACGTCTGGGTCGGCAACTACGTGCTGATGACCTACGGCGACGGCGCCGTGATGGGCGTTCCGGCGCACGACGAGCGCGATTTCGCCTTTGCGCGCAAGTACGGCCTGCCGATCCGCCAGGTCGTCGCGCTGGAAGGCAAGGCCTACTCCACCGACGCCTGGCAGGAATGGTACGGCGACAAGCAGGCCGGCCGCACCGTCAACTCCGGCAAATATGACGGCCTGGCCTACCAGGCCGCCGTGGACGCCATCGCCGCCGACCTGGCGGCCCAGGGCCTGGGCGAGAAGCAGACCACCTGGCGCCTGCGCGACTGGGGCGTTTCGCGCCAGCGCTACTGGGGCACGCCCATCCCCATCATCCACTGCGCCGATTGCGGCCCGGTGCCCGTGCCCGAGCAGGACCTGCCCGTGGTGCTGCCCGACGACCTCATCCCGGACGGCTCGGGCAACCCGCTGGCCAAGAACGAAGCCTTCCTGTCGTGCTCGTGCCCGCGCTGCGGCAAGCCCGCGCGCCGCGAAACCGACACCATGGACACCTTCGTCGACTCGTCCTGGTACTTCATGCGCTACACGTCGCCGGACAACGACCAGGCCATGGTCGACGCCCGCAACGATTACTGGATGCCGATGGACCAGTACATCGGCGGCATCGAGCACGCCGTGCTGCACCTGCTGTACGCGCGCTTCTGGACCAAGGTCATGCGCGACCTGGGCCTGCTCAACTTCGACGAGCCCTTCACCAAGCTGCTGTGCCAGGGCATGGTGCTCAACCATATTTACTCGCGCAAGACGCCGCAGGGCGGCATCGAGTACTTCTGGCCCGAGGAAGTCGACAACGTCTACGACGCCAAGGGCGCCATCGTCAGCGCCAGGCTCAAGCGCGACGGCTCCGAGGTGAACTACGGCGGCGTGGGCACGATGTCCAAGTCCAAGAACAACGGCGTCGACCCGCAGTCGCTGATCGACACCCTGGGCGCCGACACGGCGCGGCTGTTCGTCATGTTCGCCAGCCCGCCCGAGCAGACGCTCGAATGGTCCGATTCCGGGGTGGAGGGCGCCAACCGCTTCCTGCGCCGCCTGTGGGCGCTGAGCTACGCGCAGCGCGAGGCGGTCGGCCGCGGCCTGGCCGCCGGCGCCGACTGGACGCAGGCCCCGGCCCCCGTCAAGGACCTGCGCCGCGAAGTCTATGGCCTGCTCAAGCAGGCCGACTACGATTACCAGCGCATCCAGTACAACACGGTCGTGTCGGCCTGCATGAAAATGCTCAACGCCATCGACGACGCGACCCTGCCCGAAGGGCCCGCCGCCGATGCCGCGCGCGCCGAGACCCTGGGCCTGCTGCTGCGCGTGCTGTACCCCGTGGTGCCGCACATCACCTGGCACCTGTGGCAGGATCTCGGCTACGCCGAGCACCTGGGCGACCTGCTGGACGCGCCCTGGCCGCACGTCGACGAGGCCGCCCTGGTGGCCGACGAGATCGAGCTGATGCTGCAGGTCAACGGCAAGCTGCGGGGTTCGATCCGGGTCGCCGCCAAGGCGCCCAAGGAAGACATCGAACGCATCGCCGCCGCCCAGGAAGAAGTGGCGCGCTTTCTCGAAGGCCGTCCGCCCAAGCGCGTCATCGTCGTACCGGGCAAGCTGGTCAACGTCGTAGGCTGACAGAGGTCCACAAGCATGAACTTCGCCGGGCACTTCCTGCATCTTCCCCGCCTGACCTGGCCGCGCGGCATCGCGCTGGCGATGCTCATGCTGCTGGCCGGCTGCGGCTTCACCATGCGCGGGGTCACGCCGCTGCCGTTCGATACGCTGTATGTCGGCATTCCCGACAACACGCGCTTCGGCGCCGACGTGCGGCGCGCGTTGCGCGCCGCCTCGCCGAATACCCGTCTGGTCGCCGGCACCAAGGAGGCGCAGGCCATCCTGCAGCAGGTCAGCACCGACCGCACGCTGCGCGAGGTCTCGCTCAACGCGCAGGGCCGGGTCGAGGAATACGAACTGGGCATCGACTACACGTTCCGCCTGATCGACGCCAAGGGCAATGCCCTGGTGCCCGACACCACCATGTCGATCTATCGCGAAATGCCGTATGACGACCAGGTCGTGCAGGCCAAGCAGGGCCAGATCGACTCGCTGTACCAGTCGATGGAAAAAGAGCTGGTCAACCGCCTGCTGCGCCGCCTGACGGCTCCCGACGTGCACGAAGCCGCCACCAAGGCGGCGGCCGGCACGCTGGATCCCGACGCGCCGGTCTATGACCCCAACCAGGCCACGCCCGCCAGCCAGCCGTCGCCCTGGAATACCCCCAACGCCTACCCCGGCATGGGCACGCCCTGACGATGGCCGCGCCCCTGGACAGCGACGCCCTGGCCAGCCACCTCGCACGCGCGGGGGGCCGGCTGGCGCCGCTGTACACGGTGTCGGGCGACGAACCGCTGCTGGTCACCGAAGCCGCCGACGCCATCCGCGCGGCGGCGCGCGCGGCCGGCTACACCGAGCGCACCTCCATGGTCATGGACGCGCGCAGCGACTGGAGCGCGGTAGCTGCCGCCACGCAAAGCGTCTCGCTGTTCGGAGACCGGCGGCTGCTGGAGCTGAAGATCCCGACCGGCAAGCCCGGCAAGAGCGGCGGCGACATGCTGGCCCGGCTGGCCGAGCAGGCGCGCGACCAGGCCGACGCCGACACGCTCGTGGTCGTGGCCCTGCCCCGCCTGGACAAGGCCACGCGCGACAGCAAATGGGCCCAGGCGCTGGCGCGCGGCGGCATCATGGCCGACATCGCCAACGTCGAGCGCGGCCGCCTGCCGGCCTGGATCGGCATGCGCCTGGGACGCCAGAACCAGCGCGCCGACACCGCCACGCTGCAATGGATGGCCGACAAGGTCGAGGGCAACCTGCTGGCCGCCCACCAGGAAATCCAGAAACTCGGGCTGCTTTACCCGGAAGGCCAACTGGCCGCCGAGGATGTCGAACGCGCCGTGCTCAACGTGGCGCGCTACGACGTCTTCGGGCTGCGCGACGCCATGCTGGCCGGCGATACGGCGCGCACCGTGCGCATGCTCGACGGCCTGCGCGCCGAGGGCGAGGCCCTGCCGCTGGTGCTATGGGCGGTCGGCGAGGAAATCCGCCTGCTGGCGCGCGTGGCGCAGGCGCGCCAGCAGGGCCAGGACGCCGGCGCGCTGATGCGCCGGCTGCGCATTTTCGGCGCCCATGAACGGCTTGCGCTGCAGGCGCTGGGCCGGGTGGCGCCCGGCGCATGGCCGGCGGCCGTGCAACACGCCCATGAAGTCGATCGCCTGATCAAGGGCCTGAGCGTACCGGGCCGGCTGGCCGATCCCTGGGAAGAAATGACCCGGCTCGCGCTGCGCGTGGCCGCGGCCGGCGCCCGACCGTGAAGGCGGCCTGGCCGCCACCTCCGTCCCGCCGACCGGTCCGCCCCGCGGATCGGTCGGGCTAAACTTCAGCCATGCATGCCGGCCAGCAGCCGGCCCGACATCACAAGACCAGAACGCAGCCATGTCTTCTATCGAAACCTATATGCAGTCCGTGGGCGAACAGGCCCGCACCGCCTCGCGCGCCATGATGCGCGCCACCGGCGCCGCCAAGAACCAGGCCTTGCTGGCCATGGCCGAAGCCATCCTGGCCCAGCGCGCCGACCTGCAGGCCGCCAACGCCAAGGACGTGGCCGCCGCGCGCGCCAACGGCCTCGAAGCCGCCCTGCTCGACCGCCTGACGCTCTCGGACCGCTCGATCGAGCTGATGGCCGAAGGCCTGCGCCAGATCGCCGCCCTGCCCGACCCGGTTGGCAGCATTACCTCCACCAACGTTCGGCCCAACGGCATGCGCGTGGCGCAGATGCGCGTGCCCCTGGGCGTGATCGGCATCATCTACGAGTCGCGCCCCAACGTCACCATCGACGCCGCCGCGCTGTGCCTCAAATCCGGCAACGCCACCATCCTGCGCGGCGGCAGCGAGGCGCTGCACTCCAACGTGGCGCTGGGCCGCGTCGTGCAGGCGGGCCTGCAGGCCGCCGGCCTGCCCACGGCCGCTGTGCAAGTGATCGACACCACCGACCGCGCCGCCGTGGGCAAGCTGATCACCATGACCGAACACGTGGACGTGATCGTGCCGCGCGGCGGCAAGGGCCTGATCACCCGGCTGGCGCAAGAGGCGCGCGTGCCGCTGATCAAGCACCTCGACGGCAATTGCCACGTGTACGTGGACGCGGCCGCCGATCTCGCCCAGGCCCAGGCCATCGCCTTCAACGCCAAGACCTACCGCTACGGCGTGTGCGGCGCCATGGAAACCCTGCTGGTGCACGCCGACGTGGCGCAGCGCCTGCTGCCCGCGCTGGGCCAGGCGCTGCATGCGCACGGCGTCGAATTGCGCGGCTGCGCGCGCGCGCTGCAGTGGCTGCCCGAGGGCAAGCCGGCCGACGACGCCGACTGGGCAACCGAATACCTCGGGCCCATCCTGGCGGTGCGCGTGGTCGACACGATCGACGAAGCCATGGAGCACATCGCGCGCTGGGGCTCCGGCCATACCGACGCCATCGTCACCGAAAGCCTGACGGCGGCGCAGCGTTTCCAGCGCGAAGTGGACTCCAGTTCGGTGTACGTCAACCTGCCCACCTGCTTTGCCGACGGATTCGAATACGGACTGGGCGCGGAAATCGGCATCTCGACCAACCGCCTGCATGCGCGCGGCCCGGTCGGCCTGGAAGGCCTGACGACCCTCAAATGGGTGCTCAACGGCGAAGGCCAGGTGCGCGGATGATGCAGGCCGGCATGTACTCGCAAACCGTCGCCTTCCTGTTCAGCCTGTTCGTGCTGTGCTTCATCACCTGCACCGTCAGCGGGCTGGTGCTGTTCCTGCTCAAGGCGCGCCGCGCCAACGAGGAACTGCGGCACCCGCTGCTGCAGCACCGGCCGTTCAAGCAGTATCCGTTCGCCATCCAGGCTTCGATCATGCTGGACTACTTCCTGCGCCTGTCCTTTCCGCGCGCCAAGTGGTGGCTGATCGGCCATGCCAACAAGCAATTGGCCCATGTCGATCCCAAGCGCGTGCCGCTGGACGTCAAATGGCCCATCATCGGCTTCTGGGGCGCATGCTGGCTCGGCCTGCTGGCCATGATCTCGCTGTGGGCCATGCTGCTGCTGGGCATGTAGGCCATCGCGCCGGCCCGGGCCTCAAGGCCCGGCCAGCGTCACTGGCGCGCCGCGCGCCTCGATATCGGCGCCCGCCGCCAGGCACAGATCTTCGCGGAACCGCGCCGCCACCACCTGCACGCCCAGCGGCGCCGCACCCACGCCCGGCATCGCCAGGGCCAGCCCCGGCAACCCCATGAACGGCAGGCCGACCTGGGTCAGCTGGGCGCGCCAGACGCGCCGGTACGCATCGGCGCCCTGCAGATCCAGGTCGTCGGCAAACGGCGGCTCGGCGGAAACCGGCAACAGCAGCACGGGATAGTTTTCGAAGAACAGCTGCCACAGGCGCGTCAGCGTCGCCCGGCGCGTCAGCGTCGCCGTGTACGCGGGCAGATCGAGCGCCCGCGCCGCCTCCCGCTGGCCGCGCAGCGCCACCAGCGCGCCGGGATCGCCCTCCTGCTGCGCGGCGCGCAGCAGCGCCTCGTAGCCGTCGGCCAGCCACATGCGGATCTGCAGATCGGCCGCCTCCTGCAGCGGCGGAATGACGTCGATCTCCTCGACCTGCCAGCCCGCGTCGCGCAACCGCGCCGCCGCCTCGTACAGCGCCGCGCACACCGCGGGTTGCGTTTCCAGCCCGTCCGGCGACACGCACAGCGCGGCCCGGCGCGGCGCCGGCGGCCCCTCCAGAGGCGCGGGCATCCACCATGGATCGCGCGCGTCCGGGGCCGCCATCGCCGCCAGCCCCAGGCGCAGATCGGCCACCGTGCGCGCCAGCGGCCCCGACACCGCGGTTATCTGCCCGCCCAGCGAGCGTTCCGGTAGCGCCGCGTTATACGCCGCCACGCGTCCCAGCGACGGCCGCAACCCGTGCACGCCGCAGGCATAGGCGGGATAGCGGATCGAGCCGGCGATATCCGTACCGTGCGCCAACTGGCCTATGCCCGCGGCCACCGCGCTGGCCGCGCCGCCCGACGAGCCGCCCGGCGTCAGCGCCGCATTGCGTGGATTGAGCGTACGGCCGTGCAGCTGGTTGGACGTGAACCAGCGCAGCGAGAACGCCGGCGCATTGGTGCGGCCCAGGATGACCGCGCCGGCGCGTCGCAGATTGTCCACCACCGGACTGTTGGCCTGGGCAATCACGTCTTTCTGCAACGCGACGCCGTTGCTGGTCGCGAAACCCGCCTGGTCGATATTGATCTTGACCGTCACCGGCACCCCCACCAAGGGCCCGGGATCGTCGCCGCGCGCAAGCGCCGCGTCGATTTCATCGGCCTGGGCCAGCACCTCGCCGGGACGCCAGTCCACGACCGCATTCAGGCGCGGATTGACCTCGTCGAGCCGCCGCAGGGCGGCCTCGGCCGCGGCACGCGCCGACACCTCGCGCGCCCGGATCGCCTGCGCCAATTCGCTTGCCGACATGCGCCAGAGCTGACTCACGGGACTCCTCCTCGATGCGTGCATGAGGCGCCCCGACCGCCGCGGGCGCTGCGCTCCACCATAGCGCCGTCGTGCCGCCGCCGTCCAGCGCCTGCTTGCGCCGCATCGCCGACACGCCCAAGATAGGCGCGTGCGCCCGTACGCGGCGCCCGCCTACGCCCGGAGCCCGTCATGAATCCCGCCGAACACGTCGTTTCCCCGCCCATCGCGCGCGTCGCCGTCGTCGGCGCCGGCACCATCGGCGCAAGCTGGGCCGCCCTGTTTGCCGCCCGCGGCCTGCGCGTCACCGTCACCGACCCCGCGCCCGGCGCGGCCGAGACGCTGCGCATGCGCATCGCCGCCATCTGGCCCGCCCTGGCCGCCGCCGGCGCCATCCAGGACGGCGCCGACCCCGGCGCCGTACGGTTCGACGCCAATCTGCAGGACGCCTTGCAAGGCGCCGACTTCGTGCAGGAGAACGCGCCCGAGCGCCCCGGCTTCAAGGCCGGTCTGTTCACGCGCATCGACGCCGCCCTGCCGCCGCGCGCCATCATCGCCTCGAGCAGCTCCGGACTGGCCATGAGCACCCTGCAGGCCGGCTGCCGCTACCCCGAACGCTGCGTCATCGGCCACCCCTTCAACCCGCCGCACCTGATCCCGCTGGTCGAAGTCGTCGCCGGCAGGCAGACCGCCCCGGCCACGGTCGAACGCGCCATGGCCTTCTACCGCAGCCTGGGCAAGTATCCCATCCGCATCGACAAGGAAGTCCCGGGACACGTCGCCAACCGCCTGCAGGCGGCCCTGTGGCGCGAAGCCATCCACCTCGTCGCCGAAGGCGTCGCCAGCGTCGCCGACGTCGACGCCGCCGTCACCCAGGGGCCGGGCCTGCGCTGGGCCCTGTACGGTCCGCACATGACGTTCCACCTGGGCGGCGGCGACGGCGGGCTCGCGCACTTCCTCGACCACCTGCTGGGTCCGGTCCAGACCTGGTGGGACGACCTGGGCCAACCGGAACTCACGCCCGCATTGCAGCGTAAACTGATCCAAGGCGTCGCCGCGCAAGCGGGCCAGCGCTCCATCGCCGAGCTGAGCGCCACGCGCGATGCACAACTGACGGCCATCCTGGCCATTCTTCGTCAACAAGGAAGCCCCCATCCATGAGCGACATCGCGCATCGCGAAACCCAGTCCCGCTTTGAGACCATCGTCGACGGCCAGCTCTGCGAGCTGGATTACGTCCTGCGCGACCACACCATGACCATCGTGCACACCGGCGTCCCCACCCCGGTCGGCGGCCGCGGCATCGCCGCCGCCCTGACGCGCGCCGCCCTGGACACCGCCCGCCAACGCGGCTGGAAGGTCATCCCGCAGTGCTCCTACGCGGCCGTCTACCTCAAACGCCACCCCGAATACCAGGACCTGCTGGCCTGAAACCGCCTGGCGGGCCGACATGAACGCCGCCCGGCGGGAAACCCCGCCCGGCTCGCGCATGCCGTCTCCGGCACGAAGCGCCCCTGCCGCCCGCCACAATGACACCGTGAAAAAGAACCCATCATCCCCGCTCGCCTGCCCCTGCGGCAGACCGCGCGCCTACTCTGACTGCTGCGGCCGCTGGCACACCGGCGCCCAGTTCCTGCAAGCCCCCGACGCCGAATCGCTGATGCGCTCTCGCTACAGCGCCTTCGTACTCGATCAGCTGGACTATCTGCTGCAGACCTGGCATCCGGACACCCGCCCGCCCGAACTCGAACCCAACGCCGCCGACGTCAAATGGCTGGGCCTGCAGATCAAGGCCAGCCAGCAGCAGGACGACACCCACGCCACTGTCGAATTCGTCGCCCGCCTGCGCCAGGCCGGCCGCGCCACCCGCCTGCATGAGCTGAGCCGATTCGTCAAGAAAGACCGGCGCTGGTACTACGTGGACGGCGACGTCCGCTGACGGTGCCATGGGCAAGCAGGTGCCATTCCCCGTGCGGGGGGACAGCCCCCCAGCGGCGTGCGGCGGATGCGGACGCATGGGTGGTTGCCTGCCGTCATGGTTGGCGGAAGTGATGCCAAGGCAGGATTCCACAGCGTGTGTCAGTCCCCGTGCGGGGACTGACACACGCTGCAGGCGGCACGCTCAGAAGCTGGGCAGGCATGCAGGTGCCAGTCCCCCTGCGGGGACAGATACCGTCTTGGCCGTCAACCGTTCAGGGCCTACGACGGTGCGCCTGTCCCAGTGAGGACAGGCACATCCTGCCGCAGAGGTCAGTTCCATGCCGGGACGGGCGCCCGCGCGTCGCAGCAGTGCCGGCTCCCAGGGGTGTCTGTCCCCGCAGGGGACCGACACCCCGTGTGCGGCCATGGCCATCCTCGGTCTGAGGGAGGACGCGCATGGACATCCCCCCGCGCAATCCCTTCGCAGGGACGGTACGCGTCGCGCTGAGACCAGCGCGGATTCTGTGGTGGCGTGGCGACGTGCCGGTCCCCGTGCGGGGACAGATACCGTCTTGGCAGTCAACCGTTCAGGGCCTACGACGGTGCGCCTGTCCCAGTGAGGACAGGCACATCCTGCCGCGGAGGTCAGTTCCCATGCTGGC
>Ga0182740_1000288_pt1 | contig 73839 bp, 72 predicted proteins | sample eDN5th37CKraftBY_FD_128872 | JGI IMG/M metagenome (GOLD analysis project Ga0182740, IMG submission 128872) | Enriched backyard soil microbial communities from Emeryville, California, USA - eDNA 5th pass 37_C Kraft BY (version 2) (version 2) | ecosystem: Environmental > Terrestrial > Soil >...
CCTTGCTGCGCGTCGTTGCCGGACTGCTGAAGCCGACCGCCGGTGCCGTCACGATCGCCACCGACCGCAACAAGCCGCTGCCAGTGGCCATGGTTTTCCAGGATGCGCGATTGCTGCCCTGGCGCAGCGTCGCGGATAACGTGAGTTTCGGCCTTGAGCATGGACAGGCCAGTGGCCACGAGCGCCGAGAGCGGGCGTCGGCTATGCTCGGACTGGTGGGATTGTCCGGCTATGAGAGCCGGTATCCGCACGAATTGTCCGGTGGTCAGCGGCAGCGCGTGGCGCTGGCGCGCGCTCTGGCGGTCGATCCCGATGTGCTGCTGATGGACGAGCCCTTCGCGGCGCTCGACGCCATCACCCGCGAGACGTTGCAGGACGAGCTTGTGCGCATCCATGGCGAGACCAGCAAGACGGTGCTGTTCGTGACGCATTCGATCGACGAGGCCGTCTATCTCGCCGACGATGTCATCGCCATCGCCGGCCGGCCGGGCCGGCTCGCCGCCGCGATCACCATCGAAACGCCGCGTCCGCGCCAGCGCAACCAGCAGGACATAACCGAGGTTGCCGCCGATCTGCGGCGACGGCTGGACGAACTCGGCGGGTCGTGAGGCGACAGGCTGCCCCCATCGAATGAGGCGCATAGGCGTGACGATCCGCAGCGGGCCGTCCCGGACGGATGCGCCGGATGTCGGTCGATGATAAGAGTCGCGAAGCTTTTCTCATCGACCAAGGGGCGCCATGCTTTCACCATCCGCCTGGCCGGCTGCCGTGTGGCGATCGCTCTCCGGCGTCGGCCTGCTGCTGGGCACGCTGTTCTTCGCTGCGGCTCTGACGCCGACCCTCATTCCACGGACCTATGTGACGCAAGGCGTCCTTGCCGGCGCAGCCTTCGCGCTTGGCTATGGCCTCGGCGTGTTCTGGCGCTGGCTGTGGAGCTATCTGGGCTTGCCCGAAGTGGCGGAAAGCCTGCGCCGCCGGGCCAATCTGCTGGTCATTGGAACGTGTCTGGTCGTCGGTGTGGCGTTTCTGGCGCGCACGACGGACTGGCAGAATTCCGTCCGCGCCGGCATGGGGATGGACCCTGTATCCAGCGCAAATCCACTGCTGATCTGTCTTGTCGCTATCGTGACGTTTCTTGCTCTGCTGGTTGTCGGACGTCTGTTCAAGCGCGTGTTTTATTTTTCCGCGCGGCAGGTGAACCGGTTCGTGCCGCCGCGGGTGGCAAACCTGATCGGCGCGGCGATCGCCATTCTCCTGTTCTGGTCGCTCGCGGCCGATGTGTTGTTTCGCGGCGTGATGGAGGGGCTGGACTCGTCCTATGCCCAGCTCGATGCGCTGATGGAGCCGGAGCGGGAGCGACCGGACTCGCCTCTGAAAACCGGCGGTCCGCAATCGCTCGTGGGCTGGAAAACGCTGGGGCGCGCGGGCCGGGAATTCATCGCGGCCGGTCCTCGCGCAGGTGATATCGCAGCGATGGCCGGCGGTAATGCCATGGAGCCGATACGGGTCTATGTCGGACTCAAAGGCGCTGAAACAACGGAGCGCCGCGCCCGGCTGGCGCTGGATGAGCTCAAACGGGTCGGGGCGTTCGAGCGTTCCGTGCTCGTCGTCATCACGCCCACCGGGACCGGATGGATAGACCCGGCCGCAATCGATAGCGTAGAGTATCTCCATCGCGGCGATATCGCGAGTGTCGCGCTGCAATATTCGTATCTCGCAAGCCCGCTTTCGCTGATCACCCATCCCGAATATGGGTTCGAAGCAGCACGGGCGCTATTCCTGGAGATCTATGCTTATTGGACGACCCTGCCGAAGGAGCGGCGACCGAAGCTTTATCTGCATGGCTTGAGTCTGGGGGCGATGAATTCGCAAAGATCGGTCGATCTGTTCGATATGCTGGCCGACCCGATTCAGGGCATGTTGTGGTCAGGTCCACCCTTCGTCAGCGAACTGTGGCGCTCGGTAACCCGGCGCCGCAACGAAGGTTCGCCCGCCTGGCTGCCGGAGTTTCGGGATAGCTCGATGGTCCGGTTCATGAACCAGAACGGTTCGCCGCTGCCGGCGGATCAGCCATGGGGCCCGCTGCGCATCGTCTACCTTCAGTATGCCAGCGATTCCGTGACCTTCTTCGATTATCACGATCTCTACAGGCAGCCGGCCTGGATGGATCTGCCGCGCGGCCCGGACGTCTCGCCTCTGCTGCGCTGGTATCCGATCGTGACCATGCTCCAGCTTGCGCTCGACATGCTCGTGGCGACCACAACGCCGATAGGTTACGGCCACGTCTATGCGCCACAGCATTATATCGACGCCTGGCGTGAGGTGGCCGATGTGCAGGGCTGGTCACCGGAAGAGATCGATCGATTGAAAAGCCATCTGCTGGAGCGGATGACGGGTGGCAGCTCCACCGGATCGGGGACCTCCGCTCGCGAAAACCGGGGAGGGTGATCCCGCTCCCGGATCATTTCTGGCATCACGGGCGGGTGTCGCATTTGGGTTCGCGTGGCCGCGTATGTCGGCGCGAATGCTGCATAAAAAAGCTGCTGCCGGAGCGGACCCCGGCAGCAGTTATGGTGTCGACAATTACAGCTTGCGGCGTCAGGTCCGCGGGATCAATGCGCGGTGATGCCCGCCGCCTTGATGACGCCTTCCCATTTGTCGACTTCGCCGTTCCAGAATTTCAGGGCATCGGCCGGTCCCTGGAACGTCACGTCCATGCCCTGCTGGGCGACCAGCTTCTGGAATTCGGGATTGTCCGCGATCTTCTTGAAGGTCACGCCGAGCTTGTCGATCACGGCCTGCGGCGTGCCGGCGGGAGCCATGATGCCGAACCATGAGGTGACTTCGGCATTCTTGATGCCGAGTTCCCCGAGGGTCGGCACATCCGGCAGGGCCCGGTGCCGTTCGGTCGCCGCTACCGCGAGCGGCCGGAGCTTGCCGGCCTTGATCAGCGGAACGGCAGTGGAGAGATTGTCGAACATCATATCGACCTCGCCGCCGGTCACGCCGGCGATGCAGTCCGCCCAGCCGCGATAGGCAATGTGCTCGATCTTGGTGCCGGTCTGAAGTTTGAACAGCTCACCGGAGAGATGCAGCGTCGTGCCGATCCCGTTCGAGCCGATATTGAATTTACCGGGATTGGCCTTCGCTTCCGCGACCAGTTCCGCGACAGTGTTCGCCTTCAGGCGCGGGCCGGCGACCAGCAGGTTCGGCACGCTGGTGAAGATCGCCACGGGAACGAGGTCCTTGCGCGGCAGATAGCTTGGATTTTTCTGCAAGCTCGCCGTGATCGCCGTGAAGGCGCCGCCCAGCAGCAGCGTATAGCCATCCGGCGCGGATTTCGCGACATGCTCGGAGCCGAGATAGCCGCCGGCGCCGCCCTTGGCTTCGACGATGACAGTCTGCTTCAGGTCCTCCTGAAGGCCCGGCGCGATGAGCCGCGCCATGATGTCCGTGCTGCCGCCGGGCGGTGCGGGCGACACGATCTTTATGATCTTGTTCGGATATTGTTGCGCGGCCACGGTGCTCGCGCCAAACGCGAGCACCGCAAGGGCAGCGGCGAGCCTTCTTCCGATCATCTCAATCCTCCCTGATGTTTTATGTTGCCGTGATGTCCGGCCTGTCCGGCTTATGCGCCTGACAGGCCGGCAAGTTCGATCGCTTTGAGGTGATCCTTCAGCACCTGATCCATTTCTTCCGGCGGCGTGCGCCCGAAGCCGCAATAGGCCGCGACGCCGAAATCGGAGATATATTTCCGCGCGACCGCGAGACGCTCTTTGAAGCTGTCCATGCTGTGGATCAGGCCGAGATAAACGCGGGCCTTGCCGATATCGAGGTCCGCCAGCGGCGCATAGAAGGCATCGTCGCTCCGGTCGAGGGTCGGAATATGGACCCAGTCCACCGGACGCCCGGTCGCCTTCACCGAGGCGTTGATGAGTTCGACCGCGCGGCCGAGATCCTTCGGCGCAAAGCGCGGCCAGCCGCCGAATGTGCCGAAGCAGAAGTGGAAGCCAACCGCGACATCGGGAGGAATCCGTTGCGACAGCCGGCCGACCGGCGCGACATGGGTTTCGATTTCGCGCTCGGCCGGGTAGCCTTCCATGCCGTCGTAGACGGCGGCGATTTCCCAGGCCATGTCCCACTGGATCGCGAGGTCCTTGTGCGGGATTGCTTCGAAGATCGCATCGAGTTCGGCGGCGATGGCTTCCTCATAACCCGGGCGCAGCCGCTCCAGATCCTTCGGGTCCGGGAAGGTCAGCGGCCGGATCACGCTGTTGACCATGGGCATGGAAATCTGGAAGCGGATATCCGGCGGCAGAACGCCTTTCTCGCGCAGGGTCTTGAACACGAAATAGGAATTCACGGCATCCTTGGCATAGCCGAGGCGATAGCCCGGGTTGCCGAAGCGGACCATATCGACGCCCGGCTTCACCTTGAACTGCCATGCGTCCTTCGGGCCGCGCGGCATGAGTTGCTCGATGCCGTTGCTGCGCTCGGGGCGCTTGGTGGTTTCAAGGTCGATATGACCGTTGAATACCTGATAGGACAGCCGCATAACCCATGAGCGCCGCTCGCCGACCTCGCCATCCGGAATGGCCGGAAGATGTTTGCCCAGCGTGCCGCCGAACTTCGTCATGACGTCTTCGACGGTCTTGAGAGGTACGCTGCCAACGAGAAGTGCATTCTGACCCATGAAAACCAACCTCGATGTCTCAGGTGATAGGCTGCGGTGAATGTATCGTCTTTCAAGCTGCGGAAGCGGAGGCTTTTGAAGGCGCGTCGCCCCCGGCGTGAACCAGCTCCTTCATATGGGCGATGTCGTTCGCGCGGAACGCATGGATATTGGCGAGGATGATCGGCAGCGCGCGCTGCACGTAATCCACGTTCATGCCGGCGACATGCGGCGTGACGATCACGTTGGGCATTGTCCAGAACGGGCTCTGATCGGCCAGAGGTTCCTCGGCGAAGACGTCCAGCGCTGCGCCGGCGATGTGCCCGGACTGGAGCGAGCGCAGCAGCGCGGCTTCATCGACCACGCCGCCGCGCGCCACATTGACGAGAAAGCTCCCGACCTTCATGGCGGCGAGGGTGGCGGCATCGACCAGATGATGGTTGTCCGCAGTATAGGGCGCCAGCACCACCAGGATATCGAGATCGGCAACCGCCTTCAGCAGAGCGTGGCGCGATCGCAACTGGTCGAAACCGGGAATGGCGCCGGCGCGGGATGTGATGCCGACCACGGTCATGCCGAACGCCTTGCAGCGCCGCGCAAGGGCTTCGGCAATGAGCCCGACGCCAAGAATGCCGACGCATTTCCCGTCGAGCAGCCGGGACGGCAGACGCTCCCAGTTGCGGGCCTGCTGGTTGCGCAGCACCTGTGGCAGGTTGCGGCTGAGCGCGAGCATGCCGGAGAAGGCGGCTTCAGAAACAGCGCTGTCGTGAATGCCGCGGATGCAGGTGATGACGATGTCGTTCCGCGCGGGCCGCAGATTGTCGATGCCGCTTCCGAGCGCCTGTATCCAGCGCAGGCGAGGGCTATGCTGAAAGACATGCTCCGCGCGATCGCGCAGGAACGTGCCATAGGTCATCAGCACGTCCATCGTCGCGAGATGCGGGTCGATCTCGTCAACATCGTTGATGACCTGCACGGACACGTTGTCCGCTCCGGCGGGAATGCCCTCGCGATACTGGCGACGGACATCCTCCGGCGAATTCAGCAGAACCACGATGTTCAGCGCGGATTCCATCTGCGGCAGTCGTCTTTCCTGATGCTTCCATATGTCGAAACGGCACGGAGATAATCCGCAGCCGATCGGCAAGGCGTATGCCGTGGGGCGGGTCAGACCTCTACAATCCTCTCCTCAAAGCCGTGGATGCGCTCTGCGCCTTCCTTGCCGACGATATAGTTGTCGCAGAATGTCGCGAATACGCGATCCGTCACATAGTTCGGATGGCAGGCGATATTCATGTTTTCCTGAAGGATCATCGGCTCGTCGCTGCGCACCAGCGGACGCTCCACCATGTCATAACCCTGGCCGTGACAATGGATGCGGGCTTCCTCCGGCTTGCCGTTGGCGCGCAGGAATTCGTTATAGGTGTCGAACACCGTCGCGCAATTCATGCCGGGCCGCAGGCCCTCCAGCGTGTGGTTCCGCGCAGCCACGATGAATTCGTGCTCCTCGACGATATCGGCCGGCGCCTTGCCGAGGATGCAGGTCCGGCCGATCTCCGTATAGAATCCGCCGGCGCCGTTGGTCTCCACCAGCAGCGTGAACACGTCGCCTTCCCGCAGGGTGCGGTTCTGGTAATAGCGATTGGCCTGCCGCACCGGCTCGCCGGGCTGATAGGAACAGGTTAGATAAAGGCCCTGTTCGGAGCCATGGGCCGCGCAATGGGCCTGGGCGATGGCCGCGACTTCGATTTCCTTCATGCCCGGCTTGACGGCCGCGAAGGCGGCCGCGATCGCGCCGTCCTGCATCTGTGCGGTGCGCCGGATCTGCCGCAATTCTTCTGGGCTCTTGATCGCCTTGATGTGATCGACGGCATCCGTCGCATCGACGAAGGTGGCGTTCGAGAAGCGTCCCCGCTTGAGGCCGTCGATCAGCGCATGCGGCAGCGTGGCGGTGCCGACCGTGCCGACCGTGCCGCCCGAGAAGTTTTCAAGCGCCGTCTGCGCCAGTTCCATTTCCGGCCCGAGCGTATAGCCCGCGTTGCAGAAATAGGGATGGCCCAACACGCGCTTGACGCCGCGCAGCAGGTTCTGCGGCGATGCCGTTATCGTGCGATCCGTCCCGAACGGGGCGTGAGTCACGATGGTCATGTCGTCGTCCTTCGGAAAGACGACGGTGGTGGCGTAGCCGGTGGTGGCGGGAATGTCGGTGAAATAGCGGACATAGCCGCCCATGAAGTCGTTGTTGTTCTGCATCAGCAGAACGTCGATGCCGCGCTCGGCCATCACATCGCGCACAGCCTTCCAACGCCGTTCGAGTTCTGGTGTCGATATCGGGGCGTTCAGGCGTTCGAGACTCACGCGGTGCTCCTCCCTGGATTTGGCCAGCCCGGCGCCTGCATCGGCCCGGCATTCATTCTCGATAATCAATCATGGAATGAATAGCCGGTCCAGATATTTCGCAAAAAACGCGATTGATTGATTTATTGACTTGATGATTGACGCATATTTTGCATATTTTGCGAAATAATAATGGGAAGGGAAACGTGCAATGGAAATCGGCGTCCAGTTCTTTCCGCAGGTCGGCCCGGCCGAGAAAAGCGCCGAGGACTATTTTTCTGAATCCCTTGCGATTGCCGAGGAGGCCGAATGCCTCGGCTATACCCACGCCCGCATCGTCGAGCATTATTTCGAAGCCTATGGCGGCTATAGTCCGAACCCGCTGCTGTTTCTGGCCGGGCTGTCCCAGCGCACCAAACACATCCGTCTTGTCACCGGCGCGGTGCTTCCGGTTTTCAACCATCCGCTCAAGCTCGCCGGCGAGTTGGCGATGCTCGATGCGATGTCTCATGGCCGGCTGGATGTCGGCTTCGCCCGGGCGTTTTTGAAACATGAGTTCCGGCGTTTCGGCATTTCGCCGGACGAGTCGCAGGCGCGCTTCCGCGAGGGACTGGAACAGATCGAGCTGCTGCTGACGCAGGAGAACGTGACCCATCGCGGCCAGTTTCACACCTTCGAGAATACGACCTCGTTGCCACGGCCGACCCAGCGTCCGCGGCCGAAGTTCTACATCGCCGCGACGCAGACTCCCGAGAGCTTCGAGTTCGCGGGCTGGCAGGGCTATTCGCTGATGGCGATCCCGATGGGCGGCAGCAAGATGAAAGAGCTGTTCACGCTTTACCGGAACGCCTGGCGCGCGGCGGGACACGCCGGCGACGGCGAGATCATGGTTGCTTTCCATATGTTCTGCCATGAGGACAGCGGCCGTGCGCGGGAGATCGCGCGCCAGCCGCTGAACGAATATTTCAAGGCTTTCGCCGCCGCCACCAACGACTGGGTGGAGGGCGCGCCCTCCAAGGACTATCGCGGCTATGCCGAATCCATGGCCAAGCTGAAGCAGGCAAACCTGGAAAGCCAGATCGCCAACGGCGGCGCCTGGGTCGGCACGCCGACGGAGATCCGAACCATCATCGCCAATCTCGTGGATCGTATCGGCACGTTCGAACACGCCTCGATCCAGGTAAATTTCGGGACGTTGCCGTTTGCTGAGGCGCAACGGTCGATGCGCCTGTTCGCGGCGGAGGTGATGCCGCATCTGGGCGCGGCGGGAGGCTCATCGTCCGTGCCGAAAGCCGCCGCGCGCTGACGGCGGGGATGGCGTTTTATTGACAAGGGAGGGCAGGCCATGGTGGCGTCGAAACGTGGCCCGATGAATCTGGGGGTGTTCTTCAAGAACACCGGCCATCACATCGCGGCGTGGCGCCATCCGGGCGCGCAGCCGGATGCGGGCATCAATATCCGGCATTATGCGGATTGCGCCCGCATCAGCGAGCGTGCGTGTTTCGACTTTCTGTTCTTCGCCGATGCCGCCGCCGTGCGCGAGAAGGTGCCTTATGACATCCTCGCACGGTCGTCGCAGTTTACGGCTTATTTCGAGCCGACCACGCTGCTTTCTGCTTTGGCGATGGCGACGGAGCGGATCGGCCTCGTGGCGACCGCGACGACGAGTTACAACGAGCCGTATCACGTTGCCCGCAAGTTTGCCTCGATCGACCACATCAGCGGCGGCCGCGCCGGCTGGAATGTCGTTACTTCCGGCAACGCATCCGAGGCGCAGAATTTCGGGCGCGACACGCATTACGGGCACGATGCGCGCTACCAGCGCGCCCATGAATTCGTCGATGTCGTCAAGGGACTCTGGGATAGCTGGGACGACGATGCCTTCCTCTACGACCAGGAGGCGGGGTTCTTTTTCGACCACCGCAAGCTGCATGTGCTGGATCACGCCGGCGAGCATTTCAACGTCAAGGGCCCCTTGAATATCGCGCGCCCGCCGCAGGGCCATCCGGTGATCTTTCAGGCCGGCACGTCCGATGTCGGACGCGATCTGGCGGCGGCGACAGCCGAGGGCGTTTTCACCTCCGAACTGACGTTGGAAAGCTCGATTGCCTACTATCGCGATGTGAAAGGCCGGATGGCGAAATACGGCCGCTCCCCGGACCAGATGCGGATCTTGCCGGGCTGCACGGTGTTCTGCGGCCGGACCGAGGCGGAAGCGAAAGAGCGCTACGAGTATCTGCAATCCCTGATCGACCCCGTCGTCGGGCGGGAATATATCGGAACGCTGCTCGGCATGGACCTGTCCGATTGTCCGCTGGACGGGCCGCTGCCGGACCGGCCCAGCCCGCGCTCCGAGATGGGCACGTTCAAGAGCATCGTTGCGCTCGCCAAAAGCGAAGGCTTGAGTATCCGCCAGCTTTATTCCCGGCTCGCGGGGTCTCACGGTAAGCTCTGCCTCATCGGCTCGGTGGCGCAGGTCGCGGATACGATGCAGCAATGGTTCGAGGAGGAGGCGTGCGACGGCTTCATTCTCCAGCCGTCCACCATGCCGGAAGACCTCGTCCATCTGACGGAAACGCTCATCCCGGAATTGCAGGCGCGGGGGCTGCACCGCACCGCCTATCGGGGCGATACGCTGCGCGATCATCTCGGCCTCGAACGCCCGGAGAGCCGATATGAGTGACGTTTGCATTTGAGCGTCCGGAGGGCAAAAGCTGGCAGCCATGAATCGCGCCGACCGCCTTCACCTGATCCTGCGGCTTTTCACGGCTGAAAAGCCGCTGTGGACCGTCGAGGAGGCTGCCGCTGCGCTCGATGTCTCGCTGAGCACGGCTTACCGCCAGTTCGGCGCGCTGGTGCGTTCCGGGCTGCTGGACGCCGTCGAGGGCGCCCGCGTCTATGTGCTGGGGCCGGCGGTCATCGAACTGGACCGGAACATCCGGCTGAGCGATCCGCTCATCACCATCGCCACGCCGGCGATGAAGTGGCTGGCCGATCAGGCGCAGATTCCCTGCACGGTGCTTTTGTGCCGGCTGTATCGTGACCGGGTCATGTGCATCCATCAGGAGGAGCGGGCCGGCTCCGCCGGCAGCGTCAGCTACGAGCGCGGGCGGCCCATGCCGCTGTCGCAGGGCGCGCCGTCCAGGACGATCCTCGCCCAGCTTCCCGCGCGTCGGCTGTCGGGGCTGATGCCGATTCTCCAGAGCGAGGCGGCTGGGAAAGGGACTTTTCAGCCGGAGGAATTCCGCGCCGAACTCGGCCGCATCCGCAAGCAGGGCTATTCGATCACGCGCGGAGAGGTGGACCCCGGCGTCGTGGGTGTCGCCGTGCCGCTGATGACGCCGCTGAAGGGCATTGTCGCGAGCCTTGGCGTAGCCTGTTTCGGTGCGCCCGATGATATCGACATGATCCGTGTCCGCGCGCTGCTGGTGGCGACGGCGGAAACCATCAACGGGTCGGTGCAGCAACTGTCAGCGGACCGGTAGCGGACGGCTCGGCCCTGCGTCATGCCGGCATATCGTCGGCCGGCAGCACTGCGCTGTCCGGCGAGGTTCCGCATGCCGTCACAGCGGCAGGAGATGAAAGAGAGCACTGAAGCGTGAGGAGGTGGGGCCGTCTTCGGATTCTGAAAAAGAGGTGGCTCCCCTTCGTCACTCACTATCGAACCATGTGCCTCGCGCCGAGCGCTGATTTCCGGCGCATTTTGGAGAACGTTCGCGAGCGTGGCCTCGCGGCATAAGCGCATTCCTGGAGTGTTTAGATATCAGTTGACGGTAGGGCGCGAATCGCGTGTAAAGTGCTTCATAAATAGGTGACAGGAGAAACCAGCATGTCCGGGGAGAAGTTCGGCGCGTTCATCCGGGCGCGGCGTGAGGCGAAGGAGATCGGCTTGCGCGAGATGGCGAAAATGATCGGCGTGAGTCCGACATATGTTTCGAAGGTCGAGCGCGACGAGTTCCCGCCGCCCGCCGAAGACAAGATTCGCCTGATTGCCGGGGTGATCGGTTGCGACGTTGACGAGCTTCTGGCGCGTGCGGGCAAGGTCGCCTCGGACCTGTCGGACATCATCAAGCGCAACCCTGTCGAAGTGGCGGCGCTGCTGCGGACGACCAAGGGCCTGTCGGCGGATGACCTCGCCCGGCTGTCCCGCGAGGCGCAGAAGACAAAGGACAAGTGAACGCCTGAGCGTCGCGCCCTTGATCGCCCCCTTCGTGTCGCCGCCTCTGGCGAGGTCTGGCAGGACTTTGAACAAGAAGGGGGCAAGGTCGGCAAGATGAGGTCGGATCGAGATGATTGCCTCGTTGTGAAACGCCGGGATGCCGAGGCGAGCGATCTTTCCGATGGTGAGCTTGAAGCTCATAATCATGGTTCCGGCTGGCTCTGGCTCCGACTTGAAAACGGCTTCGCGGTGGCGCAGGAATATATCGACGTTGAAACCGCCAAGCAGACCGGTCGCGCCGCCTTCGGCGAGATGGTCGCCTATCTCAAGGCGCATCCGTCCGTCCGCGTGATGCTGGTCGAGAAGACCGACCGGCTCTATCGCAACCTCAAGGATTGGGTGAGGCGAAGCGGCTGAACGATCGCATCCACGCGATGTATGTCGATAAGCTCGATGGGCTGGTCGATACCGCCTTCTTCGAGAAAATGTCGAACCAGTGGCGCGAGGAGCAGGGGCGCTGCCAGCGCGAGATCGAACGCCACCAGAACGCCGACAAATCCTATCTCGGCGAAGGAGTTGCGCTTCTCGACCTCGCCCGCAACGCCCAACGGCTGTTCGCGAAGCAGGAACCGCGTGAAAAACGCCGCCTGCTGAACTTCCTGCTATCGAACTGCACCTGGGAAGATGGCGAGGTGGTCGCGACCTTCCGCCAACCCTTTGATATGCTTGCAAAAACGGTTGTCGAGACCAGAGGCGAACACGCAACTGGGGCCGCTTCTGCGCCCATTCTTGAGAAATGGCTCCCCGGGCCGGATTCGAACCAGCGACCAACCGGTTAACAGCCGGTTGCTCTACCACTGAGCTACCGGGGAACATTCGGCGCCGTGTGGCCTCGCCTATAACAAAGGGGTGCCGGGATGCAAAGCCCTAAACCACAGAAAACTGGCCAATTTCCGCATGGCCTGCCCTCATACAAAGAAAAAGCCGGATCGCGGGCGGCGCGATCCGGCAAGGCGGGGAGAAACGTGGAGGAGGGGTAGGCTTCAGGCTGCGAGGCGCGCCTCGACCGCCAACGTCGGCAGGTCTTCACGGCTCAGGCCGCGGCGGGACAACTCGCTGTCGGAAAGCTGGTCCAGCGTCTTGTAGGTCTGCTGCGCATCAAGACCCTCACGGATACCTTCGAAGATATCGCTGAGGTAGCGGAGCAGGTGACGCGCGGAACCGTTGATCGCGGGAAGACTGGAAGTGATTGAGGTCATGGCAGGGGTCCTTCTGAAAGCTGTTGAACCCTGTATAGCCTAGAAAACTCGTTACCACATCAGCATTTACCGCATAGCAGCAAGATCGATTGTGCGGAGCACAATAGCGAATTCGAGTCATGCATAAAACGCATATATCAATCAGTTTATGTAAAATTATTGACCGCAGGAAACTAAAATCTCCCTCTCAGGGGAGACGCGCCACAATCTTGCAGATGAGGCTGCGAAAAGGGTGGAGAACTGCGCCGCTTTCCGCGAGCGTCCTTGTCCGAAGCGGGGGGCACCGCGGAGTGTGGCCGGCCGGCCGGCTCAAGGTTCATAAAATATTAACAAATTTGGGCCATTCTCATACGAATTGCTCGTTTCTCCACGGATGTACTGGCGAATCGAGCAGCGAAACCCGCCCGGGGCATCCCGCGGCGGGTTTGTTTTTGTCCGGCCAAGTTTACAGCCATTTTCCGGGACAGAGCGCTTCAGGCAGCCGGAAAGGTGTTCACGACCTGCAAGGGACACTGCAAGCTCGACCATGCCGCCCTGCGGAGCGAGAGCCCGTCAGCGGGCGCGCTGCTGTCGTGACCCAAAGCAAAACGGCCGCGCTGGAGCGCGGCCGTTTCCGTCCGGAAGTGCTGCCCTGGGGCTAGATGACCCCCAAGGCGTCCATGGCCTCCGCCACGCGCACGAAACCCGCGATGTTGGCTCCCAGCACATAGTCGCCCGGCGCACCGTATTCCTCCGCCGTGGCAGCGCAGAGATCATGGATGTTGTTCATGATCATGGCGAGGCGGGCCTCGGTCTGTTCGAAGGTCCAACTGTCACGGGAGGCGTTCTGCTGCATTTCGAGGGCGGACGTGGCGACGCCGCCGGCGTTGGCCGCCTTGCCCGGGGCGAACAGGACGCCGGCCTCCTGGAAGATCCGGACAGCCTCCGGCGTCGACGGCATGTTGGCGCCTTCGCCGACCGCCATGACGCCGTTCTTCACGAGCGTTCTGGCGTCCTTCCCGGAAATCTCGTTCTGAGTGGCGGAGGGCATGGCCACCTCGCAGGGCACGTCCCAGATCGAGCCGCCATCGATATAATGGACGCCGTTGCCCTTGCGTCGGGCATATTCCGAAATGCGCTCGCGGCGGACTTCCTTGATCTCCTTGATGAGATCGAGGTCGATGCCGCCTTCGTCGATGACATAGCCGTTGGAATCCGAGCAGGCGACAACTTTGCCGCCGAACTCGATGACCTTCTCCATGGTATAGATCGCCACGTTCCCGGACCCGGAAACCACGACCCGCTTGCCGTCGAAACCCTGCTGGCGGGTGGCGAGCATCCGCTCGACAAAATAGGTCGCGCCGTAGCCGGTGGCTTCGGTGCGGGCGCGCGAGCCGCCGTAGAACAGCGCCTTGCCCGTGAGCACGCCGGCTTCGTAGCGGTTCGTCAGCCGCTTGTATTGCCCGAACATATAGCCGATCTCGCGGCCGCCGACCCCGATGTCGCCCGCGGGAACATCGGTATATTCGCCGATATGGCGGTAGAGTTCCGTGATGAAGGACTGGCAGAAACGCATGATCTCGCCGTCCGAACGGCCGCGCGGGTTGAAGTCGGAACCGCCCTTGCCGCCGCCGATCGGCATGCCGGTGAGGGCGTTCTTGAAGACCTGCTCAAACCCGAGAAATTTGATGATCCCGACGTTGACGGAGGGGTGGAAGCGGAGGCCGCCCTTGTAGGGGCCCAGAGCGGAATTGAATTGCACGCGGAATCCGCGGTTGATCTGGACCTGGCCTTTGTCGTCGACCCAGGGAACGCGGAAGATGATCTGGCGCTCGGGCTCGCAGATACGCTCGATGAGAGCGTTGGAGGTGTAATGGGGGCGCTTTGCGATGACCCGGCCGAGGCTTTCCAGCACCTCCCTGACAGCCTGATGGAATTCGTCCTCGCCGGCGTTGCGCCGCAGGACCTCCTCAAGAATCGGCTGTAGGCTTTCGTGAATTCGCGCGCCCATGGTACCCCCGCGGTTTGAGTTTGGAGGGGCGTTCTAGCCTAACATCCGGGCAGATATGAACATCAATTGACCTGATTTGGCATTTTGCGGTGCAAAAAAGGTATTCCCAGAACGCATGCGTGCACAGTTTCAAGGCAAACGGGCGCGTAGAAGGTGATGTTTACCAACTCGGGCTAAGGTGGCCATTACGGCAGGGTGATCCTCCATTGGCCGTATTTCTGCCCGTTTTCGGACGCGGTATCGTTGGTTACGGGTTGTCGCAGGTCGGGTCGGCGGGGCTTCATGGTAAAAACACGACAAATTTCCGGTGCCGTGTGCTTGCGCGCCGGGGTTGTGCTGACAGGTTGTCTCGTGCTCGCGAATTGTTCGTCGTCGGACAAGCTGAGCCGGAAAGTCGATCCGAAATATGGTGTCTCCGCGAGTCCCCGGGTCATCGCGGATGGCCGTTCGATCCCCAAGGGCGGTGGCACCTACCGCATCGGCAAGCCCTATGTGGTCGGCGGGAAGCAGTTCACGCCGCACGAGGGCGACGGCTATCGCGCCGAGGGGCTGGCGTCTTGGTACGGCTCGGATTTTCATGGCCGTCTGACGGCCAACGGCGAAATCTATGACATGGACGGCATTTCCGCCGCGCACCCGACGCTGCCGATGCCGAGCTATGTGCGCGTGACCAACACGCAGAACAGGAAATCCCTGATCGTTCGCGTGAACGATCGGGGGCCGTTTCACAATAACCGTCTGATCGACCTGTCGTCCAAAGCCTCCCATCTGCTCGGCTTCAAGGGGCATGGCCTCGCGCGTGTGCGGGTGGAATATATCGGTCCGGCCTCGCTCGAAGGCAGTGACGACCGCCTGCTTCTCGCCACCCTGCGGGAGGGCGCGCCGGCACCGGCGCCCTCGCGTGTGATGGTGGCTTCCGCCAAGCCCTTCATGCCGGCCGGCAGCGAGGCGTCCTCGTCCACCGCCGGCTTGCGCGGCGCGATTCCGACCCCCAGCCAGCGGCCCTACGGCCTGGGCTCGCAGGATACCGCCGCTGCTCCTGCGCCGCAGCCCCGTGTCATGGCGTCGGCGCTGCCGGCGCAGCCGATGGATGTCGGCCTGCGCTCCACGGATGTGTCTGCGGCCCGCGACGTGCGGACATCCGGCGGCGTGCTGCGCTGGCAGCAGGGCGCTGAACCCGTGGTCTCGCCTGCCGGACAAGGACCCGTATCCGCCTATGCGCCGATGGGGCAGGGGAACGGCGGCTATGTGAGTGGCCGCGGGCTTTATTGAAGATTGCCCTGTCGCGGGCCGCGAAGGTCCGGCGGCCCGCATTGTTGTGCGGGCGGGCGCTTGCTACATCTGACTCTCATTCAGTGAGAGCGCCGATGTTTCTATTCCGTTGCTCGCGAGCCATTTCCGGCGCATGGACGTGGACAAGGAGCGAGAAGCCGCGGCGTCCGGCAGCGGCCTGGTTGTTCTTCGCCGTCATGACGGCAGCAGGAACGGCTGCTGCTTCGACGGGCGCCCCGTCGGGATTCCAGACGGCGGCGGCCTCCGCGATCCTGATCGATGCCGATGGCGACAGCGTTCTGTTCGAGAAGAACGCGGACGAACTCGTCGCCCCGGCGAGCCTTGCCAAGCTGATGACGGTGGAGGTCGTTTTCAATGAGTTGAAGAACGGCCGGCTCCATCTGCATGACGAATTTCCCGTCAGCGAAACGGCCTGGCGGCGCGGCGGAGCGCCATCGCGCACCTCGAGCATGTTTGCGCCGATCCACAGCCGCGTGAGCGTCGCGGACCTGTTGCGCGGCGCCATCATCCAGTCGGGCAACGACGCCTGCATCGCGCTGGCGGAAGGCATCGCCGGCAGCGAGGAGCGTTTCGCCGAGAAGATGACGGCGCGGGCGCGGGAGCTGGGCCTGACCCGCTCGGTCTTTACGAATTCGACCGGACTTCCCGATCCCGGACTGAGGGTCACGGTGCGGGAACTTGCCCGTCTCGCGCAGCATATCATCGCGACCTATCCCGACTTCTATGCGATCTACCGCGAGCCCGAATTCACCTGGAACAAGATCCGGCAACTCAACCGGAATCCTCTGCTCGCGATGAATATCGGCGCCGACGGCATGAAGACCGGTTACACCGCGGAGGCGGGCTATAATCTTGTCGGCTCTGCCGTGCAGAACGGCATGCGGCTCGTTCTCGTCATCAGCGGCACCAAGTCCGACAAGGAGCGCGCCGATGAAGGCCGGCGGCTGCTGGAATGGGGCTTCAACAGTTTCGAGCAACGCATCCTGTTCGGCGCGGGGCAGCCGGTTGGCGACGCCAAGGTTTATGGCGGCACGCAGGGTTCGGTTCCGCTGCTGGCCCCCGGGCCGGTTCGCGTGATGGTGCCGAAGGCGGGCAACGAGAAGATCGTCGCCCGCATCGTGTATCAGGGGCCGTTGCAGGCTCCGGTGCGGGCGAGCCAGCCGGCCGGCGTGCTGCGGGTTTCGCGCAACGACATCGTCGCGCTGGAAGTGCCGCTGCATACCGCCGACGAGGTCGCGGTTGGCGGTTTGCCTGGCCGGGCCGTCGATGCCGCCGGGGAAATCTTCATCCATCTCTTTCGTGCCGGCCTGCAATGGCTATGATCGAACAGGCTCCTGCAAACCGCCCCATAAGCCGTGGCCGCTTCATCTCGCTGGAGGGCGGTGAGGGAACCGGCAAATCCACCCAGTCCCGGCTGCTGGCCGAGCGGCTGCGGGCGCGCGGCATTGCCGTCACGCTGACGCGCGAGCCCGGCGGCTCTCCCGGCGCCGAGGCGCTGCGCCATGTGCTGCTGTCGGGCGCGGCAAAGCCCTTCGGTGCGGAGACCGAGGCTCTGCTGTTTGCCGCCGCGCGGGAGGATCATGCCCGCAGCACCATCGTTCCAGCGCTGGCGCGGGGCGAATGGGTCGTCTGCGACCGCTTCGCGGACTCCACTCGCGTCTATCAGGGCCTCATGGGCAAGGTGGAGGTCGGCTTTCTCGATCAGCTCCAGCAGGCCACCATCGGGCAACTGGAACCCGATCTCACGCTCATTCTCGACCTGCCGGCGCAGACGGGTTTGCAGCGCGCCGGTGAGCGCCGGGGCGCTGCCGCGGCGGACCGTTTCGAAAGCGAGGACGCGGCATTCCACGAGCGGCTGCGGCAGGGGTTCCTTGAGATTGCCCGGCTGGCTCCGCAGCGGTGCGTCGTGATTGACGCGGCGGGCGCGGTGGATGAGGTGGCGGAGGCTGTGTGGACCGCGGTGTCCGAACGGCTCGGCCCATGGATGCCGCAAGGCGAGGGACTTGCCCCCGTCACGGCAGGGACGAAGCTATGAGCACCGAAGCTCAACGCGAGGGCATCGCGTTGCCAAGGGAAACGCTCGGCCTGATCGGCCATGCAGACGCCGAGCAGGCGCTGCTCGATGCCTATCGCAGCGGGCGCATGCCCCACGCATGGATGCTCGGCGGCCCGCGCGGGATCGGCAAGGCGACGCTGGCCTATCGCATGGCGCGTTTCATTCTGGCGCATCCCGACCCGCACGCGCAGGAAGTCGCGGCGGCGACCTCGCTGGCGGTCGCGGAAGACCATCCCGTGGTGCGGCGGGTGGCGGCGCAGGCTCATGGCGACCTCTTCGTCCTCGAACGGACGGAGAACGACAAAGGCGTGATGCGGCAGGCCATCGCGGTGGAGGATGTCCGCAGGGCGGTGAATTTCTTCGGCACCACCGCGGGCGAGGGCGGCTGGCGCATCGCCATCGTGGATGCCGTGGACGAACTCAACTCATCCAGCGCGAACGCGCTCCTGAAAGTGCTGGAGGAGCCGCCGGAGCGGTCGCTGCTGTTGCTGGTCAGTCATGCTGCCGGCCGGGCGCTGCCGACGCTGCGTTCCCGCTGCCGGCGTCTGACGTTGCGGGGACTGGAGGCGGACGACCTCGCCGCTGCTGTCGCAACCGTGACCGCCCGCATGGCGGACGAGCCGGATATCCTGGAGGCGGCGCAAGGCGCCGAGGGCAGCGTCGCCCGCGCGCTGGCGCTGCTGGAGGGCCGCGCGCTGGCGCTGCGCCAGCGGGTGCAGGATCATCTCGCGCGGCTGCCCGCGGTCGATCAGGCCGACCTGCACGGGCTCGGCGACGCGCTGGCCGGCAGCGACGCGGCGCCGCTCGGGATTTTCGTCGACACCGTCAACGACTGGCTGTCCGCGGAACTTGGCCGCCGCGCGGATATCGCCTCCCGCATGCGGCTCGCGACGGCATGGGAGAGGATGAATGCGGCCGCGCGCGATGTCGAAGCCTATAATCTGGAGCGCAAGCCGTTCGTATTCTCGGTTTTCGGTCTTCTTGCCGAGGCTGCGCGCGGTTGATACCTATTCGGGCAGTTGCTGGCCGGGCTTTCATCCCGGCCATTGTCTTTGAATGATCGCATTCCCGATGGCTGACAAACAACCTTTCTTCATCACCACGGCCATCGCCTATCCCAACGGCGCGCCCCATATCGGCCATGCCTATGAGGCCATCGCGACCGACGCCATCGCCCGGTTCCAGCGCCTGAACGGGCGCGACGTCTATTTCCTGACCGGCACCGACGAGCACGGCCAGAAAATTCAGCAGACTGCCGGCCGCGAAGGTCTGTCGCCGAGGGAACTGCTCGGCCGCAACGTGCCGCAGTTTCAGGCGATGGTGGAGCGGATGAACTGCTCCAACGACGATTTCATCCGCACCACCGAACCCCGGCATTACGCGGCCTCAAGCGCGATCTGGGAGAAGATGCAGGCTGCCGGCGACATCTATTTGTCTAAATATGCCGGCTGGTATTCGGTGCGGGACGAAGCCTTCTACGACGAAAGCGAACTCACGACCCAGCCGGACGGCCGCCGCCTTGCGCCGACCGGCACGCCGGTGGAATGGGTCGAGGAGGAAAGCTACTTCTTCCGCCTCTCGAAATATCAGCAGCCGCTGCTCGATCTCTACGAGGCGCAGCCGGACTTCGTGTTGCCGCGCGAGCGGCTGAACGAGGTGGCCAGCTTCGTCCGAGGAGGGCTGCGCGACCTTTCCATCTCGCGCACGACCTTCGATTGGGGCGTGCCGGTGCCGGGCGACCTGAAGCATGTCATGTATGTCTGGGTCGATGCCCTGACCAACTACATCACCGCGGTCGGCTATCCGGACACGGACAGCGACAAGTTCCGCACCTACTGGCCCGCCGCCCTGCATGTGATCGGCAAGGATATCGTTCGCTTTCACGCGGTATATTGGCCGGCCTTCCTGATGTCGGCAGGCATCGCGGTGCCGCAACAGATTTTCTCTCACGGCTTTCTGTTCAACCGCGGCGAGAAGATGTCGAAGTCCGTCGGCAACGTCATCGATCCGTTCTCGCTGGCGGATGCCTATGGCGTCGATCAGCTCCGTTATTTCTTCCTGCGCGAGGTCCCGTTCGGCCAGGATGGCAACTACAGCCACGAGGCCATCGTCGCGCGCACCAATGCGGACCTTGCCAACGATCTCGGCAATCTGGCGCAGCGGTCGCTGACCATGGTGGCCAAACAGTTCGGCGGCGCGGTTCCGCAGCCCGGCGCGTTCAGCGAGGCCGATGCGACGATCCTTGCGGCCGCCGACGAGATGATCGTGAAGTCCCGCGAGGCCATGGCGACGCATCAGCTTCACCATATGCTGAATGCGGTCTGGGCCGTGGTGGCGGAAGCGAACCGCTACTTCGCCGGCGAAGCGCCATGGGCGCTGGCCAAGACCGATCCGCAGCGACAGGGCACCGTGCTCTATGTCACCGCGGAAGTGATCCGCCAGGTCGCGATCCTTGCGCAGCCGGTCATGCCCGAAGCCGCGGCAAAGCTGCTCGACCTTGTCGGCATTCCGCCGGACGCGCGGGATTTCGCGGCGCTGGCGACACGGCTTGCGCCCGGCACGCCGCTGCCGGCGCCCGCGCCGGTGTTTCCCCGTTACGTCGAACCGGCGGCATCCTGACATGTTGGTCGATAGCCACTGCCATCTCGACTTTCCGGACTTCGCCGCTGAGCTGGACGAGGTGGTCGCGCGCGCCCGCGCCGCCGGCGTTGCCCGCATGGTGACGATTTCGACGCGCGTGAAGCAGCAGGAGAAGCTGCTGGCGATTGCCGAACGCTATGACGATGTCTTCTGCTCCGTCGGCACCCACCCGCATCACGCCGCGGAAGAACCCGACGTTTCGACCGCTGATCTCGTGGCGCTGGCCGCGCATCCGAAAGTCGTGGCGCTGGGTGAGGCCGGCCTCGATTATCATTACGACATGAGCCCGCGCGAGTTGCAGGAGCAGGGCTTCCGCCGCCACATCGCCGCCGCGCGGGAAACCGGCCTGCCGCTGGTGATCCATACGCGCGAGGCAGACGAGCACACCGCCGCGATCCTTGAGGAGGAGATGGGGAAGGGTGCCTTCCCGGCCGTTCTCCATTGCTTCACTGGGGGGCGCGCGCTGGCGGAGAAGGCCATCGCCCTCGGACTGTCGATTTCCTTCACCGGCATCCTGACCTTCAAGAAGTCCGAGGATCTGCGCGCTATCGCGGCTGATCTGCCGGCTGACCGCATTCTCGTCGAGACCGATGCGCCTTATCTTGCGCCCGGCAAATATCGCGGCAAGCGCAACGAGCCGGCTTACGTCTCTGAGACGGCAAAGGTGCTGGCGAGTGTCCGCAACGTTTCCGAGGACGAGATCGCGGCACAGACCACGGACAATTTCTTCAAATTATTCTCGAAGGTTCCCCGGCCGGCATCATGACTCTCACCGCCACCATCCTCGGATGCGGCTTTTCCGGCGGCGTGCCACGGCCGGGTTCGGGATGGGGGCAGTGCGATCCGCAGGAGCCGAAGAACCGCCGCCGCCGGTGCTCCCTGCTGGTGGAGCGCCGTTCGGCGGCGGGCGTTACCCGCGTGCTGGTCGATACCTCGCCGGACCTGCGCGAGCAGCTTCTGGATGCGAATGTCGACTGGGTGGACAGCGTCCTGTTCACCCATGAGCATGCCGACCATACCCATGGCATCGACGATCTGCGCGGGTTGTTCATTCACAAGCGCCGGCGGCTCGACGTCTGGATGGACGAAGCCACCTCGCGGGTCGTGACCCATCGCTTCCATTACTGCTTCGAGACGCCGCCGGGCAGCAACTATCCGCCGATCGCGAACGAACACCGGCTGGTGCCGGGGCAGGCGGTCGAGATCGCCGGCGAGGGCGGAACCATCCGCGCCATGCCCTTCGTGGTCCACCACGGCGATATCATGGCTCTTGGTTTCCGGTTCGATGGCCTCGCCTATACGCCCGATGTGGTCGATATCCCGGACGACAGCACGGTCCATCTTCATGGCCTCGATATCTGGATCGTGGATGCGCTGTGGCACCGGCAGCATCCCAGTCACTTCAGCGTCGGCGATGCGCTGCGCTGGATCGACCGGATGAAACCGCGCGCCGCGGTGCTCACCAACCTGCATACCGACCTGGATTACAACGCGCTGCGCGCAAGCTTGCCGGATGGCGTGAGCCCTGCCTTCGACGGAATGCAGCTCGGCCTGCCGGGGACAGTCGGGAGCGGGTCATGAACCTGATCCGGCTTTACGGGCGGGTGTTGTCTCTGCTCGGTCCCGAAAGCCGGCTGGCCTGGACGCTCGCTTTCGCCAACCTCGCGCTCGCGATTGCGCAGTTCGGCGAGCCGGTGCTGTTCGGACGGATCATCGACACGCTCACGGCGGCACACGGGCAGGGCGCGGCGATGGAATGGTCCCGCCTCGCCTGGCTCATCGCCGCCTGGGTCGGCTTCGGGCTGTTCACCATCGGCGCCGGTGTGCTGGTGGCGCTCCATGCGGACCGGCTGGCGCATCGCCGCCGCCATGTGGTGCTGACGAGCTATTTCGAGCACGTGCTGCAACTGCCGCTGAGCTTCCATGGCGATGCTCATTCCGGCCGCCTGATGAAGATCATGCTGACCGGCACGGACGCGCTCTGGGGCCTGTGGGTCGAATTCTTCCGGAGCTATTTCGCGGCCGGGCTCACGCTGATCGTCCTGCTGCCGCTGTCGCTTTATCTCAACTGGCGGCTCGGCCTGCCGCTGGTCGTGGTCTGCATCGTTTTCGTGGTGCTGACGTCGCTGGTGATCCGCAAGAGCGAGCATCTCCAGCGCAGCGTGGAGCAGCATTATTCCGACCTTGCCGAGCGCGCCTCCGACACGCTGGGCAACATCGCGCTGGTGCAGAGCTACACCCGGGCCGAAGCCGAGGTCGCCAGCCTGCGCAACCTCATCGACCGGCTGCTGGCGGCGCAGATTCCGGTGCTGTCATGGTGGGCGCTGGCGGCTGTGCTGACGCGGGCGGCGACGACGCTGACGCTGTTCGTCATCTTCCTGCTGGGCATCTGGTTGCACCTCAACGGCCAGGCGTCGATCGGCGACATCGTCATTTTCATGAGCTTCGCCGGGACGCTGATCGCGCAACTGGAAAAGGTCGTCGGCTTCGCCAATCGCGTGTTCAACGAAGGGCCGCGTTTGCAGGAATTCTTCGCGGTGCTGGACACGGTGCCGGCCGTCCGCGACCGGCCGGATGCCATCGATCCCGGCCGCGTCGAGGGTCGGGTCGAATTCCGCGACGTGTCGTTTTCCTATGACGGCAAACGCCCTGCGGTCAGCGACCTGAGTTTCACTGCTGAGCCCGGCGAGACCGTCGCCATGGTCGGCGCGACCGGCGCCGGAAAATCGACGGCGCTGGCGCTGCTGCACCGGGCTTTCGATCCGCAGTCCGGCGCGATCCTGATCGACGGCATCGATATCCGGGACATGCGCCTGTCGGCGCTGCGGCGGAATATCGGCGTGGTGTTTCAGGAGAGCCTGCTGTTCAACCGGTCCATCGCCGAGAATCTGCTGGCCGGCAAGCCGGACGCCACCGAGGCGGAGATGCTCGATGCCGCCGCCCGCGCCCAGGCCGCGGAATTGATCGCCCGGGCGCCGGACGGCCTGAAATCCTCCGTGGGCGAACGAGGCCGGGCGCTCTCCGGCGGCGAACGCCAGCGCCTGTCGATTGCCCGGGCACTGCTCAAGGCGCCGCCGATCCTGATCCTAGACGAAGCCACCAGTGCGCTGGATGCCGGCACCGAGGTCAAGGTCCAGGTCGCGCTGGACGAGGTCATGAAGGACCGCACGACCTTCGTGATCGCGCACCGGCTGTCGACCATCCGCAAGGCGACGCGCATTCTGGTGTTCGAGAATTCGCGGGTCGTGGAAAGCGGCACGTTCGAGGAACTGGTTGCTCTGGATGGCCGCTTCGCGGCGCTGGCGCGGGCCCAGTTCATGACGCCGGCAGCGTCAGGCGATGCCGGCAACCCGGATCAGGCTGTATAAAAATATTCCATAATATACCTTATGCGAATCACGTTGCCGATGGCTGGCAGCTCTCGTCCGGCTCACCCCGCACTCGGCCGTTCTTCTCGAGCTATCCAATGTGGCTCGGCAGCCCCCATCTTCAGGAGGTATGTCAGGGAGCGTTTTTGGTATGATAGCCCGGCACGGCGGAACCACTTGCCACTTGTTCCGTTGAAAAGTTCAGCCGCGCAGATGATCCCTGCGACTTGATTTCCTTTCCGAATTTGTGAGGTTCCAACTGTGTCAAAGGCTGAAAAACCCTCTCGTGGCGCTGCCAAGCTGGATACCCCGACCGACCTTTCGGCCAATGCGGTCGGCGCCATCACCGACGAGCTGAATGCCTGCCTGGCCGATACGCTCGCGCTCTATATGAAGACCAAGAATTTTCATTGGCATGTGAGCGGGCCGCATTTCCGTGACTATCACCTGCTGCTCGATGAGCAGTCGGCGGAAATCCTCGCCAGCGTCGATGAGCTGGCCGAGCGCGTCCGCAAGATCGGCGGTCTGACGCTGCGCTCGATTGGTCATATCGCGAAGCTTCAGCGCACCCAGGACAACGATGAGGAATTCGTCGATGCCGGCGCGATGCTTCGTGAATTGATGAGCGATAACAAGGAAATGGTCAAGAATCTTCGCAAGGCGCACGAGGTTGCCGACGAGAATGGCGACGTCGGGACCGCGAGCCTTCTGGAGAACTTCATCGACGCCACCGAAAAGCGCGTATGGTTCCTGTTCGAGGCATCCCGCGGCGTGGACGGCAGCGGTCACTAGAGCCTGATCCGAAAATGCCAGCCCCGGGCTTGTTCCGGGGGTGGGAACCGGTTCCGGACAAGATCATGCTCGATCAGAAAGCATGATCTGATCCCTGACTGGCAGCGGGCCGAAGCGGCTTCTGTTCACCGCCTGCCCGCATCGTTGCATTGCGACAATCAAGGGCCGATGCTTCCCGCGTCGGCCCTTTGTTTTACCGGATCGGACCATGACCGCTGCCTTGACCACTGCACTTGCCCCTGCCCGCGACATTCAGCGCTTGCTCGACATCATGGCGGCGCTACGGACGCCCGGGACGGGCTGTCCGTGGGATCTGGAGCAGAGCTTCGCGACCATCCTGCCGTATACGCTGGAAGAAGCCTATGAAGTGGCCGACGCCATTGAGCGCAACGACCTGCCCGACCTTTGCGAGGAACTGGGCGACCTGCTGCTTCAGGTCGTTTTCCATGCACGCATGGCCGAGGAACAGCAGGCGTTCAGTTTCGGTGATGTGGTTTTCTCCATTACCACCAAGATGATACGGCGGCATCCTCATGTCTTTGCCGATGCCGATGGCAAGACCTCCGAGCTGGTGGCCGGCATGTGGGACCGCATCAAGCAGGAAGAGAAGGCGGCGCGCGGACAGAAGGACGAGCCGAAAGGCGCCCTCGCCGGCGTGCCGGCCGCGATGCCGGCGCTGATGCGGGCGCTCAAGCTCCAGCGCAAGGCGTCCAGGGTCGGGTTCGACTGGAACGACCCGCGGGCCGTGCTGGCCAAGATCCGGGAAGAGGCCGACGAGATCGAGGCGGCGCTGGATGCGGGAAGCGCGCCGGATGCGGGCCTTGAAGTTGGCGACCTCCTTTTCGCCGTGGTCAATCTGGCGCGCCATCTGGATGCTGACCCGGAAGCTGTGCTGCGCGCGACCAACGCCAAATTCGAGCGCCGCTTCGGCTGGATCGAGCAGGCCCTCGCCGCCGAGGGACGCTCCGCCGAGACTGCCAGCCTTGCGGAAATGGATGCGCTCTGGAATGCGGCCAAGGCAACAGAGGCGGAAGCGGTCGCGGGCGACAGCGCCTGACTCCACCCCGCCGCACCGGTTGCCCGGACCTTCAGCCGGAATCGGTATCTGCCGGAAACCTGCGGTACACTTCGTCCAGCCGCGTCGGCTCCGCCCGGATGGTGACGAGCATGTCGCCGCTGTCCAGATCGGTCCGGGACAGCACTTCCGCATGACGGTGCAGCCAGCTCAGGCCAGCGCCATCTCCGGCCGGAACCCGGACCTGCCGCACCGTGCGGCGCTGCGCCAGCCGGTCTTCGATCGCGTCGGTCAGGTCACGGATGCCTTCGCCGGTCAGGGCTGACACCAGAATGGGATGCGCTTTTCCGGTCCGGCGCGAAGCGGTATTGGCCAGGCTTTCGCGCCGCTCAGGTTCGAGCAGATCGATCTTGTTCCAGATCTCGACGATGCGCTGGTCGGTTCCGCTTTCGATGCCGAGCTGGCGCAGAACGTCCTCCACATCCTGGGCCTGGGCATCCGCATCGACATGGGACACGTCCCGGACATGCAGGATCACGTCCGCGTCGATGACCTCCTCCAGCGTCGCGCGGAAAGCCGCAACGAGCATCGTCGGCAGGTCGGAAATGAACCCCACGGTATCGGACAGGATCACCCGCGTGCCGTGCGGCAGGTCCACCGATCGCAGGGTCGGGTCGAGGGTCGCGAACAGCATGTCCGCCGACAGCACTTCCGCCGCGGTCATGCGGTTGAACAGCGTGGATTTGCCGGCGTTGGTATAGCCCACCAGCGCCACGACCGGATACGGCACGCGCTTGCGGCTGTCGCGATGCAGCTTGCGGGTGCGCTTGACCTTCTCAAGATCTGCTTCGATGCGGACGATCCGCTCCTGAATGAGCCGCCGGTCCGTCTCGATCTGGCTTTCGCCCGGCCCGCCCAGAAAGCCGAAGCCGCCGCGCTGGCGTTCGAGATGGGTCCATGAGCGGACCAGCCGGCTTTTCTGATAGGTCAGATGCGCGAGTTCGACTTGAAGCGTGCCCTCGCGGGTCTGCGCGCGGCGGCCGAAGATTTCGAGAATGAGGCCGGTGCGGTCCAGCACCTTGGCATTCAGGTCCCTTTCAAGGTTGCGCTGCTGGCCGGGTGACAGCGCGCAATCCATGATGACGATCTCCGCATCATGGGCCTTCGCCAGTTCGGCGATCTCTTCGGCCTTGCCTTTGCCGATGTAGGTCGCGGGCCGGATTTCCGAGAGCTGAACGATGTCGGAGGCCACGACCTCCAGGTCGATGGCGGCGGCCAGGCCGATCGCTTCCTCAAGACGCGCGGATGGCTCGCGCATCCCGCCGCCCCGCTCCTGCCCGTCTCGGCGGCTGCGCGGGTGCGGCTCGATCACGATCGCCCGGCCGGTGGAACCGGCGGTGGGCGCAGGGCCATCGCTGGCCGTATCGGAAGACTGCGGCTCCAATCAGCCCCTTTCGCCTGCACCTTCCTCGCCACCTTCGAAAAGCTGGATAGGATGGCCGGGCATGATGGTCGAAATGGCGTGCTTATAGACGAGCTGTGAATGCCCATCACGCCGCAGAAGAACACAAAAGTTGTCAAACCAGGTGACGACGCCCTGCAACTTCACGCCGTTCACCAGAAAGATGGTGAGCGGTGTTTTCGCCTTGCGAACATGGTTGAGGAAGGTGTCCTGAAGGTTTTGAGTGGCCGCCATTGGCGTTGTTCCGTTATGCGCCCGCGGACCCCGCTCCGCAGACTGTTATGGCCAGACCGGGAGGTCGATCGTTCGTACCCCCCAGGTCCGCAGCAGCGCCATTAGATGGTAGGCGGCTCTCTGACGCAAGCCCAACGTGTTGGAATTGTTACGGATGTGGGAAACCCGATCAGCTCCGCTCGGCATGAGCGTGGAAATCGCGGCGCAGGCGCCCGGTCACCGGACCGGGCCGCCCGTCCCCTATGGAACGGCCGTCGATCCGGATCACGGGCATCACGATCTGGCTGGCCGCGGTGACGAATGCCTCCCGGGCGGCATAGGCTTCATCCACCGTGAACGGTCGTTCCTCGAAGGCGAGCCCGAGGCGGGCCGCCATTTCGATCAGCACGGTGCGGGTAATTCCCCGAAGGATGCCCTGCTCCGCCGGCCGGGTCACGATGGCCCGGTCGGTCACGATCCAGGCGTTGGTCGATGAGCCTTCCGTGACGAAGCCATCCCGGTCCACGAACCAGGCTTCCCTGGCACCCTGCTCCCGCGCCGCCTGTTTCGCGAGAACATTGGGCAGCAGCGCCACCGTTTTGACGTCGACGCGGTCCCATCGGTTATCCGGCAGCGTGATGACGGCGACACCCTCGGCGGCCTGACGGTCGTTGGCCGCGAAGTCGAGATTCCGGGCCGTGACCACAAGACACGGCGGGGTGTCGGCGGGCGGAAAGGCATGGTCGCGGCGCGCTACCCCCCGGGTAGCCTGAATATAGACCAGCCCGTTCCGCACCCGGTTGCGTCGCACCGTTTCGCGCAGCACGATACCCAGCGCTGTCGGCTCCATGGGCATTCTGATCCGCAATTCGCCGAGAGAGCGTTTCAGCCGCGCCAGATGCCGGCGCTCGTCGATGAGATGCCCGTCCCGGATCTCGCAGACCTCATAGACGCCATCCGAAAACTGGTAGCCGCGATCCTCCACATGCACCATGGCGTGCCGGTGGGACACATACCGGCCGTTGACATAGGCAACTCGCGACATCGAAGCATTCCCCGGACCGGTCGAATCCACGCAGCAACACTAGAGCGTTTTCGAGCGAAGTGGAGACCGGCCGCCGGCGCGATGTCCTTTGCCGCCCTGCCGCCGATGCGGCTCAATCGATGCCGAGCGCCTTGAGCTTGCGGTGAAGGGCGGAACGCTCCATTCCGACGAACTCCGCCGTGCGGGAGATGTTGCCGCCGAAACGGCTGATCTGGGCGACGAGATACTCGCGCTCGAAAATTTCCCGCGCCTCCCGCAGCGGCAAACCCATGAGCTGTTCGCCGCCATTGCCGTTCGGCATCGCCGGCACCATGGAGCCGACATCCGGCGGCAGCATCTCGGAGGTGATGACCGTATCCGGGCCCCCGCTGGCGAGGATCATCAGCCGTTCGACATTGTTCCGGAGTTGGCGCACGTTCCCCGGCCAGTCGTGGGTCTGGAGCACGGCCATCGCATCCTCGCCGATGACGCGGCGGGACAGCCCCGTGGTCTGCGAGATCTGCTCCATGAAATAGCTGACGAGTTCGCCGATATCCTCCCGCCGCTCCGCAAGCGGCGGCACGCGCAGCGGCACCACGGACAGGCGGTGATAGAGGTCTTCGCGGAACCGGCCTTCTGCGATCTCGGCCTCGATATTCCGCGCGGTGGACGAAATGATCCGGACGTCAACGGATATCTTGTTGGTTCCCCCGACATGCTGGAATGTCTGGTCGATGAGGACGCGCAGAATCTTGTTCTGGGTTTCCCGCGGCATGTCGCCGATCTCGTCGATGAACAGCGTGCCGCCGTCCGCCTCTTCGAGCGCGCCGATGCTGCGCTCCGAACCGTTCTCGCCACGCTGAACGCCGAACAGCTCGATTTCCATCCGCTCAGGGATGATCGCCGCCGCGTTGATGACGATGAAGGGCCCGCTTGAGCGGGCCGACAGCGCATGGATCATGCGCGCCGTCATCTCCTTACCGGAGCCCGAGGGGCCAACGATGAGAATGCGGCTGTTGGTCGGCGCGACCTTCTCGACCATCGCGCGCAACTGATTCATCACCGGCGAACGGCCCACCAGATGGTCCGCCAGCGGCGCGAGAGTTTTGAGCGCCTTCACTTCCCGCTTGAGACGGGAGGTTTCGAGGGCCCGTTCTGCGACCAGGATCAGGCGATCCGCCTTGAATGGCTTCTCGATGAAATCATAAGCGCCCTGCTTGATCGCAGCCACAGCGGTTTCGATGTTGCCATGTCCGGAGATCATCACGATCGGCAGGTCCGGATGCAGGCTTTTCAACTGGTCAAGCAGTTGCAGGCCATCGAGCTTGCTGCCCTGGAGCCAGATATCGAGGAAGACGAGGCCGGGCCTGCGGCTGGCGATGGCGGTGAGCGCGTCGTCGCTGTCGCGGGCTGTGCGCGTGGTATAGCCCTCGTCCTGGAGGATGCCGGCGACGAGTTCGCGGATATCGGCTTCATCGTCAACGATCAGAATATCGGCTGCCATGGCGTATCTTCAATATGCTGTCGTTCGGGGCGAACGAGGGTTCCTGTTATGGCGTAATGGTTTTCACGTCGTCGGCCGGAGGTCCCTGCCCACGATCTCGGCGGCAAAGCGCAGCCTCACCCAAGCGCCGCGCTGGCCCGGAATCTTCAAGGCGGCGTCGCGCAGTTCGATCTTGCCGCCGTGTTCCTCCAGAACGCGGCCAACGATGGCGAGGCCAAGGCCGGTTCCCTTCTCTCGCGTGGTGACATAGGGCTCAAGCAGGCGGTTGCGGTTTTCCTTGGGAAGCCCGATGCCGTTGTCAATGACTTCGATGACGATGTCGTTGCCGTCACGCGCCGCCGACACGCCGATGTGTCCGCGTCCTTCCATTTCTTCATCCGGTACTGCGGAGATCGCCTCGGTGGCGTTCTTGATGATGTTGGTCAGCGCCTGCGAGATCAGGCGGCGGTCGAACCGCGCAGGCATCTCGTCCGATTCCGTTTCGACCTCGATATCGATATCGGGATAGCCGACACGCATCAGGAACGCCGCCTGCCGCACCGTATCGGCGACGTCCTCCTCGACCATTTCGGCCTTGGGCATGCGCGCGAAGCGGGAGAACTCGTCTACCATTCTCTTGATGTCATCGACCTGCCGCACGATGGTGTCGGTGCATTGCTGGAAGATGGCGGGATCTTCCGTGATCTTGGAGCCGTATTTGCGGCGAAGACGCTCGGCCGAAAGCTGAATCGGCGTGAGCGGATTCTTGATCTCATGCGCGATGCGGCGTGCAACATCCGCCCAGGCGGAGGTGCGCTGCGCGGACACCAGTTCAGTGATGTCGTCGAGCGTGACGACATAGCCATGCTCCGCATCCGGGGTGTGTTCGCTCGTCACGCGCACGGAGAGATTGCGTTCCCGCCCATCCCTGCTGATGGTGATCTCGCGCTGTGCGAGCCGCAGCGGACCCTGCTCGGCGACCGCGAGCATGTCCGTCAGTTCCGGCAGCATTTCGATCAGCGGCCGGCCGAGCGCGTCGGCCTCGTTGCAGCCGATCAGCTTTTCCGCCGAGCGGTTGAGGATGTTGACCCGCCCTGCGGGATCGACGCCGATGACGCCTGCGCTGGCGCCGGCCAGCACGGCCTCGGTGAAGCGGCGGCGGCTGTCGATCAGGTCGCGTGCGCGCATGATGTCGTCGCGCTGGGTGCGCAACTCCCGGGTCATGGTGTTGAAGGTCGTGCCGAGGTTGGCAAGATCGCCTTCCGCGCGCCGCGTCGGAACCTGGACGAACAGGTTGCCGGCCGACACGGCCTGCGCCGCGCCGATCAGACGGCGGATCGGCGCGACCAGATAATTGGCGAAATTGATGCCGATCCAGACCGCGGACAGGAGCACCGTCAGCGCGATGATGACATACATCGACCAGAATCCGATCTGCACGCCGAGGCGACGCGATTCCACCGCCGTGAATTCGTCGATACTGTCGAGGGTGCGGCGCAACTGCCCGGCCACCACGGGGTCCATCAGCCGGACGACGAACAGATAGGCATCGTCATAGGCGCGCAGCTTGATGATCGAGGCGATATAATTCTCATCGAGAGAAATGCCGATCTCCGGGGATGTATCGCCGACCTTCTGGATGGTCTCCTTCGACGGGGTGATGAAATTGCGCTCGACCTTCTTGTCCGCCTGCTCGACGATCTCGACCTGAGAATTGACGATCATGGCAAGCGCGAAATTCCGGACCAGCGCCTGCTCGTTGAGCATCTTGTGATAGAGCGGGCGATCCTGATCGAACATGGTTCGATGGCGCGTCAGGTCGAACGCCATCAGGCCGGTGTCGCCCTGCACGGCCCGGGCCTGCTCGTTGAGATAGGCTTGGGCGACGATGACGGAATTCTCGATCAGCGCGCGGGTCTGGCGGGAGAACAGGGTGTCGAGTCCGCGGTCCAGCGTGACGCTGGCGACCACCGAGACGAGAATGGTGGGAATGGCCGAGATCAGCGAGAACAGCGCCACGATGCGGACATGGAGCCGCGCCGCCGCGCGGCCGCGCCGCCGCGCGTGGAGAATCTGCCACCCCTCCCAGCCGATGATGGCAACGAGGGCCAGCACCGTGGTCACGTTGATGAGCAGCAGCGTCACGACGACGTCGTGGGTCGGCACGATCCGGGTAAGTCCCGCCAGCACCATGAACGTCACGAAGGCGGACAGGAGCGCCAGAGCGACCGCGATTGGCCCAAGGATGCGTAACACCCGTCTTGGGCGCGCCGCAGTCAATGTTTCGAGAGCCAGCGCCTGGTCAGGATTCGTCATTCATCACCCGGACGGTCCGGGTGCGCGCCTCGAACCCGGAATCTGAGGCTTTTCTACAACAAATGTTGCCGAATTGAGACGAGCCGCGCCATCGTCCCCAGCTTCGGCATCAGGAATTGGTTCGAACGACCTGAATGTCGAGATCCCGGATCTTCTTGCGCAAGGTGTTGCGGTTCACGCCGAGCAGGTCCGCCGCGCGGATCTGGTTGCCCCGCGTTGCCGCCAGCGTGATGGAGAGCAGCGGCTGCTCGATTTCCCGCAGGATGCGGTGATACAGTCCCGGCGGCGGCAATCCGTCCCTGAAGCCTGCGAAGTATGCGTTCAGATGGTGCTCGACTGAAGCGGACAGGCCCTCCTCGGCGCGGCTGTCGTCGCCGCTCCCACCGAGAGCGAAGTCCGGCTGGGCCAGCTCCGCCTCGATGACGGCCGCGGAGATGATCTCCTGCGGATAGAGCGCCGAGAGCCGCCGGGCCAGATTCTCAAGCTCGCGGACATTCCCCGGCCAGCGGTACTTCTTCAGTCGTTCGAGCGCGGCGCCTTCCATCGTCTTGGGCGGGAGCCCTTCCCGCTCGGCCATGCCGAGGAAATGACGCATCAGGTCCGGAACGTCCTCGCTGCGCTCGCGCAGCGGCGGCAGCCGCAGCGGCACGACATTGAGCCGGAAGAACAGGTCCTCGCGGAACAGGCCCTGCTGAATCAGGATGCGCAGATCCTTGTTGGTCGCGGCGATGATGCGCACGTCGGTCCGGATCGGCGTCCGTCCCCCGACCATGGTGTATTCGCCCTGCTGAAGCACCCGCAGCAGGCGGGTCTGGGCTTCCATCGGCATGTCGCCGATCTCGTCGAGGAACAGCGTCCCGCCTTCGGCCTGTTCGAAACGGCCGGAGCTGCGTGCATTGGCGCCGGTGAAAGCCCCCTTCTCGTGTCCGAACAATTCGGATTCGATCAGGTCCCGGGGAATGGCGGCCATGTTGATCGCGACAAACGGGCCGGTCTTTCGCTTGCCGTAGTCATGCAGCGCACGGGCGACCAGCTCCTTGCCGGTGCCGGACTCGCCGGTGATCATCACGGTGAGGTCGGTCTGGATCAGCCGCGCCAGCAGGCGATAGATTTCCTGCATCGCGGCCGAGCGGCCGACCAGTGGGATGTCGAGATCCTCGGAGACCGGCTCGGCAAACGCGCGCTCCTTCGGTTCGGACAGGGCGCGGCCGACGATCCCGATCAGCTCCTTGAGATCGAACGGCTTGGGCAGATATTCGTAAGCGCCGCGCTCGGACGCCCGGATCGCGGTCATGAAGGTGTTCTGCGCGCTCATCACGATGATCGGCAGGTCTGGCCGCAGCTTCTTGATGCGCGGCAGCAGGTCGAAGGCATTCTCGTCCGGCATCACCACGTCGGTGATGACGAGATCGCCGTCGCCCTGACTCACCCAGCGCCACAGGGTGGCGGCATTGCTGGTCGAGCGGACTTCATAGCCGGCCCGCGACAGCGCCTGGTTGAGCACCGTGCGGATCGCTGCATCGTCGTCGGCGATGAGTATGCTTCCGGTAGGCATGGCTTCCTCTCAGGTTTCGCCACCCGGCAAGGCGTCGTTACCCGTGACATCGGTTCCCGTGAACATCGGCATCAGCACGCGGAAAGTCGTGCGTCGCGGCTGAGATTCGCATTCGACGACGCCGCCATGGTTGCCGATGATCTTGGCGACCAGCGCGAGACCGAGGCCCGAGCCGCTCGGCTTCGTCGTCATGAATGGATCGAACAGATGCGGCATCAGGTCCGTGGGTACGCCCGGACCATTGTCGCGAACGCAGAATTCGAGCGGCAGCGAAACCCGCGTGCTGGTTCCGGGCAGGGTCAGGCGCACGCCGGGCCGGAACGCCGTGGTGAGATGAATCTCGCCGTCTGAGGTCTGAGCGCCGATCGCTTCCGAGGCGTTCTTGATGAGGTTGAGAAAGACCTGAACGAGCTGGTCCCGGTTCCCCAGCACGGCCGGCAGCGAGGGGTCGTATTCCTCGATGAAGCGGATATGCCGGGCAAATCCCGATTGCGCGAGCCGCTTCACATGGTCGAGCACAACATGGATGTTGATCGGATCGCGTTCGATGGGGCGCTCGTCCGAAAACACCTCCATGCGGTCGACCAGCTTCACGATCCGGTCAGTCTCGTCGCAGATCAGCCGCGTCAGCAGGCGGTCGTCCTCGCTGGCGGACTGCTCCAGCAGTTGCGCCGCGCCGCGGATGCCGGACAGTGGATTCTTGATTTCATGCCCGAGCATGGCCGCCAGCGCGGAGACCGAGCGCGCCGCGCCGCGATGGGTGAGCTGCCGGTCCATCTTGTCGGCAATGGTCCGCTCTTGCAGCAGCACCACCACATGGTCCGGCCGTTCCGGCAGGGGCGCGACGTGAAGATCGACGATCCGCTCTCCGGGAATGCGTGGCGTGCCGAGATCGACGCGATATTCGTTCACCGCTGCACCGCGCTCGCGCACCTGCTCGACCAGCGCCAGCAGCGGGCTGCCGAACGGCACCACGTCGCCCAGCTCATGACGGCGCAGCACCGGCGCGGAGGCTTCGAAAAACGCTTCTGCGGCAACATTGGCATCGGCGATGCGATTGTTGCCGGCGATGGTGAGAACCGGATGCGGCAGCGCGTTGAGGATTGAATCGCCAGTGATGGATTCGGTCGGGCGGGTCGATGCCGGCTCGGTCATGCCGCGTCCCTCCCCTCCCAGGCCAGCCAGCCATAGACGTCCCGAAGCTTCGCCAGGACTGTGCCGGGTTCTTCGGCGGTTAGGACTTCCGTTCGCATGGCGCGCAGATCGGCGCTCGCAAGCCCGGCAGTTTCGATCGCCACATCGAGCGCCCAGCCGAGATGCTTGCGGGCATGGCGGCGGCCCACGGAGACGCCGTAGTGGGACAGGATTTCCTCATAGAGCGTCGCGATGGTCTCGTGCTGTTCGGCAAGCGGCGGCGTCGTTTCGCGCCGGCCGGTCGCCAGATAGCGCCCGACCTGACCCGGCAGCCAGGGCCGCCCCTGTGCGCCACGGCCGATCATGACTCCGTCCGCGCCGGACAGCGCCAGAGCACGGTCGGCATCGTCGAAGGTTGCGATATCTCCGTTCACCACGACCGGAATCGAAACGCTGTCCTTCACTTTCCGGACGGCGGCCCAGTCCGCGCTGCCTTTGTAGAACTGGCAGCGGGTCCGGCCATGGACGGTGACGAGGCGGATACCGGCGTTCTGCGCCCGCCGCGCCAGTTCCGGCGCGTTCAGCGACTGATGGTCCCAGCCGAGCCGCATCTTGAGCGTCACGGGAACGCTGGCGGCGGCGACCGTCGCCTCGATCAGCGTCAGCGCATGATCGAGATCGCGCATCAGCGCCGAGCCGGACTGTCCTCCCGTCACATGCCGGGCCGGGCAGCCCATGTTGATGTCGATGATATGAGCACCGGCGGCTTCCGCGATACGTGCGCCCTCCGCCATCCAATGAGGCTCGCAGCCCGCAAGCTGCACGACATGAAGCCCGACGCCCTGCCCCTCGATGCGCAGCACGACATCCGGCCGGCCGTTCGCCAGCGTCTGGCAGGCCGCCATCTCCGAGACCACCAGCCCTGCGCCGAACTTCGCCACCTGCCGGCGGAACGGCACATCGGAAATCCCGGACATCGGCGCCAGCAGCACGGCATTGGCCAAAGAAATAGACCCGATTTGGACCGCTGGTGGCGGGCCGGAATGGAAAGCTATGGGGTCCGCTGAGTTCATCGGGGCGATCATGTTTATAAAATAGGCAAATAGCGACCTGCTCAGAGTTTAGACAATTTTCGTTCCGCCGCAAGTGCTGCAATGCAGCAGATTGCGTGCACCCTCGGCGGCTGGAAGGAAAGCCGGACAGCCCTTGCCTGCTGGGCGAAAACATCTAGGACCTGATCCAATTTAGTTGAATCAGGTCCGTTGGTTATCCTTTTGTTTGAGCATGATCTTATCGGGAAACCGGTTCCCACTTTTCGGGATCATGCTTTAAGCATTTCAGCGCGCTAACGCGGGCGAGGCACATGGTCGAAATTGTTGCAGCGGTGATTGTCGCCGGCGGGCGGGGTACGCGCAGCGGTGGCGGGGTTGCCAAGCAATACCGACCCGTTCTGGGGGCGCCGGTCCTGCGCCGGACACTGGCGGCATTCGCCCAGCATCCGCGCATTCAGTTCGTCCAGCCCGTCATCGCCGCCGGGGATGCCGCCCTGTTTGCGGAAACGAGCGGAGACCTGACGGTCGCGTCGCCGGTGGCCGGCGGCATCACCCGTCAGGAGTCCGTCCGGGCCGGCCTTGAGGCGCTGGCGGCCGCCGCGCCGGATCTGGTGCTGATCCACGATGCCGCCCGCCCCTTCGTCTCCCCGGCCCTGATCGACCGCGCGATCGACAGCGGGCTGGCGAGCGGCGCGGCCATTCCCGGGCTGCTCCCGGTGGATGCGGTCAAGACCGTGGACGACGGTGGAGTGGTGACGGGCGGCCTCGACCGCGCGATCCTGCGCATGGTGCAGACGCCCCAGGCTTTCCGCTACGGCGCGATCCTGTCCGCCCATCGCGAGGCGGCGGCCGCGAGCCTGACGGATTTTCCCGACGATGCGGCGCTGGCACAATGGGCCGGCCTCCCTGTCACCGTTTTCGAAGGCGATCCGGACAATATGAAGCTGACCTATCCTGATGACTTCACCCGGGCCGAAGCCCGCGCCCTGATGGCGCTGGCGGATGTGCGCACCGGTTCGGGTTTCGATGTCCATGCCTTTGCCGATGGCGATCACGTCATGCTCGGCGGCGTCGCCATACCGCATGATCGCGGCCTGAGCGGCCATTCGGATGCCGATGTCGTTCTTCATGCTGCCGTCGACGCTATCCTCGGCGCGCTGGCGGATGGCGATATCGGCCAGCATTTTCCGCCCAGCGATCCGCAGTGGCGCGGGGCCTCGTCGGACCGTTTCCTCGCCTTTGCCATGGAGCGCGTGCGCCAGCGCGGCGGCATGCTCGCCCATCTTGATGTGACGGTGATCTGCGAGGCGCCGAAAGTCGGGCCGCACCGGGAGGCCATCCGCACCCGGATCGCGGAGCTTTCCGGGGTGCCGCAGCATCGCATCGCGGTGAAAGCGACCACCAGCGAGAAGCTGGGCTTCACCGGCCGGGGCGAAGGTATCGCCTGCATGACGACCGCCACGGTCCGCCTGCCCGTGATTGTGGAATAGAGAAAGACGCCGATGTTCGACGATGACATCCGCCATGCCGCGCGCCGTCTCATCGAGACATGCAGCACGAGCGGCTTGATGATCGGCACCGCCGAGTCCTGCACCGGCGGCCTGGTCGCCGGTGCGCTGACGGAAATCGCCGGCTCGTCCGCCGTCGTGGACTGCGGCTTCGTCACCTATTCCAACGCCGCCAAGGAACGCATGCTGGGCGTGCCCGGCACCACCCTCGCGGCCCATGGCGCGGTCAGCGCGGAAACCGCGGAAGCCATGGCGAAGGGCGTGCTGCATGTCGCGCCGGTCGATCTCGCCGTGTCCATTACCGGCATCGCCGGGCCGGGCGGCGGCTCCGTGCAGAAGCCGGTCGGGCTCGTGCATTTCGCCGCGGCCGCGCGCGGCGGCGCGGTCATCAGGCAGGAGCGGCGCTTCGGCGATATTGGGCGCAGCGACATTCGCCGCGCCTCGGTGCTTCAGGCGCTGGCGATGCTGCAACAGCTCGCGGCGCGCAACTGACCGTCAGGCTGACTTCAAGCCGTTTTGCGCGCGTAGATGAGATCCGCCCGGCGTTCGAAGGCTTCAGAGAAGCGGCGGAACGCGCTGTCGAACATCGCGCCCATCAGCATGCCGAGCATGCGGCTCCTGAATTCGTAGGAGATGAAGAATTCCACATCGGATTCTCGCTCGCCGAGCGGCTTGAAGGTCCAGCGGTTTTCGAGCCGCTGGAACGGCCCGTCGAGATATTCGACGAGAATGCGCAGGTTCGGCCGGTCCAGCGTCACACGGCTGGTGAAGGTTTCGCGGATCAGCTTGTAGGCAACCGTCATATCCGCGACCAGCACCTCCACGCCGTTCTCCGTGGCCTTGCGGCTGCGCACGCGCAGCGCCTGGCACAGCGGCACGAACTCCGGATAGCGCTCGACATCCGCGACAAGGTCGAACATGTCCGTCGCGGCATGGCGGACGCGGCGGGTGCTGGAAAACTGCGGCATCAGCGTGCGGCGGCGTTGCGCGCCAGACGGGCAGCCTTCAGCCGCGCGAAATCCTCGCCGGCGTGATGGGACGAGCGCGTGAGCGGGCTCGCGGACACCATCAGGAAGCCCTTGGCATAGGCGATATCCTCATAGGCCTTGAACTCGTCCGGCGGGACGAAGCGCATCACTTCATGGTGCTTGCGCGTCGGCTGGAGATACTGGCCGATGGTGAGAAAATCGACATCGGCGGACCGCAGGTCGTCCATCACCTGGAGCACCTCGTTCCGCTCCTCGCCGAGGCCGACCATGATTCCGGACTTGGTGAAGATGGCCGGATCGATCTCCTTCACGCGCTGAAGCAGCCGGATGGAATGGAAATAGCGCGCGCCCGGCCGCACGCTGAGATACTTCGCCGGCACCGTTTCGAGGTTGTGATTGAAGACGTCCGGCCGCGCCGCGACGACGACTTCCAGCGCGCCGTCCTTGCGCAGGAAATCGGGCGTGAGAATTTCGATGGTGGTGGACGGGTTCCTGCCCCGCGTCTGAAGAATCACATCGGCAAAATGCGCCGCGCCGCCATCCGCGAGGTCGTCACGGTCGACCGAGGTGATGACCACATGGGACAGCCCGAGCTTGGCGATTGCATCGGCGATGTGTTCCGGTTCTTTCGGATCGAGCGGGTCCGGACGCCCGGTGCGGACGTTGCAGAAGGAGCAGGCCCGCGTGCAGGTGTCGCCCATGACCATGAAGGTCGCGTGCTTTTTCTCCCAGCATTCGCCGATATTGGGACAGCCCGCCTCCTCGCAGACTGTGACGAGCTTGTGCTCCCGGACGATCTCCTGAGTCTGGGCATAGGCCCGCGAAACCGGCGCGCGGACTCTGATCCAGTCCGGCTTCTTGAGAACGGGCGTGTCCGGTCGGCGAGCCTTTTCCGGATGTCGGGGGCGGGCGAGAGGCCCATTGACGGTATCGAGCAGGACGACCATGGAATTCCACCGCTGCGGCCCCGGCATTCCGGCGGCTCCGGCCGCCACAAAGGCGCGGAATTCAGCGGATTCCAAGGCATGATCCGTTGGCGGATCAACCAGCCGTATGTACGGGCCGAAATGCGTTCCCGCAAGCGTCGGTCCCGCAAGCGGCAGCGGCAGCCGGCCGGCGTCCGTGGCCGGCTTTCGCTTCGCAGGTCCGGTGTCCGGACGCTTCTGGCCGGAATCAGACCCGGCCGCAGCCGGCTGCCGGCCTATTCGTCGTCCATCGTGAAGCCGATTTTCAGCGTCACCTGATAGTGATGGATGCGGCCGTCTTCGAGGTGACCGCTGGTCCGGACCACTTCGAACCAGCGCAGATGCCGCAGGGTCTTGCCGGCGCGGGCAACGGCCTTCTGGATCGCGTCCTCGATGCTCTTTTCCGACGAGCCGACGATTTCGATGACCTTGTAGACATGGTCCTGCATGGCGCTCTCCCCGCTTGGATTGCGGAAACAACGCAGCAGCTCACGAAATGTTCGCGGGAGCGGATTGCCGGATCGCGCAGCGGCGGCCCGGCCCCCGCCCATGCCTTACATATTCAGGGTGCGCCCATAGGCGTCGAGCACCGCTTCCTTCATCATCTCGGACAGGGTCGGATGCGGGAAGACCGTGTGCATCAGCTCTTCCTCCGTCGTCTCCAGGTTCATGGCGACGACATAGCCCTGGATCAGCTCGGTGACCTCCGCGCCGACCATATGGGCGCCGAGAAGCTGTCCGGTCTTCTTGTCGAAGATGACCTTCACGAGCCCCTGATCCTCGCCCAGCGCGATCGCCTTGCCGTTTCCGGCGAAGGGGAAGCGCCCGACGCGGACATCCAGTTTCTTGTCCTTGGCGGCTTGTTCGGTGAGGCCCACGGACGCGATCTGCGGCGAGCAATAGGTGCAGCCGGGGATCATGCTCTTGTTCAGCGGATGCGGATTCAGGCCCTTGATGGCCTCCACGCAGATCACGCCTTCATGCTCAGCCTTGTGGGCGAGCATCGGCGGGCCGGCGACATCGCCGATGGCATAGATGCCGGGCACGTTGGTCTTGCCATAGCCATCGACGGCAACGATGCCGCGCTCCGTCTTCACGCCGAGCTTTTCAAGGCCGAGATTCTCGATATTGCCGACCACGCCGACTGCCGAGATCACGCGGTCCACGGTCATCGTCTCGGTCTTGCCGCCGACCTCGATGGTGGCGGTCACGCTGTCAGTCTTCTTGTCGAGTTTGGTGACCTTCGCGCCGGTCAGGAACTTGATGCCCTGTTTCTCCAGCGCCTTGCGGGCGAAGGTCGCGATCTCGGCGTCCTCAACCGGCAGGATCTGCGGCAGCACCTCGACCACGGTGACGTCCGCGCCCATGGTGCGATAGAACGACGCGAATTCGATGCCGATGGCGCCGGAGCCGACGACCAGCAGCGACTTCGGCATTTTCTCCGGCACCATGGCCTCGAAATAGGTCCAGACCAGCTTGCCGTCCGGCTCGAGGCCGGGCAGCGCGCGCGGCCGCGCGCCGGTCGCGACGATGATGTGCTTGGCCTGATAGGTCCCCGGCCCCAACGCGCCCTTGGGCGCTTCGCCGGTGCGCTGGCCGCTCCGCGCCTTCACGGTGACCTTGCCCGGCGCGTCGATGGCGGCCTCGCCCCAGATGACGGAGACCTTGTTCTTCTTCATCAGGAAGCCGACGCCGTCATTCAGCCGCTTCGACACCCCGCGCGAACGCTTGACGACGGCCTCAGCATCATAGCCGACATTGTCGGCCTTCAGGCCGTAGTCCTTGGCGTGCTGCATGTAATGATAGATTTCCGCCGAGCGCAGCAGCGCCTTGGTCGGGATGCAGCCCCAGTTCAGGCAGATGCCGCCGAGGTGGTCGCGCTCCACCACGGCGACCTTGAAGCCGAGCTGGGCGGCCCTGATGGCCGTGACATAGCCTCCCGGTCCCGAGCCGATGATGATGATGTCGAAATTGGTGTCGGACATTCACAGTCTTCCAGCTAGGGAGTTCCGGGAAACGAAGTCAGTTGCCGAGATCGACCAGTTCCACGCGCCGGTTGAGCGCGCGGCCCTCTTCGGTCCGGTTGGTGGCCATGGGTGCGGCCATGCCGGCGCCGACCGGCATCATGCGTTCCCGCGTGATCCCGTGGTCGCGCGCGAGCGCCTCGACGATGGAGCGCGCCCGGCGTTCCGACAGGTCGCGATTGTAGTCGATCGCGCCCTTGGCGTCGGTATGGCCGACCAGCAGCACCTTGAGGCCGCTCTGCGCCTTCAGCAGCTTGGCGATTTCATCGAGCTGCGGCTTGGAATCCGGCCGCATCGTGTCCTTGTCGAAGTCGAACAGAATGCCATGCACCGCGACACGGCCGGTCGCGACGATGTCGCGTTCCATGGCGGATGCCTCGACGACCTTCATCCGCTGCTCCATCGGCTTGACTTCCGTCACTTCGAGGAGCGCCAGCGCGCGGTCCTTGTTTGGCCCGCCGCCGGCCCGGTGTTGAACGACGTAAAGCGAGACATAGGCGTCGCCCTCCGCGCGCGGCAGCTTGGCGGCGATGAAACGCTGGTCCGCATGCTGGTCGCCAAAAAACGAGTAGAGCGATCCGCTGCCGATCGCGAGGCTGAAATCGCGCCCGCCGCAAGCGTTGCGATCGCAACTGTAGACCGTCTGGAATCCCGCTTCCTTCAGCGCCTGTTCATAGTTCCGGAAGACTTCGAGCGCGGAGCGTTGCGCGGGCGCGCGGTAGGCGATCTGGGTGTATTTGCCTTCGAGGCGAAGCGTCGCCTCCTCGTTCTTCTCTTTCCCGCCCGGCCGCTTCGCCGGCGCGACCATCAGCCGGTATTCGTCGAATTCCTTCGTCTCATAGCGGATGATCTCCGAGCTTTCATAGCGCGGCAGCAGGGGATGGTCCTTGCTGCCTTTCACGTCGGTCTTCTGCGCGAAGGCAGCCGGCATCATGGCCAGAAGCGAAAGAGCGGCGATCAGTGTGCTGCGCATCGTGAGCCCCTCGGAAAGGTGGCGGACCGTCCGCCGGAAGCCCGGCCGACGCCTCTCAGGATCTGATCCAGCCTGGTTGAGTCAGACCCGCCGGTACTCTTTCTGTTTGAGCATGATCCGATCCGAAAACCGGTGTCCACTTTTCGGGACCATGCTTTTTGCATGAGCATGATCTGATCCGGAAACCGGTTCCCGCTTTTCGGGATCATGCTCTAGACCAGCATGCTCATCGGGTTTTCGATCAGCGCGCGGAAAGCGGAAATGAATTCCGCGCCCAGCGCGCCGTCGACCGCGCGATGGTCCGTCGAGAGCGTGACGGTCATCATATTCGCAATCTCGATCTTGCCATCCTTTACCACAGCCCGCTCCTCGCCGGCGCCGACCGCAAGGATCGTCGCGTGAGGCGGATTGATCACGGCCGAGAATTCCCGGATGCCGAACATGCCGAGATTGGACACCGCCGTCGAGCCGCCCTGATATTCCTCCGGCTTGAGCCGGCGGTTGCGGGCCCGCGCCGCAAGGTCCTTCATCTCGTTGGAGATGGCGGACAGGGTCTTCTGCTCGGCATTGCGCACCACCGGCGTCAGCAGCCCGCCGGGAATGGCGACGGCGACGCCGACGTCCGACGTCTTGTGCTTGAGCATTGCGCCTTCGGTCCAGGTGACGTTGGCGTCCGGCACCCGTTGCAGGGCCAGCGCCATCGCCTTGATGACGAAATCGTTGACCGAGAGCTTGAAGGCCGGCTTGCCGTCCTTGTCCTTCGGCGCGCCGGCGTTGATCTGCTCGCGCAGGGCCATCAGGCTGCCGATGTTGCAGTCCACCGTCAGGTAGAAATGCGGGATGGTCTGTTTGGACTGGGTCAGGCGCTGGGCGATGATCTTGCGCATGCCGTCATGGGGCACGACCTCGTAGGACCCCTCCGGGAACATCGCGCGGATCTTGTCGTCAGCCATGGCCGGCGCGAAAGCCGCACCGGCAGCGGGCGCCGCCGCGGCGGCGGGCGCGGCAGCCGCCGCGGGTTTCAGGCCCTGGCCCGACTTCGCCGCCTCGACGTCCTTGGCGACGATGCGGCCATGAGGACCGGAGCCCTGCACGCGGCCGATCTCGATGCCGGCATCCTTCGCCATGCGCCGGGCGAGCGGCGAGGCGAACACGCGCCTTTCTCCGCCGCCGGCCGCTTGCGGCGCTGCGGCTGGAGCTGGCACGGCAGCCTGTTGGGCGGCCGGGGCTGGCTTGGCCTCCGGCGCGGGGTCCTTGTCGTCGCCCTTGTCCTCAGCCTTGGCGGGCGCGGCCTCGGCCTTGGGCGTTTCGTTGCCGGCCCCCGCCGCCACCGCCTTCACATCCTCGCCCTCGCCCGCGATCACGGCGATGAGCTGGTTCACCGGCACGTCCTGGGTGCCTTCCGCCACGACGATCTTGGCAAGCGTGCCCTCGTCGATGGCCTCGACTTCCATGGTCGCCTTGTCGGTCTCGATCTCGGCGATGACGTCGCCGGTCTTGACCGTATCGCCCTCCTTCTTGAGCCACTTGGCGAGGTTGCCCTTCTCCATGGTGGGGGACAAGGCAGGCATCAGGATGTTGATCGGCATGGTCGGGCCTCAGCGCATCGCGCAAATCTTGGGAGAGCCTGCCGGGCGGATCGCGGCGGGCGAACCGGGCAGCAGCGGCTGCCGGCGGAGCGAGCCCGCCGGCGGTTCGGAAACAGGGAGCGCAGAAGTGTGCATCGCGTTCCCCGCCATGGCCGTTACCGGTAGCAGACGGCCTTGGCCGCCTCGACGACCTCGGCCACCGAGGGCAGCGCCAGCTTTTCGAGATTGGCGGCATACGGCATCGGCACATCCTTGCCGGACACGCGGGTCACGGGGGCGTCGAGATAGTCGAACGCCTCCTCCATGATGCGCGCGGCGATCTCGGCCCCGACGCCGGACTGTTTCCAGCCCTCCTCGACCGTGACGAGGCGCCCGGTCTTACGCACCGAGGCGATGATGGTGTCGGAATCCATCGGCTTCAGCGTGCGCAGGTCGATCACCTCGGCCTCGATGCCCTCCTTGGCAAGCTCGTCCGCCGCCTTCAGGGCGTAGGTCATGCCAATGGAGAAGGACACGATGGTGACGTCCTTGCCGGTCCGCGCGATCCGCGCCTTGCCGATCGGCAGGACATAGTCCTCCAGCTTCGGCACCGGGAAGCTCTGGCCATAGAGGATCTCGTTCTCAAGGAAGATCACCGGCGTGCCGTCGCGGATCGCCGCCTTGAGCAGCCCCTTGGCGTCGGCCGCCGTATAGGGCGCGACCACCTTCAGGCCCGGAATATGGGAATACCAGGCCGAAAAGTCCTGGCTGTGCTGGGCCGCGACGCGGGCGGCCGCGCCGTTTGGCCCGCGGAACACCATCGGCACGCCGATTTGCCCGCCGGACATGTAGCGGGTCTTGGCCGCCGAGTTGATGATCTGGTCCATCGCCTGCATGGCGAAGTTGAAGGTCATGAACTCCACGATGGGCTTCAGGCCCGCCAGCGCCGCGCCCACGCCGAGGCCGGCAAAGCCATGCTCGGTGATGGGCGTGTCGATCACGCGGCGGGAACCGAATTCCTGCAACAGTCCCTGCGTCACCTTGTAGGCGCCCTGATATTCGGCGACCTCCTCGCCCATGACGAAGACGTCCGGATCGCGGCGCATTTCCTCGGCCATGGCGTCGCGAAGCGCCTCGCGCACGGTCATGGTGACCATCTCTGTGCCTTCCGGCACTTCCGGATCGGGCTGGACGGACGGCTTGGGCGGCGCGGAAACAGCGGATTCTGCCGGGGCCTTCGCTTCGGCCTGCTCCTTGCTCTCGGCCGGAGGCGCGGACGCCGCCTCCTTCTGCTGCGCAGCCGCAGAGCCGTTGCCGTTATCGAGGGCGGAGGCATCCTCGCCCTCGTTCAGGATCATCGCGATCGGCGTATTGACCGCGACATCGTGGGTGCCTTCCTGCACCAGGATCCGGCCCAGCGTGCCTTCGTCGACAGCCTCGACCTCCATCGTGGCCTTGTCGGTCTCGATCTCTGCGATGACGTCGCCGGATTTGACGGCGTCGCCTTCCTTTTTCAGCCATTTGGTCAGATTGCCCCTCTCCATGGTCGGAGACAGGGCGGGCATCAGAATCGGAGTCGGCATTGCGTGTCCTCGGCGTCCCTAGCTTTTTGCGTTGTCGGCGCTCAGGCCACGACGTCGGTATAGAGTTCGGAAGGATCCGGCTCCGGATCGTGAGTGGCGAATTCCGCGGATTCGTTGACGATGGCGCGAACCTCCGCGTCGGTCTTCTTGAGGTCGTCCTCGCTCGCCCATTTCTTCTCGATGAGCCGCTGGCGCACCTGCTCGATGGGATCGTGCTCGTTGCGCATTTTCTCCACTTCTTCCTTGGTCCGGTACTTGGCCGGATCGGACATCGAGTGGCCGCGATAGCGATAGGTCTGCATTTCGAGAATGATCGGCCCGTTGCCTTCCCGGCACCATTTCACGGCGCGCTCGCCGGCGGCCTTCACCGCCCGGACGTCCATGCCATCGACCTGTTCGCCGGGAATGCCGAAGGACAGGCCGCGCTTGGAGAAGTCCGTCTGCGCCGATGCGCGCGTCACCGCCGTGCCCATGGCGTAGCGGTTGTTCTCGATGATGTAGATGACCGGCAGCTTCCAGAGCTCGGCCATGTTGAAGCTCTCGTAGACCTGCCCCTGGTTGGCCGCGCCGTCGCCGAAATAGGTCAGGCTGACGTTGTCGGTGCCGCGGTAGCGGTTCGAGAAGGCAAGGCCGGTCCCGAGCGGCACCTGGGCCGCAACGATGCCGTGTCCGCCGTAGAAGTGCTTCTCCACGGAGAACATATGCATGGAGCCGCCCTTCCCCTTGGAATAGCCACCCCGCCGGCCGGTCAGTTCGGCCATCACGCCCTTGGCGTCCATGCCGCAGGCCAGCATATGGCCATGGTCACGGTAGCCGGTGATGACCTGATCGCCATCCTTGAGGACCGATTGCATGCCGACGACGACGGCTTCCTGCCCGATATAGAGATGGCAGAAGCCGCCGATCAGGCCCATGCCGTAAAGCTGGCCGGCCTTTTCTTCAAAACGGCGGATCAGCAGCATCTGGCGCAGCGCCGCCAGTTCCTGCTCTTTCGTGAACTCCGCTACCGGCGAACCGCTGAGCGCATTCTCGCCGGAGGAAGATTTCGCGGACGATGCCGCTTGCTTGTTCGAGGCGACGGCCATGGTTCTCCTTCGGCTGCACAGCGCAGAAGACAATGTTCCCCCTCCACTTAGCCGAAATCGACAGCCGGCGGAAGCGTGGCAAACAGGCCCTTCAAGTGTCTGTGGATGCGACAGAAAATGAGGATTCAGGGGTGCCGCAACGCAACATGCTGTCGGTCAGGGCACCGGAAACTTTAACACCGCTTCGTTCGGATGAACGTAGTCGAGCAAGGCTCGTGCCCGCTCGTCCAGCAGATCCGGGTCGATCCGGTCCGGACGCAGCAGAGCGATCCGCCGTTCCCAGCCTTTGCGCTCGCTCCGCAGGGCGTTGAGTTCGGTCGTCAGCTCCGCGATCTGCTGATTGATATCCTGCCGGGCGACCAGGCCACGGTTGCCGGTATAGGCGTTGATACCGAAATAGCTGACCGAAATCGCCGCGAAAGCATACAGCCCGAGAGCCGTCAGAATCGAACGGAGGCGCTTGCGTGTGACCATGGGCGCAGCAAAGCACGCCACCTGTTAAAGCGCTTTTAACGATGTCGCGGCCGGCGCGTCAGCGCGTGCGGTAGCGCCATTCGTTCAGCAGGAAATTGCCCAGCCGCTTGCCCCGGTTGCGCATGAGCCGCAGCGCGCCCTGATCCACGAAATAGGTCAGCAGGATGCTGTCGCGGGACTTGTTGCCGATATCGACCGGCTCGGCGGAATGCCAGGTGTCGTCACCGACCGCGAAGGCATAGCCGGTGTTCGGCGAAAACTTCATGCGGGTGTGATGCGCGAAGCTGCCATCGGCATTGCGGACATCGAAAATGGTGCCGACCTGCGCAATCGAGTCGTCCGGCGGCAGGTAGAGCTGGACCGTGATGCCCTTCCAGTGCGTATCCGTATGGGGCGGGATGAGATAGCCCGAGGTATCGCGGGTCAGCACCGGGATCGGATACATGCCGACGCGGGCGGCGTTCTCGCCGTGCCGGGCGGCAAGGCCCGGCGCGAGCTTGCCCATGAAGGCGCGCCGGACCTCGTCCGAGCACAGCGCCTGCCCCACGACGGTCCAGAGCTGGCGCTTGGGCTCGGGCAGATGGCGGATATATTCCGGAAACAGGTCGATCTTCACCCGCGTGTGGGTGCCGTCCGACAGATCGTGCCCCTTGCTACGGCCGGACATCGGCCGGTAGTCCGCAGCGACCGGCATCAGCGCGACCATCTGCCGATAGACCTCCGGCGGAAAGACCCGGTCCATCTCCAGATGGAAGAACGGCTCGGAAACCTCGCGGGCCGCTTCGATGGCCGCACAGACATCGCGCACCAGCGCTGTCACCGCTGCCCGGGTGTTCCCCGGGCTGAAAAACGCCATTTCATCCATGCGACACTCCTCCGGATGCCGCGGGAATGCGCCTAGAGGCGGCGCAGGGCATCCCGACCGGCATAGCGCGCCTGTTCGCCGAGTTCTTCCTCGATGCGGAGCAACTGATTGTATTTCGCGGTCCGATCCGAACGGGCGAGCGATCCTGTCTTGATCTGGCCGCAGTTGGTGGCGACCGCAAGATCGGCAATCGTGGAATCTTCCGTCTCGCCGGAGCGGTGGGACATGACAGCAGTGTAGGCCGCCTTGTGGGCCATTTCCACGGCGGCCAGGGTCTCGGTCAGCGAACCGATCTGGTTGACCTTCACCAGGATGGAGTTGCCAAGCCCGCGGGCAATGCCGTCCGCCAGCCGCTCAACGTTGGTGACAAACAGATCGTCGCCGACGAGCTGGCATTTCTTCCCGATCAGGTCGGTCAGCGTCTTCCAGCCGTCGAAATCGTCTTCCGCCATGCCGTCCTCGATGGAGACGATGGGGTAGCGGCCGACGAGGTCCGCAAGGTATTTCGCCTGCTCGTCGATGCTGCGTGTTTTGCCTTCGCCCTCATAGGCATAGGCGCCGTTCTTGAAGAATTCGGTTGCCGCGCAATCGAGCCCGAGCACGATGTCGTCGCCGGGCTTGAAGCCGGCCTTTTCCACCGCCTGCATGACGAAATCCAGCGCCGCGTCGGCGCTCGGCAGGTTGGGCGCGAAGCCGCCCTCGTCGCCCACGTTGGTGTTGTGGCCGGCGGCCTTCAGCGCCGCCTTGAGGGTATGGAAGACTTCCGCGCCCATGCGCAGGCTTTCAGCGAAGCTTTCGCCGCCGACCGGCAGGATCATGAATTCCTGGAAATCGATGGGGTTGTCGGCATGGGCGCCGCCATTGATGATGTTCATCATCGGCACCGGCAGCAGCCGCGCGGACGTGCCGCCGACATACCGATACAGCGGCAGGCCGCTGGCATCCGCCGCCGCCTTGGCGACCGCGAGCGAGACGCCGAGGATGGCGTTGGCGCCGAGCCGGGCCTTGTTGGGCGTGCCGTCCAGCTCGATCATGGTCTGGTCGATGGCGACCTGCTCCTCGGCATCCATGCCGCCGAGGGCGTCGAAAATCTCGCCGTTGACGGCGTCCACCGCCTTCTGGACGCCCTTGCCGAGATAGCGGGACGTGTCCCCGTCGCGCAGTTCCACGGCTTCGTGGGCGCCGGTGGAGGCCCCGGACGGCACCGCCGCGCGGCCCTTGGTGCCGTCTTCGAGCAGCACATCGACCTCGACGGTCGGGTTGCCGCGGCTGTCGAGGATTTCGCGTCCGATGATGTCAACGATGGCGGTCATGGTCGGCAGGCCCTTTTTCGAAATCTGAGCCGGGTCATATACGGCTGCGTGCGCAGCGGAAAGAGCGCATCGGCGCTTTTGGCGGGCAAACACGCAGGCGGCATTTGAAGCGCAGGCGGCGGGGCGCTAAAGCAGCGCCATGCGCAAGACCAGATCCCCCCGTCCCGCCCCTCTGCTCGGCCGCCCCGCAGAACAGCCGGAAGCGCCTGAACAGGCCCAGCTCGACCGGGTGCCGAACCCGCATCCCGACACGAATTATGTGGCCCGCTTCACCGTGCCCGAATTCACCTCGCTCTGCCCGGTGACGGGACAGCCGGATTTCGCCCATCTCGTAATCGACTATGTTCCGGACCGCTGGCTGGTGGAGTCGAAGTCGCTGAAGCTTTATCTCGCCAGTTTCCGCAATCATGGCGCATTCCACGAGGACTGCACGGTGAGCATCGGCAAGACGCTCGCCGAACTGCTCAAGCCGCGCTGGCTGCGGATCGGCGGCTACTGGTTCCCGCGCGGCGGCATTCCCATCGACGTGTTCTGGCAGACGGGCAAGACTCCCGCCGGCCTCTGGGTGCCGGATCAGGGCGTCGCGCCCTATCGCGGGCGCGGCTGAGCCTCACAGCACCGGCTGCTCGTCGCGCCGGAACTTCAGCGCGCACCATACCGCAATGGCGAACAGCGACGCGGCCGCGATCAGCAGCGTCGGCTGGACGCCGAAATGGGAGAAGCCGAAGCCATAGCCCACCGGGCCGCAGGCCTGCCCCGCGAAGAAGAAAAACGAATGCATCGAGAGGGCCGATGCCCGCGCCTCCGGCGCCAGCTCGGTGACATAGAGCTGGATGAAAGCGTGGAGCAGATAGAAGCTGAGGCCGAGCAGGATGAACACCGCCAGCGCCACCTGCCAGGGCGGGCCGAAGCTCATCGTGATATAGACGGCTGCTGAAACCGCGCCTCCGATGATCATCAGCATACGCTCGGAAACGTGCCGCAGCAGCCGCGCGATCACGATTGAATAGAAGAAGCCGCCGATGCCCCAGCCGGCCAGCACCAGTCCGGCGATCGAGGCGCGCGGTTCGCCCTGCTGCTGGAGCAGGATGGAGACATAGGGAAAAAAGCCCTGCACCATGAAGCCTTCCACCATCACCGCGCCGAAGCAGACGACGGCGAGCGGGTGGCGGAACAGCGTCTTGTAGCTTCCGAGCGTCTCCTTCAGGCTGCGGCGCGGTCCCGGCGGAATCGGCCGCGCCCTGAATTCGAACAGCGCGATGGTCAGGGCAACGCCGCAGAGAAGGCCGTTGAGAAGAAAGACCATTCGCCATCCGAAATAATCCCCGACGATGCCGGCGCCCACCGCGCCCAGCACGATGGCGGACATCGAAGCGCCGAGCACGCGGGCGATCGCGACCTGCCGCTGGTTCACGGGCACGGAATCCCCGACCATCGCCAGCACGATCGGGAAGGTGCCGCCGGCGCCGCAACCGAACAGGATGCGGCCGAGGATCAGGATTTCGAAGCTCGGCGCGACGGCGCACAGGGCCGCCGCCGAAACCAGCACGCCGAGGCAGATGACCAGCAGCCGGGCCTTGCCGAACATATCGGCCAGCACGCCCAGCACGGGCTGAACCGCGGCGTAAGGAATGGCGAAAGTGGTCGCCACCAGCGTCGCCGTGCGCAGGCTGACATCCATGTCGCCGGCGATCTGCGGCAGCACGGGGTCCGCCGCGCGCGAGGTCAGCGCACTGGCAAAACTGATGATCGCCAGGATATTGAGGAGGCGGCTGTCAGCTTTTGGCGAGATGGTCGAACTCCATCAGCCGTTTCAGCAGCGGCTCAAGCTCGCGCAGCGGCACCATGTTGGGCCCGTCCGAGGGAGCGTTGTCCGGGTCCTGATGGGTCTCGATGAACACCCCCGCCACGCCCACGGCGACCGCCGCCCGCGCCAGCACCGCGACGAATTCCCGCTCCCCGCCGGAGGAATCGCCCTTTCCGCCCGGCTGCTGAACCGAATGGGTCGCATCGAAAATCACCGGCGCGCCGGTGGTGCGGGCAAGGATCGGCAGCGCCCGCATGTCGGACACCAGAGTATTATAGCCGAAGGAGACGCCCCGTTCCGTCACCAGCACGTTGGGATTGCCGGCTCCGGTGATCTTGCCGACCACATTGGCCATGTCCCACGGTGCCAGAAACTGGCCCTTCTTGACATTCACCACCCGCCCCGTCTTCGCCGCGGCCACCAGCAGGTCCGTCTGGCGGCAGAGAAAGGCCGGGATCTGGAGCATGTCCACCGCCTCGGCCGCTGCCGCGCAGTGTTCGATCTCGTGCACGTCCGTCAGCACCGGCAGGCCGAGTTCGCTGCGGATGTCCGCGAAGATCGGCAGGGACTGCTTCAGGCCAAGGCCGCGCGCGCTGCGCGCGCTGGTGCGGTTCGCCTTGTCGAAGGACGTCTTGTAGACCAGCCCGATGCCCAGCCGGCCGGCGATCTCCTTCAGGGCCGTGGCCATTTCGAAGGCATGGGCGCGGCTTTCGAGCTGGCACGGCCCGGCAATCAGCGCGAGCGGGAGCCGGTTACCGAAACGGGCGGCTCCGGCAGCGACGACGGCGGAAGGCTTGGAATCTGTCACGGGGATCAATCCTCGCGCGGACCATGGCGACGGCCCGGCGGGCGGTCAATCGGGAAAGTGCCGATCACGCCGGGGAGAAGACCAGGGTTGCGCCCAGCGCCTGCGCCGCGGGAACCACCGTCAGCGCCATCCGGGACAGAAAGTCCACTTCCCCCGCCTCAAGCGCGGCGACCAGCGCCTCCCCGTTCCGGACCGTGAAGCGGACCGCGGCAAGACGCAGGCCCTCGCTGATGTCCGGCGCCTCGATGCCGAATTGGCTGCGGAAGGCGGCCGGGTCGAGAATCTGGATGTCGCCGCGCGGCGTCGCGACGGAAACGCCGAGGGAGGTGGCGTGCAGTTCGCGCTCTCCGGCGAAAGCAGACAGGAAGATGTGATGGTCGGTCGGGTTGTCGGCGACCATGATGACGCTGGCGATGCCATCCGCCGTGTTGGGGTGCTGCTGGAGAGCCTCGTTCCAGAACAGATCCGGCTGGCGCTGGCGGCAGACGGCAAAGCCGGCCCGGGTAGGGGTCGGATCACGTGCAAAGCCGAGCGAAAAGCCAAGGGTCGCCTCGCTGCCGTCCGCCAGCCGGCCCTGCCGCTCGAAGTTCAGCACCTCCGAGGCTGCGATGCCGTCCGCCTGGAAGGCTGCGACATCGTGCTCCACATCCTCGCTTTCGAGGATCAGCATGGAGAGTCCTTCATCCCTTGCGAGAAAGTCGCGGTTGAAAGCACCGAAATGGGTCGAGAAGCCATCGGCGCCGAGCTTGTGCGGCTGCGCGACGGTCAGCAGTTCGAGAAAGAATCCGGGGAGCTGGATGATCCGGTTATGGGTGCCCCATGGATGGATGTTGCGCGGCCCGACATGAAATCCCAGTCGCGCATAAAGATCCGCTGCCGCGTCGAGATCGCGAACGGCATGAACGGCGTGGTCGAGTCCGCGGGCCATGGGCATCCTTGTTTTTCTGGCGTTCTTATTCACTGGGGAGAGCGATCGGGCGAAAGACACCGGTGCTGACAACCTCCCCGATGGAGCGGGTGCGCTCGCGTCGTCCCGCACGGCGATCCGGCCTTCGCGGATCGCGTCATCCCGTTTGTGGGCTGCTTCCGCACTGTAGCAGGTCGGCGGGAAGCTAGACCAGCCGGCTCTGCTCGACGGCGGCGGCGATGAAGGACGCAAAGAGCGGATGCGGCGCAAACGGGCGCGATTTCAGTTCGGGATGGAACTGGACGCCGATGAACCACGGATGATCGTCATATTCGACGATCTCCGGCAGCAGCCCGTCCGGCGACATGCCGCTGAAGCGCAGGCCATGCTGTTCGAGTTGCTGGCGATAGCCCGCATTGACCTCGTAGCGATGGCGGTGGCGCTCGGAAATGTCCGTTGTGCCGTAAATCTCCGCGACCCGGCTGCCGGGCTGGAGTATCGCGGGATAGGCGCCGAGACGCATCGTCCCGCCGAGGTCGCCGTGGATGCCGCGTTTTTCCAGCTCGTTGCCTTTCGCCCATTCGGTCATGAGCCCGACGACGGGCTCCGGTGTGGGGCCGAATTCGGTCGAGTTGGCGTCCGCGATGCCGCACAGGCTCCGCGCGGCTTCGATCACCGCCATCTGCATCCCGAAGCAGATGCCGAAGTAAGGGACATTGCGCTCCCGGGCGAACCCGGCCGCCTTGATCTTGCCTTCCGCGCCGCGCTGTCCGAAACCGCCCGGCACCAGGATGCCGTTGACATGTTCGAGGAACGGCGCCGGGTCTCCGCCCTCGAACACCTCGGCCTCGATCCAGTCCAGCTTGACGCGCACCTTGTTGGCGATGCCGCCATGGGACAGCGACTCGATCAGCGACTTATAGGCGTCCTTCATCCCGGTATATTTGCCGACGATGGCGATGGTCACCTCGCCTTCCGGATTGTGGATGCGCTCGTTGATCTCGTGCCAGCGGGTGATGCTCGGCGCGCCGGTGGTGGCGATCCCGAAGGCGGCCAGCACCTCGCGGTCCAGCCCCTCCGCGCTGTAGGCTTCCGGCACGGCATAGATGTTGTCGACGTCCCGCGCCTCGATCACGGCGGTCTCGCGCACATTGCAGAACAGCGAGAGCTTGCGCTTTTCCTCCTGCGGAATCGCGCGATCGGTGCGGCAGAGCAGGATATCCGGCTGAATGCCGATCGAGAGCAGTTCCTTGACGGAGTGCTGGGTCGGCTTGGTTTTCAGCTCGCCCGCGGTGGGAATGTAGGGCAGCAGCGTGAGGTGGACGTAGATGGCATGCTGGCGTGGCACTTCGTTGCCGAACTGGCGAATGCCTTCGAGGAACGGCAGGCTCTCGATATCGCCGACGGTGCCGCCGATCTCGACCAGAACGAAGTCGATGCCTTCGTTGCCATCGCGGATGAAATCCTTGATGGCGTTGGTGACATGGGGGACGACCTGAATGGTCGCGCCGAGATAGTCGCCGCGCCGCTCCTTGGCGAGAATGTCCTGATAGATGCGCCCGGTGGTGATGTTGTCCTGCCGCGTGGCGGGCCGGCCGGTGAAGCGCTCGTAATGGCCGAGATCGAGGTCCGTTTCCGCACCGTCGTCGGTCACGAAGACCTCGCCGTGCTGGTAGGGCGACATCGTGCCGGGATCGACGTTGAGATAAGGGTCGAGCTTGCGCAGGCGCACCGTATAGCCGCGCGCCTGGAGCAGCGCGCCGAGCGCCGCCGAAGCGAGACCCTTGCCGAGTGAGGAGACCACGCCGCCTGTGATGAAGATATACCGCGTCATGGGACTCACTGTTTAGTCTGCCGATCCGCTCTTGGCGAGCCTGTCGGCGGGCTATCCCGCACAAACTGTCACGAAAGGCGATTTCGGCCCGGCTGGCGGCCAAATGTCATGCTTGCGCCGGCCGGGATTCCCGGCCGGCGGTCAACGGCGGTGGAAAGGCTGGCTTACTGCGACTGCGGAACCTGCGGACCGGACGGCTGGGCCGGAGCCGCGGGCGCGGCCGGCCCCCCGCCCAACGCATCGAGCACGCCGCCCGAACCGCCGCCGAGCGCCGGCGCGGAGCCCGGAGCCTGCTGGGTCGGCGCGGCGGGAATGCCGGTGCCGAGCACGGAACTCGGCTGCCGGCCCCAGCCCGCGAGAATCGACAGAACCAGGCTGGTGGCGAAAAAGCCTGCCGCAAGAACGGCCGTGGTCCGCGTCAGCGCGTTGCCGGCGCCGCGGTTCGACATGAAGCCGCCCCCGCCGCCGCCGATGCCGAGCCCTCCACCTTCGGAGCGTTGCAGCAGGACGACTGCGATCAAGGCCAGAACCAGGATCAGGTGGATGACGATCGTGACAGTCTGCATCTGTGAATCCGGCTCGGGCCGCTGTCCACGGGAATCTCTCTCGCGGATTTAGGGGGATACTGGGCGGCGTCTCTACACGATCCCTGCCGGCTTTTCCACCCTTGGGGCGCCGGGCTGGAACCCTGTCGTTGCAGATAGGTTATTCGCACGCAAACGCCAGAGGGACAGCCGGGGAGACCGGCTTAGGTGGTTGCAGGAGGTTCAGGTCCGATGCGGCATGCTTTCCCTTCCCACCATGCCCCGCCCGCCATCGCCGGTTTTGTCGCCGCCTTTGCCGGGGCCTTGATCTGGTCGGCGATGTCCGGGCATCCGGTCCCTGAAGCGGCCATTCCAAAGCAACAGCCCGCGGCCGGCGTGGCACCGTCCGCATGCGATGGCCAGACCTGGCCCTATGTGTCGCCCGAATGCGTCTCCGGGCCGCACGGTGCCCGGACCGTCCGGATGATCTCCACCGGTCGTGCGCCCATCGAGGATATCGCCGCTTCGCAGCCGGCGGCTTCCGCGAATCCGGCAATAGCGGCGCATGAGCCGGCTCCGGCGGATTTTTCGGGCCGCTGGTTCGACGGAAGTTCCGCTGTTCTGTCCGTCGCCCTGGAGACGTGGCGCGCCGCGAGCGCGTCGCGATAGGGCGCGGTCAGTTAGCGGCAGGCCGCGGCGATGCCGAGGAAATCCGCAGCCTTGAGGCTCGCGCCGCCGACCAGTGCGCCATCGACATCCGGCACCGCCATCAGTTCGCTGGCATTGCCGGGCTTCACGGAGCCCCCATAGAGCAGCCGCACGGCGTGCCCATCGGAGAATCTGTCCTCCAGATGGCGGCGCATTGCCCCGTGGACCTCGGCAATGTCCCCGGTTGTGGGGGTGAGGCCGGTCCCGATCGCCCACACCGGCTCATAGGCTACCACCAGCACGGCGGCCGTCATCCCGTCTGGGATCGATTCGCGAATCTGGGTAGCGATGATGCCGAGCGTCTCGCCGGCGCGGCGCTGGGCCTCGGTTTCGCCGACACAGACGATCGCGGTCAGCCCCGCCCGAACTGCCGCCGCGGCCTTACGTGCGACGAGTTCACTGGTTTCGCCATGAAGGGTCCGCCGCTCGGAATGGCCCACGATGACGAAAGATGCCCCAGCATCCGCCAGCATCTCGGCGGAAAGATCGCCGGTGAAGGCCCCGGACGCCTCGGTGTGGCAATCCTGCCCGCCGGTGCGGACCGGGCTTCCCGCCGCACGCGCTGAAAACGAAGCCAGCAGCGTCGCCGGCGGACACACGAGCAAATCCACCTGCGGCGCGATCTCGGCCGCGCCGCGCAGGATGCCGTCGAACTCACCGGCCGATGCGGTGAGGCCGTTCATCTTCCAGTTTCCCGCCACCAGCGGCCGCCGCGCCTGCGCCATGCTTCCCTCCGCAATTCCGCGAGGCTCGGTAGCAGAGCCCCCCGGCCCGCGCCAGTTGGATCAGGCCCGGCCAAATGCCGCGCGGCCGCGAGTTGCGGCTGGAAGGCCGTCTCCCTATGATGCGCGCCCTTCGGCCCTCCGCCGAATCCTACCCTCCAGAGACAAGTCGGTTTCATGCTCCGCGGTATTCGAAAAGCCTCGTCAAACTGGGTCGGCAAGTCCATCCTCTCGGTGGTTGTCGCGTTTCTCGTCGTCAGTTTCGCGGTCTGGGGAATCGGCGATATTTTCCGCGGATTCGGCCAGTCCACCGTCGCGAAGATCGGCGGCACCGAAGTCACCATCGAGCAGTTCCGGCAGATCTATAACGATCGCCTCCAGCAGATCAGCCGCCAGGTCGGGCGTCCGATCACGCCCGATCAGGCGAACGCGCTCGGCATCGACCGGCAGATCCTCAGCCAGTATATCTCTGAGAATCTGCTGGACGAACAGTCCAGCCGCATGGGCCTCGGCATCACGGACGAGGAGATCGCGCGGACGATCCATAACGATCCGACCTTCTGGGGCATCAACGGCCAGTTCGACAAGGCGCGGTTCGATGCGCTCATCCGCCAGGCGGGCTACACGGAAGGCCGCTTCCTCGGCGAACAGCGCCGGCAGATCGTGCGGCGGCAGCTTGCCATGACCCTCGGCGGCGATCTGCCGGTGACGACGACCCTGCTCGAAGCCTTCAACCGCTTCACCGGCGAACGCCGGGCCGCCGAATTCCTCCATCTCACCGCAGCCGATGCCGGCGACATCGCCGCGCCCTCGGAGGATGCGCTGAAAGCCTATTTCGAGGAAAGGCGATCCAGCTTCCGCGCGCCGGAATACCGCAAACTCGCCATCGTCTCGCTGCTCCCCGGCGAGCAGGCGCAATGGATCCAGATCACCGATGCGGACGCGCGCAAGGCGTATGATGAGCGCCGTGCGCAGTTTGTCACGCCCGAGCGCCGCCATCTCCAGCAGATGGTGTTCCCGAATGCGGAACAGGCCCAGGCCGCGGCCGAGCAGCTCAAAGGCGGTCTCGGCTTTGCCGATCTGGCCAAGGAGCGGGGCCTGAGCGAAAAGGATATCGACCTCGGCACGGTGGCGAAGTCCGCCATGGTGGACAGCGCCATTGCCGAGGCCGCCTTTGCCGCCGCGCCCGACACCGTTGCCGGACCGGTGCAGGGCCGCTTCGGCCATGCGCTCGTTCGCGTGCTGAAAGTGGAGCCCGAGCAGGTCCAGACCTTCGAGCAGGTTGCCGCCGAACTGAAAAAGCAACTGGCTCTCGGACAGGCGCGCGGCACCATGGCCGAAACCTACAACAAACTGGAGGACGAGCGGGCCGGCGGCGCAACGCTGACGGAGGCGGCCGAGCGCCTGAAGCTGTCCATCCGCACCGTCGAGGCCGTGGACCGCTCCGGCCGCGGACCGGATGGCGAACCCGTCGCCAACCTGCCGGACGCCCAGCGCATCGTGTCGTCCGCCTTCAATGCCGATATCGGCGTGGAGAATGATCCGCTTCAGTTCGACGGAGGCTATATCTGGTACGACGTGCTTGACGTCACGCCGGCGCGGGACCGCGACTTCGCCGAAGCCAGACCCCAGATCGAAGCCCGCTGGCGCGAGGACGAGATTGCCAGCCGTCTGAAAGCCAGGGCAGCCGAAGCGCTCGACAAGCTCAAGGCCGGCGCATCCATGGCCGATGTTGCTTCGGCCATGGGCAAGACGGTTGAAACGGTGTCCGACCTTCAGCGTGGCCAGCCGTCCGGCGCGCTGTCCGCAGGCGTGGTGGATGGCGTCTTCCGCCTGCCGGAAAACGGCTTCGACGTCGCGCAGGGCAGCAGCCCGAGCGACCAGTTCGTCCTGCGGGTGAGCGCCGTCACCGTGCCGCCGTTCGACGCCAAGTCCGAAACCGCCGCGCAGACGCGCCAGGTCCTCGACAATGCCGTCGCGGATTCCGTCATCACCCAATATGTCGGCAAGCTGCAATCCGATCTGGGCGTCACGATCAACCAGACTGCCCTGCGGCAGGCCACCGGCCTCAGCGCGCCAACGACGAACTGACGATGCAGACCGAACCGCAAGCCGACCGCTTCGCCGCCACTTACGACCGGGGCGAAGCCCAGGTGGTATGGACCACGCTGGTCGCCGATTTGGAAACGCCCGTGTCGGCCTATCTCAAGGTTTCGGCCGGCCGGCCCATGAGCTTCCTGCTGGAATCCGTGGAAGGCGGGGCCGTGCGCGGCCGCTATTCCATCATCGGGCTCGATCCGGACCTGATCTGGCGCGCGCAGGACGGCCGTGTTGAGATCAACCGCGCGGCCCGCACCCGGCCGGACGCCTTTGTCACCGTGGACGACAGGCCGCTTCACGCGCTGCGGGCGCTGCTGGCCGAAAGCCGGATCGCCCTGCCGGAGGCGCTGCCGCCGATGGCGGCCGGGGTGTTCGGTTATCTCGGCTATGACATGGTGCGGGAGATGGAGGAACTGCCCTCCCCGAATCCGGATGTCATCGGCACGCCCGACGCGATCCTGATCCGGCCGACCGTCATCGTCGTGTTCGATGCCGTCAACGACACCATGACGGTGGTGACGCCGGTGCGCCCCGACCCCGCCGTGACGGCCGCGGCGGCCATGAGCCGCGCGACCGAGCGCCTCGCCGCCATCGTCGATGCGCTGGAGCGGCCGCTGGACCACGAGGCCGCGGCGATGCCGGACGGGCCGCTCACCGTCGCGCCGACATCGAACACGGCGCCGGAGGAATTCGCCGCCATGGTGGCGCGCGCCAAGGACTATATCGCCGCCGGCGATATCTTTCAGGTGGTGCTGGCCCAGCGGTTCGAGGCCCCGTTCGAGCTCCCGCCTTTCTCGCTCTATCGCGCGCTGCGCCGGGTCAATCCCTCGCCGTTTCTCTATTATCTCGACTTCGGCGACCATGCCGTGGCGGGATCGAGCCCGGAAATCCTGGTGCGGGTCCGCGACAATGTCGTGACCATCCGCCCGCTCGCTGGCACCCGGCCGCGCGCCGCGAATGCGGTGGAGGACAAGGCGCTGGAGGCTGATCTTCTTGCCGACCCCAAGGAACTGGCCGAACACCTGATGCTGCTGGACCTTGGCCGCAACGATGTCGGCCGCGTTGCGCAGATAGGCACGGTGAATGTCACCGAGCAGTTCCAGATCGAGCGCTTCAGCCAGGTCATGCACATTGTCTCCAATGTCGAAGGCCAGCTCGACCCGAAATACGACGCACTGGATGCGCTGGCCGGCGGCTTCCCGGCAGGCACCGTCTCCGGCGCGCCGAAGGTGCGGGCGATGGAGATCATCGACGAGCTGGAGAAGGAAAAGCGCGGGCTCTATGCCGGCTGCGTCGGCTATTTCTCCGCCGCCGGCGAGATGGACACCTGCATCGTGCTGCGCACCGCGCTGGTGAAGGACGGCAAGATGTATGTCCAGGCAGGAGCCGGCATCGTCGCGGATTCCGACCCGAAGGCCGAGCAGCAGGAATGCGTCAACAAGGCCAAGGCGCTGTTCCGCGCCGCCGAGGAAGCGCGCCGATTTGCGAGCGCGGCCCGGCGTGGGCAATAATCCCGGCCGAGACGATATACGGGAGGACGTCATGGGCTCGGAGCATCATCCGCCGCACGATCATGGGCATGATCACGGTCATCATGATCACGACCATGCCGATGCGCCGCGCTGGAAGCACGACGGCGTCCGGGTGATCCCGGGGGGATCGCTCGGCGGCGCCACGCCGCAAACGATGGGCATGGATCGCAAGGCCGCCATCGACTATGCCCGCGTCGGCGCGCAGAAGATATGGGCTGGCACCGTCACCATTCAGGCCAATGCCAAAACCGGCGCGCATCATCACGGGCCGCTGGAAAGCGTCATCTATGTGCTGCGCGGCAAGGCACGGATGCGCTGGGGTGAGAATCTCGAATTCGTGGCGGAGGCGGGTCCCGGCGATTTCATCTATGTGCCGCCCTATGTGCCGCATCAGGAGATCAACGCCAGCCCCGACGAGCCGCTGGAATGCGTGCTGGTGCGCAGCGACAACGAAGCTGTCGTCGTGAATCTCGATATCGAGCCGGCCGAAAAGCCCGAAGAAGTGCCGTGGATCGATCCGATTCATCGCAGTTGAACCCTCGCCTGCGGCAGGAGGCGCGGCCTTGCCCGCCGCCCGCCCTGCCGCGGCGTCGGCATGACCCTGTCCTTGCCTTGACCCGGTCCTTGCCTTGACCCTTCTGGACCCCCCGTCTAAATCCATTTCCGGGTCCTCAATCGCCGGCAGTGCGCGGCCCCGGCCGCGCCCGGCGTGTCTGGCCGGAGGCCGGTCCGTCCGCCCGGCAACGGCGCAGTCATGATCGTCCTGATCGACAACTACGACAGCTTCACCTTCAACCTCTTCCATTATCTCGGAAGCCTGGGCGCGGATGTCGCCGTCCATCGCAACGACAAGATCACGACGAGCGACGTCATCGCCGCGGACCCGGACGCCATCGTGCTGTCGCCCGGCCCCTGCACGCCGAATGAAGCGGGCATCTGCCTCGACGTGATCGACAAGGCGGCGGACCGGATTCCGATCCTCGGCGTCTGCCTCGGCCATCAGGCCATCGGCCAGGCGTTCGGCGGCGCGGTCGTGCGCGCGCCCGAGCAGGTCCATGGCAAGCTGTCGTCCATCAATCATCACGGCGGCAGCGTATTCCGCGGCATCAACGGCCCGTTCCGGGCGACGCGCTATCATTCGCTGATCGTGGACCGCGCGACCTTCCCCAAGGACCTGACCGTCACGGCCGAAACCGATGACCGGCTGGTGATGGGCCTCGCCCATGAAAGTCTGCCCGTTCACGGCGTACAGTTTCACCCCGAGAGCATCGCGTCCGAGCATGGCCATCTGATGTTGCGGAATTTCCTCGACATCGCCGCGGCATGGAATGCCAGGACGGGCCGCCGCGCGTCTTGATCCGACCCGTCAATCCAAGGAGTTCGCGTGAGCGACGATTTCCGCAGTCTCATCGCCAAGGTTGCGTCCGGTGCTTCCCTGACGCGCGATGAATCCGCCCTCGCCTTCGAGCGGATGATGTCCGGCGAGGCAACGCCCTCGCAGATGGGCGGCATGCTCATGGCCCTGCGCGTGCGCGGCGAGACCGTGGACGAGATCACCGGCGCGGTCTCCGTCATGCGGGAAAAGATGCTGCGTGTGTCGGCGCCGGCAGACGCGGTCGATATCGTCGGCACCGGCGGCGACGCCTCCGGCTCCTACAACATCTCCACCTGCGCCGCCTTCATCGTCGCCGGCGCGGGCGTGCCGGTCGCCAAGCATGGCAACCGCGCCCTGTCCTCCAGATCCGGCTCGGCGGATGTGCTCGCGGCCCTCGGCGTGAATATCGAGCTTGGCCCTGAACAGGTCGGCGCCTGCATCACTGAGGCCGGCATCGGCTTCATGTTTGCCCCGGCGCATCATCCGGCGATGAAGAATGTCGGCCCCACCCGTGTCGAACTCGCGACCCGTACGATCTTCAATCTGCTCGGGCCCCTCTCCAATCCCGCCGGCGTGAAGCGCCAGATGGTCGGCGTGTTCTCGCGGCAGTGGGTGGAGCCGCTCGCCCATGTGCTGAAGAATCTCGGGTCCGAGAAAGCCTGGGTGGTCCATGGCTCCGACGGCCTCGATGAGATCACCACCACCGGCACGACGGCCGTGGCCGCCCTGGAAAACGGCGCGATCCGCACCTTCGAGATCGCGCCGGAGGATGTCGGCTTTGCGCGGAGCAAGCCGGAGGACCTGCTGGGCGGGGATGCCGCCACCAATGCCGAGGCGCTGCTGGCGGTGCTGCGCGGCGCGAAGAATGCCTATCGCGACGTGGCGCTGCTCAACGCCGCCGCCGGGCTCGTGGTCGGGGGACAGGCCAAGGATATCAAGGAAGGCGTCGCCATCGGCCAGCGCTCCATCGAATCCGGCGAAGCCGAAGGGCGGCTGGAGCGCCTGATCGCCGTCTCGAACCGCTGAGGACACCAAGCCCGCCATGGCCGACATTCTCACCCGCATCGAAGCCTACAAGCGCGAGGAAATCGCGGCCGCGAAGCAGGCGCGATCCTTCGCCGCGCTGGACGGCGATGCGAAAGCGGCGCCGCCGCCGCGCGGTTTTGTCGAGGCGATCCGCCGCAAACACGCGGCCGGCGACTATGCGCTGATCGCCGAGGTGAAGAAGGCGAGCCCATCCAAGGGGCTGATCCGCGCGGATTTCGATCCGCCGGCGCTGGCGCAGGCGTATCAGGCCGGCGGCGCGGCATGTCTCTCCGTGCTCACGGATGCGCCGTCCTTTCAGGGCCGGCCGGAATTCCTCACGGCGGCGCGCGCCGCCACCGATCTGCCGGCGCTGCGCAAGGATTTCATGTTCGACACCTACCAGGTCGCGGAAGCCCGCGCCTGGGGCGCGGACTGCATCCTCATCATCATGGCCTCCGTGGACGACGCCCTCGCGCGCGACCTTGAGGATGCAGCCACCGCCTATGGCATGGCCTCGCTCATCGAGGTGCACGATGCCGCCGAACTGGATCGCGCCCTGCGGCTGCGCTCGCCGCTGATCGGCATCAACAACCGCAACCTCAAGACCTTCGAGACGTCACTGACGGTCAGTGAGACGCTGGCGCCGCATGTGCCGCAGGATCGCATCTGCGTCGGCGAAAGCGGAATCTTCACGCCGGCGGATCTCGCCCGGCTGGAGGCCGTCGGAATCGCCACCTTCCTCATCGGCGAGAGCCTGATGCGCGCGAGCGATGTCGCTACTGCCACCCGCAGCCTGCTGGATCGCCGCAACGCCGGGCGCGCCTGACATGGCGAAACCTCCGGTACCTCCGCAGGAGCGCCTCACCCATCTCGCCGCCAGCGGCGAGGCGCGGATGGTGGATGTCGCGGACAAAGCCGTGACCAGCCGCAGCGCGACCGCCGAGGGTCGCGTGGTGATGCGGCCGGAGACGCTGGATCTCGTGCTCTCCGGCAACGCCAAGAAGGGCGACGTACTGGGGGCTGCCCGTATCGCCGGCATCATGGCGGCGAAGAAGACTCATGAGCTGATCCCGCTCTGCCACCCGTTGCTGATCTCGAAAGTAGTCGTGGATATCGAGCCGGACCTGGCCCTGCCGGGTCTCGTCGTGCGCGCCACGGTCAGCCTCGCGGGGCAGACCGGGGTGGAAATGGAAGCACTCACCGCCGTGTCTGTCACCTGCCTCACGATCTATGACATGGTGAAGGCGGTGGAGCGCGGCATGCGGATCGAAGGTATCCGCGTGCTGGAAAAGAGCGGCGGGCGGTCCGGCCTCTATCAGGCGGAGGATTGATCATGGCGCTGCTTTCCGTCGCCGATGCGCTGGCCCGCGTGCTCGAACATGCAAGACCTCTGCCTGCCGAGAGCGTGCCGCTCCTCGACGCGATGAGCCGGGTGCTGACAGACGGCATCGCCGCCCGGCGCAGCCAGCCTCCGGCGGATGTGTCCGCCATGGACGGCTATGCGGTTCGCGCGGCCGATGTCGCCACCGTTCCGGCCAGCCTGAAGGTCATCGGTGAGGTCCCGGCCGGCCATCCTTTCGCCCGGCCAATCAAGCCCGGCGAGACGGCGCGCATCTTCACAGGCGGCTTTCTGCCCGATGGAGCCGACACCGTCGTCATTCAGGAAAACACGACCCGCGACGGCGATGTGGTGGTCGTGAATGCCTCCGCTCCGCCGGCCAAGAATGTCCGCCGCGCCGGCCTCGACTTCCGCACCGGCGACGTGCTGCTGCCGGCCGGCCATCGCTTGACCGCCCGCGACCTCGCGCTGGCCGCCGCCATGAACCACCCCACGCTGCCGGTGCATCGTCGCCCGAAGGTCGCCATGCTCGCGACCGGCGACGAACTGGTCGCGCCGGGCACCGAACCCCGACCCGGCCAGATCGTCTATTCCAACGGCTTCGCCATTCTCGGCCTCGCCCGCAGCGAAGGCGCAGACACATTGGACCTTGGCGTCGCGCCGGACCGCGTGCCGGAAACCGTCGCCGCCATCCGCCGCGCGCGTGAGGCCGGCACGGACGTTCTCGTCACGTCCGGCGGCGCGTCCGTTGGCGATTATGACCTCGTGCAGGACGCCCTGAAGGAAGAAGGCATCGCCCTCTCCTTCTGGAAGATCGCGATGCGACCCGGCCGGCCGATGATGCATGGCCGGATCGGCGACATGCATGTGCTGGGCCTGCCCGGTAACCCGGTCTCGGCCTATGTCTGTGCCGTGCTGTTTCTGATTCCGCTGCTGCGCCGGCTGTCGGGACGGACCGACCTGACCCTGCCGGAGGAGCAGGCCCGGCTCGGCTGCGACCTGCCGGGGAATGACGAGCGTGAGGATTATCTCCGCGCCCGGCTGGAGCAGGATGAGGCGGGCCGCTGGATCGCAACGCCATTCCAGACCCAGGACAGCTCCATGCTGGCCCCGCTCGCTCAAGGGGGCGCGCTGGTGATTCGCGGGCCGCTCGCGCAGCCGGCCAGGGCGGGCGAGCCCTGCCGGATGCTGCGCCTGGCGGTTTGAAGCCACTTCGGGCGCTTTGACGATCCATTAAGAGGTTGCGGAACATCTATCGAACAGATAGTGTTCGTTCATGATTTGTTTCGGACGGATTCGTTCGTGACCGTGACCTTGGGGATTGCGACATGCTCACGCGCAAGCAGGCCGAACTTCTACGCTTCATCCACGAGCGGCTGAAAGAGGCCGGCGTTCCGCCCTCGTTCGACGAGATGAAGGACGCGCTGGACCTGCGCTCCAAATCCGGCATCCACCGGCTCATCACGGCGCTGGAAGAGCGCGGCTTCATCCGCCGCCTGCCGAATCGCGCCCGCGCCATCGAGGTCATCAAGCTTCCGGAATCCGCAACCCCGGCGCGCGCGCGGGGCTTCACGCCGAGCGTGATCGAAGGCAATCTCGGCCGCAACCGGGCCGCTGCTGCCGTCGAGGCGGCGGTGGAGGATGTCGCCGCGAGCCGCGCCGTCTCAATCCCCGTCATGGGACGGATCGCCGCCGGCACGCCGATCGAGGCGATCCAGAACCGCAATTCCATGATCAGCATGCCGCCGGACATGATCGGCTCCGGCGATCATTACGCGCTGGAAGTCCGCGGCGATTCCATGATCGAGGCCGGCATTCTCGACGGCGACATGGCGGTCATCAAGAAATCCGACGCTGCCGACACCGGCGATATCGTCGTCGCCCTGATCGACGACGAGGAAGCCACGCTCAAGCGTTTCCGCCGGCGCGGCGCCTCCATCGCGCTGGAGCCGGCCAATGCTTCCTATGAGGTGCGCATTCTTCCGCCCAACCGGGTGCGGATCCAGGGCAAGCTGATCGGCCTGTTTCGCCGCTACTGACGGACTGCGGGAACTCTCCGGTGCGGGGAGCCCTGTGAGGTGGTCGTGCTGCCTCTGCGCCCTCGACGGCTGCTATGCAGCCCCCTGCACCGCAGAGGCCCTGTGGGGCGCTCGCGTTTTTCGCCATACGATGCCGCCCCGCGCGGCATACCAAACCAATCGTCAGGGCGGCATAACGCATCAATCGTCGAGATCGAGATCTTCCGCCCTCGGCGTTGCGTCCTGCGGGGTGCTTCCGGCGCTTCCGGCCCGGCTAGCCGATGCGGCCGCGCCTTCACTGGCCTCGCTGCGCGCCGGCCGCCACGGCCGATCGATCCCCTTCGGCCTGATGCGGCTCTCGACCAGCCCGGAGTCGGTCAGCCGGATTTCCCGTCCGCCGCTGTCCAGGCTGCTTTGCCGGTCGATCACCAGGGCTGATCCGCAGTCACGCCGGACGTCGAAGGCGGCAACGACCAGCGCCGCGTGAGCGCAGTCGTCGTCCAGCGCGGCGGGATGCCTGGCCGCCGCCAGCAGCCTGCCATCGGCAAGGCGCGCGACACATCCCAGGCCATCGCAGGTGAAAGCCGCCGCCAATGCCTTGTCGCTGGCGTCCCGGCTGTCGCCATCGGCGGCCAGCCAATTCCGTACCACGAACGCATCGGAGCCGCCGCGCAGAATGGCCAGTCGCCCGTCGCCGGTGCGGACCGCGACGCTCGCGCCCCCCGGTGCGATCAGGATATCGGGGGGCGGGGTCCGCATCGCCCAGCCACCGGCCGCGATCATCACGATGAGCCCGACTGAGCGCAGCGGCGATCGCATCAGGCAGAAGACGACGAGGCCGCCGGTCGCCAGCAGCAGCGGGCCGACGCCGAAAGCCCGGAGATGCACCAGCGCGCCGGGCAGGTCCGACACCCATTGGGCGATGGCGACCATCCAGTCGATGCCTTCGCCCATGATCCGCCACCATATTCCGTCGAAGCCGAACGGGATGGAGACGACCCCGAGAATGCCAGCCGGCATGACCCAGGCCGAGACGACGGGCATTGCAAGGAGGTTCGACAGAACGCCGTAAGACGAGAACCGGTGAAAGTGATAGGCGGCGAACAGCGCGGTCGCGAGGCCCGCCAGCAGCGAGGCGATCACCAGCATCGCGACCTCGCGGATGCCCCAGAGAGCCATCCGCGCCGCGAACGAATTTTCGGCGGAAGCGCGCGTCCAGTCGAGGCCGGCGCGATAGCCGGTTATCAGGATCAGCGTGGCGGCGAAGGACATCTGAAAGCTGGGATGCACCACCGCTTCCGGCATCACCGCGAGCACCGCGAAAGCGGCGATCGCGAGTGTGCGCAGCGTCAGCGCCGGCCGGTCCAGCATGACGCCGCACAGCACGATCGCCACCATGATGAAGGAGCGTTGTGTCGCCACTTCGGCGCCTGAAAGCAGCAGATAGAAAGCCGCGACAAGAAACGCACCGAAGGCAGACCACTTCTTGATTGCTTCAGTGCCGTTCTGTTCTGTTTCGCCGCGTATCATTGAATGACGGATTCGCTAGGTTTTATGGGGGTTACGGTGATCCCCTGCCCTTTTTGGTGTCGAGCCGTATTAGGCAGTTGGGTAGCAGAATGGTAGCAAGCCGTTCCCATCCTGTTCCTGCTCCGCGGTCCGTCGGCAGGTGCACCAAGTAACGCAAAACCCGCCGCGGTTTCCCGGGCGGGCTCACGTCTCGCGCTTGTCTGGCTGCCATTACATCCGTGGCGGGGACCGCGCGATCAACCTTCCCTATATCGATACGGATTGCGTCCGTTCAATGACAGGTGCGGCCACCTATTGCGCTGCCCTCATCTCCACCAGTCCCCGCCTGAGGCACTCGACGATGACGCGATCATGCGCCGTGGATGCAGCGGACCATTTCCAGCGCACGGCCATGACGGCGTCCCAAGCCTCGTCGGTCGGCGCCTTCGTCGGAAACGTCTCGTAATAGGCGGCAGGCTTGCCGGGGATCACCATGGCATACGGCCGGTAGCCGCCGGCAATAAGCGTGTCGAGATATTCGCACGGATCGAACGCAGCGTTGCCCTCCTCCTCGCTCTCCCAGCCCAGCGCGTTGGGAGCGACGTCACCGAGTCCCGATGCCGCATAGCCGACAACACGGCCGACCAGCATCTCCTGTAAGGATTCAGGGAAGCACGGACCGTCGCTCAGGCCGGAAAACATCGGGATGCCGCCGTCCGGGCAGGTCCCCATCTGCCGCCATCCCGCAAGGTCGCTGATCCACCACGTCTCCTGGGGTTCAGGAGCATCTGCTAAATTTCGGCTGATGTGCTTCTTGATCTGGACCAGTCGCCGCGGCCGGCGTCCGCCCTGATACTGGATTAGGAACGCCTCCCCGTGCTGAAGGGCGCGGTCCGTGAGGTCGATCACGGCATACTCCCCTTCCCGCATATGCGGACGGCAGCTGCTGTCGTCTACCAGGAAGGTCTTGTGTCCGGGAGGCAGCGTGGTGAATTCCACCAGCGCCCGGATCGGCATTGTCGCCCGTTCCGCTCCTGTGACTCTGGCAAGGGCGCTGAGAGGGTTTTCCTTTCCAGCAAGGCCTGACAGCGCGGGCGGCAAAGAATGCTCCACGGGCCGTTTCTGGGCCTTGGCAACCCCCTTCACCTTGCTGGTGGGTTTGCCGCGACGGATTGCGGATGTGAGTGTAGAATTCTGGATAGCCTGAGCCATGGGTCGCTCCGTGGTTTGGGTCAGAGCCGGCCAAGGGGTTCCAGCCCTTGGTTGGCTCGCTTTTTTATGCTAGCCATTAATCATGGGAAGTCAAGAAAAAGTGCTAGCCAAAAAACGACGCGGGCGACCAGCCACTGGACGCGGCGTGACTATCGGCGTTCGTTGCCACGACAGCTTGTTGGGGGAGATTGATCAGTGGCGGGCGAGCCAACCTGATCAACCGACACGCGCCACAGCTATCCGCTCGCTTGCGGAAATCGGCCTCTCCAAGTCCACCAAGAAGCCCCGCCCCACCTCTCCCGAGAGAGCCTCCAAGGCCTCAAAACTGGCAGGCGAACGGATCGACCACTTGGGTGACAAGTCGGCCACGGAGGATGATCGGCAGCAGCGAAAGAGGCGCCTGCTCAAAGGCCCCGAGGAACTCCGGGATATGCGGGTGGATCAGCCGAAACCAAAGTGACGACGGCCCGCATGATCGTCGAGGAGGACGGCCTGGGGCCGCGGGTTAGGTTGAGGAAGGCCCGAACCTAGGGTATCTGAGAAAATGGCCGATCTGTCCGGGGGAAGAGCGAGTTTGCCCAAATTTACTCTTCGAACGGAGGATTTCGATCCTCGGCATCGTGTGGCCGAGTTCGAGAGCGTGGCAGCGCAAATCTGTAAACTCGACATTGAAGCCTCGGGAGGCGACTACACCTCCTCCACCTCCATTGCTGTCCTGTCGGAAGCAGTAATTGCTGACACGATTCATTCTGAATGCCTGACACGCAGGACCTCATCCCGTGCTTACGCTCAATCCGCTGCGTTGGCTGGAAAGCAGTGGCACCTGCACCGACAGTCCCGCCGGAAAGCTCTGCATTCTGGGCAAGACCGATGCTGCATCGCTCGCGGGGCTCGCTGTGATCCTGCCGGGCCTAAAGTACCAGCGGTGATCGGGTTTCCGTTAGACCTACCGGCACTCTACGCCTTTCCTCGAACCGGATTGAACAACATGATGAAGCGCCTCACATCCACGGCGACTCTGTTTCTGACGCTGAGCGGCGTGGTTTACGCTGATGACGTCAACGATGCCCTGAAGGCCGCCCAGACCGCCTATGCTGCGGGTGACCTCAGCGGGGCAGCCGCTCAACTCACCACGGCCTCGAAGGCAATTCGAACTCTCCAGTCAGCCAAGCTTGCAAGGTTCATTCCCGAGCCGCCGCAGGGTTGGACTCGCGAGATCGAGCAAAGCGCGGACGATGCCCCGGTGCTAACAGGCTTGATCGGCAACTCCGCAAAGGCGACCTATTCGAACGCTCAGGGAGACAGCTTCACGCTGACACTGACAGCCGACAGCCCCCTCGTTGCGCAGATGACCGGCATCCTTGCCAATCCGCAGATGATGGCGATGATGGGCAAGATGATAAAGATCGGCGGGCAGAGTTTGCTTCAGCAGAACAGTTCACTATCCGCACTCGTGGGCGGGCGCGTGCTCGTGCAGGCCGAGGGTATGGAGCCATCCGCCATGCAGCCGGTACTGATGAAGATGAACTTCGACGGGCTTATGAAATACGACTCGTGACGCAGCCAGAGTACTGGAGCCTATAGCGTGCTCAGGTCGGCCGGCACGTCGCCATAGCTACCCAGCACCTCCGCGTCACCGAACTCCCCCAACGCCGGGTCGCCCGTCCGACTGAAGGCAACCGCCCCGACATATTTGGCGTCATGCGCCATCGCCTCCGCCCGGCGGATCGCCTGGGTGGCGCTCCGGCACTCGATGGCGGCGGGAGCGGGACGGTTACACTACCGTCCCGAAAATTTTGCCGATTCCGGCTGTGATCGCTAACGCTAGCGCTCCCCAGAATGTCACCCTTACAACCGCCTTTGTCACCCCCGCCCCTCCCGCTATTGCTCCGACGGCGCCAAGCACTGCAAGGAAAACTAAGGTCGAGGCTACAACGGCGGCGCTCATCAACCCTTCCGGAGCGGCCATCGCAGCCAACATCGGCAATGCCGCGCCCACAGCGAAAGTCGCTGCCGATGTCACCGCTGCCTGGATTGGTCGCGCTGCGGTTATCTCAGAGAGGTTTAGCTCGTCACGCATATGGGCGCCAAGTGCGTCTTTCTCCATCAGCTGGGTCGCCACAAGTCGCGCGAGTTCAGGGGCCAGCCCCCGATCGACATATATGCCTGTCAGCTCATCGAGTTCGGCTTCTGGATACTCGATGAGCTCTTTTGTTTCCCGGACGATATCGGCCTTCTCAGTGTCCGACTGCGAGCTCACCGAGACATACTCGCCGGCCGCCATCGACATGGCCCCAGCCGCGAGTCCGGCCATGCCAGCGATCAATACGCTACCTCGCGTGCCGTCGGCTGCAGCTACGCCAACAATCAGACTCGCAGTAGACAAAATGCCATCATTGGCACCGAGAACCGCAGCACGCAGCCATCCGATGCGATCGACGGAATGACGTTCAGAGTGAGGTATCAGACGATGCGGCATAATTCACTCAGGGAATTAACCAATCCGATCATAGCGCAATGACAACAGGACTGCATCCCGATGAAAAAGGCTTCGGTTGGAGAGGTGACCAAGTAGCTCAAGGTACAGCGCCTCAGTCCGCCCGCGCCCATGCAGACTTGTACAGGGCCTGCGCCGAGGACGGCATGCCCCAGCGCGCCATGGCCAGCTCGCGGACGCCGTCAGGGGGCGTTGCGGACGATGGGGGCGCTGTAATCCGGAAAGATGCCCGGCTGGGACGGCAGGTTGCCTGTGGTGTCCCGCATGGCCCGCGTCAGGGCGATGATGGCGGCTTGGCCCTTGGTGTGGCTGTAGAGGTTGCACATTCGGACCAACGACTTCGTGCTGTGAAGAGCTGGGATTGGGCGACTTTGCGAGAATGAAGACCGTTGACGCAAGCATCCAAGACAATAATCATGAAATGATGATCGACCCCCGGTGGCTACAAATCTTGAAAGCGAGCAGCGGCCAAGCCTGCGCTGTTGCTATTGCCTGCTGGTCTCTCCTTATCCTTGAGCGACATACGTGGATACCCAGTCTCGACGCTTGGCTAATTCAACTTATTGTCTTTATCGGTCTGCTGTCCACGATGTTATTCCTGGTGGGCATAGCCTCAAGTGCAAACCTGATATTTAAGCCACGGATCAAGCTGCAAAGATGGATGACGCGGAGGCGCGAGGCAAAAGAAGCGGAGCGCTACATTCCGTTCATGTCGGAGAAGGAACGCGAAATCATTTCATACTTATTGCAACGCAAAGAAAAAATGTTCACGGCCGCGTCCGATGGGGGGTATGCTGCCACACTTATTTCACGGCGCATTATCGTCTTGTCGATCAACAGCGGGCTGCACTATTCCATTGAAGACGTGCCGATGATGATCCCTGACCATATCTGGGATGTCTTGGAGAGAAACAAGACGTCGTTTCAAACGGTTACATCTGAAAATTCGCCTCATCCATGGCGCGTGCCTTGGGCTCTCAGGTAGAATACCACATTAGCAACTTCAAAACGCAGAAAAAGCCCCGCCACCCGTGAGGGCAGCGGGGCAAGTCTGGGAGGAAACGTCCCGTCCGAGCGGATGTCGGCCTGACAGAGCAGCGCATACCGGAGCAATTCACAGCCGAAATGCGCAGTTTATCTCACGCTAGATACTGCACGTCGGATTTCAAACCGCGGCTCTTCAACGCTTCCACTACGCGAACTGCTTCCTCCCTGCGAAGGAAGTTAGCGCTGAAGGCACGGAAGCCTCGCCTGGGTGTGATCGTCAGCTGATACGTCAGCGGCCGGCTCAGCCGGATCTCGCCAATATCGTCGAAATGCAGACGGTGACGCCGAATGACGCGGACAGTCAGGCTATCCCGGCCGACGATCACTGCAGGATACAACGAATTGCGGGACAGCACGACGAGCGGCAGGCCGCGCAGGACGCTGAAGGTCGCTATCGGAATGAAGCTCAGATCTTCCATCGCACCGCGATGTTCACGACAGATCGCAGGATTGCGATCCCCTTTTCACGGGATACCCTGATTCGCTCAAATTATGCTTAGCCTGACCACATCACCACAACGACAGAGGCTCTGTCCGAACACCTGCGGATCAGGGCCAACCTTGCGTCATTGATATTGCTGCCGACGCAAAGCTGCAAATAGCAACGTCAGAAGTCCCACTCTACGAGCTTGCCAAGAAATATGATCAGATAAACGATCAGGCCTGCAAGAAGAAGGCATGCGGCCGTCTGCCAGACCATCATACTCCAGAACCAGACCGGCTCACGCGACCGCAGCACCACTGCGCCGCGGGCAGGAAACTCACCACTTCTCCATGCCGAGGCGACATCCTGAGCCGTCAGGAACAGCAGAAACGGGGCCGCAGCCAGGCCGAACAGCAGCGGCAGCCATGCAACAGCTAGCGGCTGCTCGACGATCGCCGCCAGGACGAAGTAGAGCAGCAGCCCCAATGTCCCGCAAAGCAGGGCCGTCCGGGCGATCCGGCGGAGCGCGTCACCCATGGCGGTTCGCCGCGACCCGGCCGGCGGCCCCCGCATCCTTTACCGCCCCTCCGATCAGCCCCATCGTCGGCGCCATGCCGCCTTCCTCCGACATCCGAAATACAGCCTCGGTGCGCACCATGAATCCCACCATCGCATTTTCACATCCCGTTCTCGCGGGAGCACAGTCCTCGCATGCTATCCTGTTTCCCATGTTATCCAGACCACCCGGCCGGGTCATGCGGCACGCAACCTCTTGACGGCGCAATGCTTCCGCGCAGCATCCGCATAATGAAGGACCTTCGCGGCTGGCGGCCGCATCGCATCCGCCGGGACCGCCGCACAAGGACAGGGACGCCACTGCCGACATGAGCAAAGCCCTCGCCCGATTGCACGAGCCGCGTTCGCTGGTGCTGATCGCGATCAACACCGTGCCGCTCGTCGGCATCCTGCTCTGGAGCTGGGATGCCTTCCTCCTGCTCGTGCTCTACTGGCTGGAGACGGTCGTGCTCGGCTTCTGGGTCATGGCGGCGGTCATGCTGTCGCCCCGGACGGTGATGGCCCCGCTGAGCGGGATGACATCGCGCATCGCCACCGTCGCATTCCTGCTGGTGCATTCCGGCGTCTTCATGAGCGTGCATTTCATGATCCTGTGGGAGCTGCTGGCCGGCAGCTGGGCCCCACGCATTCACGGTCCGGGCGACTTCTTCGGATCGATCGTGATCGGACAGGGGCTCTGGCTGCCGCTGGCCATCCTGTTCGTGATA
>Ga0182740_1000291_pt1 | contig 72857 bp, 65 predicted proteins | sample eDN5th37CKraftBY_FD_128872 | JGI IMG/M metagenome (GOLD analysis project Ga0182740, IMG submission 128872) | Enriched backyard soil microbial communities from Emeryville, California, USA - eDNA 5th pass 37_C Kraft BY (version 2) (version 2) | ecosystem: Environmental > Terrestrial > Soil >...
AGCTCCGACGCTTCGCTCGATATGGGCTGCGCGTCTCCGCCGGTTGCTCAACCCGCGCCTTACGGCGTAACAGAAACGGCCAAGGCTCTAATCGCCGCTGGATGAAAGCTCAGTGGCAGGTCACTGCATCTCGGCGCCGCGAATCGGCTCCCTGACCAAAAAACAGCCGACCCGGAGGTGAAGGGATGAGCAGAGACAAGATTCCGTACCCGGACGAGGACACCATCGCCCGGCAGGTGAGGGGACCAAAGCGAGCGCGAGTGGCCGGACAAGGCTCGCTATCTCGAGGACAAAGAGGGGTTTTCCCGGATCGACGTCCTGATGCGCGGGCGCTTCTGCCGAAGCCATCCGCGAGGCGGTGATGCGGCCGACCATGCGCTTTGTTCGATCAAATCGATCTGCGAAGCTCGACGCGAAGATTCTCGCAGGGGTGAAAGCTGATGAGGCTGCCCGACGGCCGACCAGCATTCCGGGCGTCGGTCCGCTTATCGCCGCGACTGTCAGAGCCACCGTTCAGGATCCGGCTGTCTTCCGGACAGGCGGCGATCTCTGTGCCTGGATCATGATCACGCCGCGTTCTCGGTCCAGTGGCGGCTGAGATGTAAAGGGCCGATTGACACCTGGTTCGTTGCGGATGTTGGCCATGACACTGCTTGGCCCATACAGCAATTCGCTCGGTTCATCAGATTGCGGCCTCCGTTGAAACCGTTATGCGGGAACACAACATATCCTGTGCCGCCGACCTAGGTCACTGGGGAGGATGAAGATATGAATGCACCGCCAAAGCTCGATCCTGTCGCCGCGGGTCCTGACGACGATGTTGTGCAGTGGCTGACAAATGACACGCGTGACGAGCGCTTCATTGACAATATCTTTGCCGAGCTGTGTGTCCGGCTCCAGCGAGCGGGCATTCCCGTCAAGCGGGCGTCGCTCCATCTGTTGATCTACCATCCCCAATGGCTTGGCGCCCGGATCATGTGGGTCGATGGGATGCGGGAGGCTGAGCTTGCGAGGTTCGACTACGATGTCAGGGAGCGATCCGAATACATCGGCAGTCCCGCGAAGGAAATCCACGACGGGGCCACCGAGGTGCGCGAGAATCTCGAACGCGATCCCTCGGTAGGGCGCAAGCACGCTGTCTTTGGCGAGATGCGGGCGAAGGGCCTGACCGACTATGTGGCGTGGCCACTATACCATACGCTGGGAAAACGGCACATCGTGACTTTCGCAACCGACCGCCCCGGAGGTTTCGCCGACGCGCATATCGCGACTCTGTTGGAGCTGTTGCCGGTTCTGGCGTTGGTCAGCGAAATCCGGATGAAGAACAGGTTGGCGCGAACGCTGCTCGAGACCTATGTCGGATCGCATGCCGGCGAACTCATTCTGGCCGGAGCCACCAGGCGCGGAAGCGGGACCACGGTACGCGCCGCCATCATGATCTGCGACCTGCGTGATTTCACCCGGATCTCCGACAACTGGCCGCGCGATGACGTCATCGATCTTCTGAACAGCTATTTCGACGTAATGTCGGAGCCGATTGCGCGACATGGCGGGGAAATACTGAAATTCATCGGTGACGGTCTGCTGGCCATTTTTCCGCTCAGCCATCCGTCGGCCTGCGCAAATCTGCTCTATGCCGTGGCCGAAGCCCGCCAAGCGATGAATGCCTTGAACGAAAAGAACAGCGAGGTCGGTCGTGCTCCACTGAACTACGGCATCGGCGTCCACGTCGGGGACGTCATGTACGGCAATATCGGGTCGCGCACCCGGCTCGACTTCACTGTCATCGGTCCTACGGTCAACATGGCTTCACGTCTCGAAGGCCTCACCAAACAATTGGGAAGGGAGGTGCTGTTGTCCAAGACGTTCGCGGAGTTAGTAGAAAGCGATTTCCACCTCGAACACGTCGGCGAGCATCTGGTGCGCGGCTTCAGTGAACCGGTCGAGCTGTTTGCGTATCACGGCTAATCGCTGGTCGGGCGGCTGTTCATTTTCTTTGGTCCGATCGCGTAAGCAGGTTTGCGGTCGATACGTGGCGCGCCTATGTGTTCTAGTCTAATAACAACTTAGTTCCTCTGGGGGCCGAATGGTCTTCGGGAAGCGGGGGCTGCCATGCCACTTCAACGAGCTGGATTGGCTATCGTCGGCACGCTGTGTGCGACTGCCGCGCTCGCACACAGTTGGTATCCGATGGAGTGCTGCGCAGAACGCGACTGCAAGCCGGTTCCATGTGACGAGTTGGTCACGACGGCACATGGTTTGGTATATCGACCGACACAGTCGGAATTTTCTGACCAACAAGTTCGACCGAGCCAAGACAACAGTTGCCATGTCTGTATGGGCGAAGCCCAAGACGAGAGTGGGAACGTCAGAATGGTACCGCGGTGCGCGTTTATCGTCCCGTCTACTTGAGACAGTCACGCCGGCGATGATGTTGTTCTGCGCCGCTCGTTTTTTCACACAGACGAACACTGCGGGCTGGGGCAGGGCCAGTGGCGTTCTTGTACTAACGGAACGGCTTTTGCCTCGAATTGGGGCCATCAGCGGAGCGATGATTGACCTTTTTCGGTATACCGCTGTTTGACAACTCGACCCCAATCAAAAGCTCAGCTTGGACAGTTCGGTCTCAACCTCGCTCAACAACTGGAACAAGCGCGAAACCTTATCGTCGCCGATTGCGCCCTTGATGATCCTGTTCCGCGCGGAAAGGCTAGCCGCCACCTTCCTTGCGTAAGTCGCCCCCTTCTTTGTAAGCCTCACGTCCGACAGTCGCGAGTTCGACTTTGAGGAGGTTGTCTCCAGCCAGCCGCCGCTTTCAAGGTCCTTAAGGATTCGTAAAAGGCTGGGCATCAACAATGCCGACCTGTCCGCCAGCAACGTCTTGCTGATTGGGAACTTCTCGTTGAGGGATCGCAAAACCCGCCATTGTTGCTCGGTCACCCCGTGAGCCCTGAGGATGGGCCGCATGTGAACCAGCACCGCCTCGCGCGTCCTGAGCAGGCTGACGGGCAATGACGGATCCGACGACGAGAATATCAGTTCGACGTCGCCCTCAGCCACGCGACGTGAGCCTGGCTTGCAACTCACTCCCTTGTTCGCTGGCGCTTTCACTTTCCGTGCGGTCTTCGCCATCAGGTACCCTTCCGAATCCATGCAGCCGTGTTGTAATTCTTGACTTAACATGTTTAGTGCGTCCACAAATTGGTCAAGAAAAATGAGGGGACGCAGATGGTAACCGCGGCGGAATCATGACTCGAGTGGGTAATAACCAAGCCATGGCGGCTTCAGCAGCCTCGAAGGTGGTCGGAATGCGCCGTGAGAGCATCTGGCAGCGCGCCGCATTTCGTGACACTGGGGCAACCATCATCGTCGTTGCGATCCTCTTGCTCGCCATGGAGGTGTCCAGTCATTTTGTGCCGGATTACATCATGCCGTCGCCGGTCGCGGTCGCGAAGGCGGCAATCGGTTTGGCCAACAATGACTATTCCCACATTTTGATTACGCTTGGGCGACTTCTTGCCGCCATGCTGTTCGCCATGGTTGCCGGAGTTCTGCTCGGACTGGTCATGGGCATGTCGCCCATTTTCCGCCCGTTCATTCGCTCCTTGGTGATCATCGACACCGGCATTCCAGCGCTGTCATGGATACTTTTGGCCGTCTTCTGGTTCAAAAACCCGGAGACCCGGATCTTCTTCATTCTGGTGATGATCCTGCTGCCGTTCTATGCCCTCAACATCTACGACGGTATTCGCGCGCTGCCCAAGGATCTCGTCGACATGATCGAGAGCTTCCGGCCGTCCCGGTGGCAAACGCTGCGCTACCTCATTCTGCCTCATATCGTTCCCTACATCTTGCTTACGACGAAGTCGGTAATCGGTTACGCAACCCGAATGGTGATTTTCGCCGAATTGGTTGCGTCAGCGGTCGGGGTGGGATCCCGCATGGGGCTGGCGCAATCCACCTTCCATGTCGATCAGGTCCTTGCATGGACGTTTTTCCTGGTCGTGCTCAACATCGTCATGCAGTTTCTCGTGACGGGTGCCGAAAAAGCACTCCTGAAATGGCGGCCGGAGGCCTCGGTGCGATGACTGTCAATGTGACAACCAGCCTGGTTAATTCCGGGGATGAAGTGATTTCGCTCCGTGACGTCAGCAAGACGTTCGGCGGCTTCCGTGCTGTGGATGATCTTTCGTTCAGCGTCCGGGAGGGCGAAATCGTGACGCTGCTCGGCCAGACCGGGGCCGGCAAGACTACCGTTCTCAATCTGATCATGGGGACACTGCAGCCAGACGCCGGAAGCATCCGGGTGGCAGGATTCGATCCATTCGGGCAGTTCAGGGACATGAAGGGGAGGATGGCCGTAAGCTTCCAGACCGATCGCCTCCTACCGTGGCGCACGGCGCTTGAGAACGTCGAGCTGGGTCTTCTCATCCTCGGACGCCCGAAACATGAGGCGAGAGAGGTCGCGAGGTCATGGTTGGCGCGCGTGAACCTTGCGGAAGCTGAGAGCAAATACGCGCACGAATTGTCCGGTGGGATGCGGCAGCGCGTGGCGCTCGCGAGAGCCCTTGCGGTTGATCCAAAACTTGTCCTCCTCGACGAGTCATTCAGCCAGCTAGACCATGTGACCTCTCAAACGCTGAGACGCGACTTCTGCGAACTCGCCCGTAACCTCGGTAAAACCTGCCTCATGGTTACGCATCGCATCGATGACGCCATCGAAATGGCTGATCGCGTCATCGTCTTGGGGCCGGGCGCTAGGATTTCCCTTGAGATGGGATTGGGCGAGGCCCGCTCGAACGAGATGACACGCGAGGCGAGCCGCAAAAAGATCGAGGCGGCGCTAGGCCTTCAGGAAAAAAAGCAAGACTATCAGGGAGAGTGAAGACATGAAGATTTCTAGACGTGACACGTTGCTGGGTGCCATCGGTTTTGGCGGATCGCTGCTTGCCATGCCTGCCATCCTGCGTGCCGCGGAAGGTCCGGCAATTCGTTGCGCAACGGCAACTCCGGGGTTCACGGTCGTCTTCTATGACCTGATCCGGGATATGAAGCTTGACCAGAAGTATGGCTTCACGCTTGAGGCGCCGACGCTCAATTCGTCGATCGGCACGCTTTTCAACGATTTCGTCGCCGGATCATCCGACTTGATCATTTCCAGTTGGGACCCGATCCTGACGCGCTTTCATGGCGGCGTGCCCTGCCAGTTGCTGTGCACCTTGATGACCGCGGACATGATCGGCGTCGTCGCACCGAAATCGGGAGCACGCTCGATCGCGGACCTCAAGGGCAAGATGATCGCTGCGCCGCAGCAGTCCGGCGTCTATCGAATGACGCGTGCGCTGATCAAGGACATCTCCGGCGTCGATATCGAACAGTCCTCCGAAATCCAGAATGCGGACAACCCGGCGCAGGGCGTCACGCTTGTGATCGCGGATCGTGCGGATGCCGCCGTTGCTTGGGAACCGATGATCAGTTCGGGGATCCAGAAGCGGAAAGACCTTGATGTCATCTATAATGCGGGCGGCGCATTCCGCGAGAAAACCGGTCTGGATCTGCCTTATTTCTGCGTGAATGTTCGCAAGGAACTCGTCGCACGCTCCCCGGACACCACCAAGCGCTTGAACGACGCCTTCGCCGAATGCGTGTCGAGGATCGATGCAGACTTTGCGAATGTGGCCGGGAAATACGCCGAGCGGACCAAGATCAATGCCGAGATGCTGCAGGCCGCGAAGGACGCTGGCCGCCTTCGCCTCAGCCACGCATCGGCTTCCAGTCCGACTACGCAGAAAACAATCATGACCGCATCGGAAATGCTGACGCGTCAGGGCATGCTGGCCAAGCCCGCCGCTGCCGGCTTCTTCGCGATCTGAGGGGTGCGAGATGCTGACGCGTCGGAATTTCAATTTTGCTCTCCTTGGGGGAGCGTCCGCGCTGGCGGCGCCCACGATCGCCAGGGCAGCGCCTCCGGCCTTGCCCAAATTGACGTGGGCAACCTTTACGCCGGGATTTGTCCCGGCGTTCATGCAGCACACCATCAATCGGGGCTTTGATCGCGAGCATGGGGTGCAGCTCGCTGCGCCGCTCCCGTATTCGTCGCTGACCAGTTACTACGGCGATTTTGTCGCTGGTGCCTTCGACATGTGCTTCGGCAGTTGGGAAACCTTCGCTGTCCGTTCATTCGGCGGGGTGCCGATGCGGTATCTCTGCGGCATCAATCCCGGCGATCTCCTGAATATCGTCACCGTGTCCGACAAGATCCAATCGCTCGAGGACCTTCGGGGCAAAACGGTTGCCGCCACGACGACATCGGGAACCTTCCGGCTCTTGAAAGGCCTCGTCCAGAAGTTCTACGGCTTCGATCTCGAGAAGGAGACTTCGATCCAGACGGTGGATCATCCGCTCGCCGGCGTGACCCTCGTGCTGGCCGATCGCGCGGATGCCGCGGTCACCTGGGAGCCGAGCGTGACGATGGGCATGTCCAGGAACCCGAACCTTCGTGTTTTGCTCAACATGGGCGAGGCCTATCGCAAACACGAGGGTGCCGAAATGCCCTTCCTCGGACTTGCAATTCGTCAGGAAGCACTGGATCGCAATCCCGGAATTGAACAAAGCCTTTGGAGGATTTTCGCGAATGGGGCCGACGCCATGAATGCGGAGCCTCGCAAGGCCTATGAAGCGGCTGCCAGCGACATCGGCCTGCCGCCGGACATCCTGATCAAGGCAACCGAATCGGGGCGGCTCAAGTACCGCTTTGCCTCGATGGCGGATGAAGCCGACCGCAACGCCGTCATCCGGAGCAGTCGCATCCTGGCGGAGGCGCAGGGACTGCAACGCGCCGTCGATCAAAAGTTCTTCGCGATCTAACCGCATAACTACACATTGAAATGCAATGCGGCAGCGTTTCGACTCTTCATATGAAATGTCTGCCGCATCCAATTCAGCAGAAAGTGACGATATGAATTCCCCCTCCACACGTGCGCCGATCGCTTCATCGCCCGTCATCCTTCCTCGCCGCGAGGTGCCGGTCGAATACGAAGCCGACGTGGTCGTTGTGGGCGGAGGTCCCGGCGGATTTGCGGCGGCCCTGAAGGCGGCCAGGATGGGTGCCAAAACCATTCTGGTCGAGCGTTTCGACATGCCAGGAGGCGTCCACACGTCCGGACTGCAGGGGTCCGCGGATGTCGGCGTCGGGGGCATTCATACCGAATTGATGGAGCGTTTTGCGGCAGAGGGATACATTTATACCGCTACCGAGAAGACCCATCCCGGCTGGGCGGGGAACCCGCTTTCCCATTATGAGCGCAACAAGGCACCCGGCAGCGAATTCACGCGCATGTCTTTCAATCCAGAGGGGGCGGGTAGCGTGATGGCCGACCTGCTTCACCAAGCAGGTGTTCTGGCGCTTTACGGCACGCGTTTCGTCGATTTGATCGTTGACGAGGGTCCCGGCGACAACACCATCAAGGCAATCATCATCGAGGGGCCGAGCGGCACCCAGGCCATTGCGGGCAAGATCTTCATCGAAGGCTCAGGTACCGCGGAAATGGTCGCTCGTGCCGGGTCTCCTTTTGTCAGCGGCGGGGGAGGGCAGCCGGATACGGCGCACTGGGACGGCATTAATCGTCCGGTCCCCGGGGGATTGCTTTGGACGATGAGCGGTGTCGATTTTCAGAAGGTTCAGGCGCATCAGACCTCTGCCAAGGATCCGCTTCTTGAAACGGTCATCGCTGAGGCCGAGGCCGCAGGCGATCTGCCGAAAGGCATCTATCGCCCCCGCATGGGCGGCACCAACGTCTATGGCGACAACTATATCGGTCACCCGACGCTGGACATGAGCCCGATCTCGGCGGACGGGACCTACGTCATCTGGCAAAACGTTCCTTATGAATGGGCACTCCGGCCGGATGAAAGCTCTGCCGACAATGCGCGGGCGACCCAGGCCCTGCGTGGCTTTGTGAATGCCGAAGCAAAGTTTCTCCGGAAATATGTGCCAGGGTTTGAGAGCGCGGTCATTGCCAACGTCGGTCGCTACGTCGGCGTGCGCGACGGTCGGCATCCGATCGGTGAGCACGTGTTCTCGCTGGATGATGCACGTTCAGGCCGCAGCTTCCGGGATGCCGTAACGCGCCCCATGACGAAAACCTTCTTCTGGGACGGTCATCGCAAGTACACCTTCGAGGTGCCGTTCAGGTGCTTCCTCCCTAAGAAGGTCGACAACCTCATCCTGACCGGTGCGTCCCTGTCATTCACCTATGACACGCTATTTATGGTCATGCGCAATTTCCCATGGTGCACGCAGACGGGCGAAATCGCGGGTTTTGCCGCCGGCAGATGCATCGAAAAGAAGATCAAGCCTAAGGAATTGGACTGGAACACCCCGTATTTTGACTAATTGTCATCCGAGGTGACGGCGGACGATTCCTGTTTTTGCGATCCTTACCTGCTGGAGCCTGTCAGTCTCCAGCAGGTAAGGAGTATCTCCGAAGGCGTTGCGCCGCTGCGCCCGATGGATGAAGTGCAGGCGGACTCTCAGCCTTTGATCGATATTCGGCGCTTCCGCGTTAGCACCACCTCCGAGCCGGTCGCCGATACTGAATTGTCCGCCCGGATTCTGGACAGAAACGGGAAGGTTGTCGCTTCGCGTTTGTTTCAGGAAACCCAAAGTCTGGAAAAAATTGAGCCGCCAGCAGTCGTCGTCGCTGCCTTCAAGGATGCGTTAGAACGTATTGCCCAGGCCCTTGTTGCGTGGGTCGTTGACACCCTATGGCGCTTTGCGGCCATCTCTCGTTTGCGCGATGTGCATCGGTCCATGTGGCGGCACTCAGACCATTGGTCCGGCTTAGCGATACCCCACGCTCGATATGTAATCGCGAAGCAGCTCGTCCTCGTTCTCTGATTCGGACAGCAGAGCCTGCAGCGCGTCCCGCGCATAGATGATGCCGAGTGGCTTTCGTGCTTCGTCGAGAATAGGAACACGTTGCAGACCCCGTTCCCTCATCACCGACCAGACGTCGAGCAATATCTCGTGCGTCCGGCAATAGGTGATATCTCGGGTCATGATGCTGTCCACCCTGGCTGTGCAGCCGGACCCCATGCAGTGACCGATCTGGCCGACGATGTCGGTCTTCGTCAGAACGCCTACCATGTTGCCGTGATCGCAGACGACGACAAGATCGGTATGGGGCCTGGACATCAGCGCGGCCGCCTCCTTCACCGGTGCCTGAGCTTCGATCACGGCCAGGCGTTCGACCGCGCGCGGCAATATGTTCTTGACGATCATCGTTCCAGCTCCTGCATCGCTCCCGTGGCCGGTCAAGCGTCTTTGGCACGACTGGCGCTCACGCAAACGATCAAAAAGGGCATCCGGTAGCCGTACAATTCGTAGTCTGTTGTAGCCGTCCTGACCGATGGTTTAAAGCAGCATAGTTCCCGCCATCGGCTGGTGCCTCCCGGCAACCAGCGAGCTTTGATCTCGAAGGCAAAGGCTTACAATGATGTAGCCTAGGTGGCCGAGCGCTGTTATTCCGTGGGAGCCGACACGAACACCTTCTTCACCATAGGCCATTCCACCAGGACGATCGCGGAATTCGTCGACCTGCTTCGGGAGTTCCGCGTCGATTTCGTTGTCGATGTGCGCTCCATGCCGCGCTCGCGCGCGAATCCGCAGTTCAACGGTGAAAGCCTCCCCGAAGTGCTGGCCCGGTGGCAAATTGGCTACGAACATATCGCGGAGCTTGGCGGTCTTCGCGGAAAGGCGCGCGGCGCCGAACCCTCCCCGAATGCCTATTGGCGGGTGCGTGGTTTTCGCAATTATGCCGACTATGCTCTGACGAAGCCCTTCGCCGCAGGCCTTGCGCGACTGCGGGTTCTGGGCGGCCAGCACCGGTGCGCGATCATGTGCGCAGAAGCCGTCTGGTGGCGCTGCCATCGGCGCATCATTACCGATTATCTGCTCAGCGAAGGCGAGCGTGTGATGCACATCCTGGGACCATCTCATATCGATGGGGCGAGCCTGACGCCCGGCGCCGAGGTGTACCGCGACGGCAGGATCATCTATCCAGCCGAGAGTCCGCAGTTGGAATAATGCGATCTTCTATTCAGAGAATTGCCCGCTCACGACACGGCCATTAACTGCTTGTTCCAGAACGTTTTTATCTCCGACAAAGCGGTTGACGCGGTCGTCGACTTCGATCCTGTCGAGGTCCATTCGATCGCTTGCACAGCGCCATTGCCCAAGATGCCATCGTTTGGGCTGCTTGTGTCTGCAAAACCTCCATGCGGAAACAGTCTGCGACGCGATGAGGGCGGCGGTCAAACCCTAGCCGAAACGGCGCTATTGCACTCGACGGCTTGCCAATGCGATTGTGTGGGGAGGGCAGGTGCCGACGAGTTAGGTATGTTCAGGCAATGGAACCTGAAGCTTGACACCGAGCAGGGTGTTCTCCGCACATCGATAATCGTAACCTTCGTTTTGGCCGGGGCGGATATCGTCTTCGGCCTCCTGTCCGGCTCATACGCGATTATTTTTGACGGCGTCTATTCGCTCACTGACGCGATCATGACGATTATGGCTTTGCTCGTGTCCAAACTGATCGCCTCATCCGCGGCCGATGGTCCGGAACGCAGTGCGCTTGTGAAGCACTTTACGATGGGGTTCTGGCATCTTGAACCCATGGTGCTAGGGCTCAACGGAGTTATGCTCACCGGTGCCGCAATCTACGCATTCATTAATGCGATCGCGAGCATCATGTCTGGCGGCCGAATCCTCGCCTTCGATAAGGCTGCCATATACCCGGCTCTCACTGTTGTCGTTGCATCCGGAATGGTTGTTTTCGACAAGAAGGCGAACCGCAATATTCAATCTGAATTTATTGCGCTGGACGCGAAGGCATGGTCGATGTCGGCCGCCTTAAGTGCGGCGCTACTGGTAGCATTTGTCTTCGGCTTCGCAATTCAGGGGACCGGCCTCGAGTGGATATCGCCCTATGTCGACCCTGCCGCCCTAGCAGTTGTATGTCTTATTATCCTCCGCTCCCTTTCGGAACCATCAAACAGGCCCTTGCCGATGTCCTGCTGGTTACGCCGGCCGACCTTAAGGAGCATGTGGATGAGGTCGCGAGGGCGGTCGTCGCGCGCTACGGTTTTTTGTCTTATCGCGCTTACGTCGCAAAGGTTGGGCGAGGCAAGCAAATCGAGCTGAATTTTATTGTCCCGCTGGATTGGCCCGCGATGAAACTACAGGAATGGGACCGTATTCGTAATGAGATTGGTGACGCAATCGGTGACGATACGCCTGATCGCTGGCTGACCATCGCGTTCACAACAGACCCAGAGTGGGCCGAATGAAAAATGAGAAGGGCGGAGGGGTTAACCGGCGGAGGAATGCGCGTGTTTCTCAAAATCGAATTGGTAAAGAATATTGATAATCTTATGGCGAATAGGGTGACGGACATTGTTTCCGTCAGAATCTAACTATCAGGTTTTTTCGTCGGCGGGGATGACGCCCTTAGATAGCGAGCGCAACGCAAAAGGCGCAGCCTCGACGCGCGGTCGTGCCTTGAAATCCACAGGAATTTCACCTCAAAGACCTCCAGTTGGCGGGGAACTTCTGGCCGAGGCGGTTGAGCGGAAAGTGGCGCCCGGAGACGGACGATCCTGGACCGGAACACCTGTTCACTACATTTTTTTGCGATGCCTAGTGGATTGACGTAGTGGACTTCCGGAAACGTTCTAGTGAACTTCGTCGCGTTCGCTGGCATCCCGCAGCATTTCCGCGTTCCTTCTAAGCGAGCGCGACGAAGACGAATGAGAAGCATCGATGAAGACAAGGCGTGAATGGCTTCGTGCGGCCTGTGGCTCGCTAAGTCTATTGCTGCACTCTGTTGTGAAAGTGGCCGCGGGGCAGGTGACTGCGTTCGATCCAAAGCAGTTTCAGATTGGAGATTTTCTGTCGCCGAAAAAGCCGGGAGTGTTCGTCCCGTACGATGCCAAGCTTCCGCGCGGAGCGAGTTTTGTCAACGTTTGGCGGCCTGTGCAAGAGGCGCGTCGTCTGGGGCAGCTTCAGAGATCGACCGTCTCTGCCTAGTTATCATGTTATAGCTGCGTCGTTGCTCGTTTCCTCGAAGGGATCGAAGGTCAGATCACCTTGCCTCGGGCTAGCCTGACGTCACAGCTGTGACCGCGAGAAAATCGAACTGCGTCAAGCTGGACATATCGACGCGGAATAGGGGGCGGGGTGATCGTCGAAAGTGCAGCGGTGGACCGCGCGAGGATATGTTGCCCCCGGGGGCACGTGGCCCAACTCCCCCTATTTGGGTGGCGAGGATGATCCCCGGGTGCTCTCCGTCGCTGCCGCGATTCTGAAAGTGGAGGAGGATTGCAAAGTAATTGACATCCTTCATATGTCCGTCAGTGACTGATGTTTGTGTGGCGCAATCCGTTTCGTCTATCGAGGAGCGATAGGACCGGCGGCAATATGTCATTGCACCGATTGTCGGAAATGCACTGGTAGTGCATTCAAGGTTTCCATCGGGGTGGATGTTGTCCTTTTCTCAGTTACCGGCAACTCGCTCAGCGGCTTCACGAAGAATGCCGATAGCGGGCACACCATCACCCGTCATTTTTGCGCAAATTGCGGGTCACCGGTCTATACCTCATCGGCGGTTCACCCTGATCGATACTACGTCAAAGCAGGCGTCTTCGACGACCCGGCCGTCGTTAAGCCTGCGTATCAATCAAGGATGCGATCCAAGGTTTCTTGAGCTGAAATCACGAGCTTTCTTCCCGCGTATGAAATGAAGCGGACATCATGAACGAGAGGGACTGTTGATATCGACGCTTAGAAAATGGACATCAAACTGTAAAATAAGCTAAAAATAGCGTCCGCGCTTTATCTGGTAGAAACAATCGGCTGCCCGGAAAAGGGGGCTCCGCCCCTTCTGCTGTTTGCCGCTGATTGCGCGATATTTCCGCACGAATGCCGCGTGCTAGGCGACGCTGAATGTGCAGAGGATCGCTGCACCCCTTCACACCTTTTCTCCCCAGCTGTCGACTGGGTAATATCGGATGAGATCGGGGCGCCGCGGCCCGGCGGCGTACAGCCAGTTATTGAGCCAGTAGAAAAACACCGTCAGCGCATTCGTCCCTAAGTTGAGCATCTCGAACGATGGAATCAGAAGGCGCTCGAGGTCGCCACCGATGGACTGTATTCGCTGCTGATAGAAATCACTGCCTGGTTGCCCGTTGGTCGAGATGTCAAAGTAATGTCCCCCTCGCCAGAGAAAGCACCCAGGCACGATAATGAAGTCTGGTTGTTCGGATTGGGCGAGGCCAGAGATCGCACTTTCTATGTTCGCCTTGACCAGTTGCAGATCGTCAGGAGCCCTAAATGCCCAGACACAAAAGAGTGTGTCCGTGACCTTCTGTCGTCCCAGCGAGTCGGCGAAGCTATTCGGCAATCTCTTGAGCCGGACGCATTTGCGGACGGAATCCGACAATGTTGATGGGCTGAGCTGGGTCTTAACCTCAATAACGCCGTAGACTGCTTCCTTGAGCCAAATGGGTATCCGCCGGGGGCCGTAGAGCGGTCCATTGGACTGACGATCGACAAGGATAACGTCAGCCTGATTAGAGAATTCTTCGTTGCGCGCTAAGATTAAGCCAGCCTCCACCCCAACAGAAGGGATGATATGGGCGCGCAGCAGCCTCGCAACGAGCTCTTCTCGATTGATACCGGCGGATAAGGCGTGTGTCGCGAAGAAGGCACGGATACGCTCCGACTCCCGGGCGAGGTCCTCAGTGAGATCATCGAAATACCGTTTAAGCATAGTAGAAACTCTTTCGTTTCTGATCCGGGCGTCACTGACGGCAAACAGGTTACTTTGCGCATCAGGTTGTGTCCTGCGTGACAAGAAATATTGCTTCTTGCTTGTCGAAACCGAATGGAGGCGGGGGCCTGGCTCTCCATTTCATCGGTCTGGGTCCGCTGTCCTATTGCTTGCTCGCGTGGCTTGACGCCATTGCCCCCTCCATCCCTCCACATCCTGCCTTCAAAACCGCCATTGATCTGCGCCCGTCGTCGCGCTTCTATAGCCATTCGGAAGTGATCGGATCTTTTGTGGGCAGCGGCGGGGGCGGCGAAAAGCATCCGGCAAGCCGCTTTCGGCGAGGCCCTGTGGTCGGCGTGGCGCTCCACGCCTTGCGAGGTTTGAATGCAGTACCGTTCGTCATGGATGACTGAAGAGCTGGACGTCTTTCGCGACCAGTTCCGCCGCTTTCTGGCAAAGGATCTGGCGCCGCATGCAGAGCGCTGGCGCGAGCAAAAGATGGTCGATCGCTCGGCCTGGCTTGCGCTCGGCGAGATGGGCGCGCTGAACGCCAGCGTGCCGGAAGCCTATGGCGGGCTCGGCGCCACCTTCGCGTATGAAGCGGCGATCTACGAGGACATGGAAAACGTCGTTCCCGAAGCCTTGAGTGGCGTGACCGTGAGCAGCGGCATCGTCGCGCACTACCTTCTCAACTACGGCTCGGAGGAGCAGAAGAAGCGCTGGCTGCCCGGCATGGCGAGCGGAAAAATCATCGGCGCGATCGCGATGACCGAGCCGGGTACCGGTTCGGATCTGCAAAGCGTGCGCACCACTGCGAAGCGGCAGGGCAACAACTATGTGCTGAACGGCGCAAAGACGTTCATCACCAACGGCCAGTCGGCCGACATCATTATCGTGGTCGCGCGCACCGGCGGGCAGGGGGCCAAGGGTCTGTCGCTGATCGTCGTCGAGACGGCGGAGGCCAAGGGTTTTCGCCGCGGGCGCAACCTCGACAAGATCGGGCTGAATGCGTCCGATACCTCGGAGCTGTTTTTCGAGGACGTCGTCGTGCCGCCGGAAAACCTGCTCGGCCCGGAGGAAGGGCAGGGGTTCGTCCAGCTCATGCAGCAGCTTCCGCAGGAGCGGCTGATCATCGCGGTCGGCGCAGTGGCCGCGATGGAGCGGGCGGTGCGGCTGACCACCGAATATACCAAGGAGCGCAAGGCGTTCGGAAAGCCGATTTTGGAATTCCAGAACACCGCGTTCAAGCTCGCCGAGCGCAAGACGGAGGCGATGATCGCGCGCGTTTTCGTGGACTGGTGCATCGAGCGGCTGATCGCGGGCGATCTCGATGCGGTCACCGCCTCGATGGCGAAGTGGTGGTGTTCGGAAAAGCAGGTCGAAACCGCCGACGAGTGCCTGCAGCTTCATGGCGGCTACGGCTACATGCAGGAATATCCGATCTCGCGGATGTTCGTAGATTCGCGCATCCAGAAAATCTATGGCGGCACCAACGAGGTGATGAAGCTGCTCATCGCCCGCTCGCTGTGACGGTCACACGCGGGCCGGGGTCAGTGTTTCTTACTTTGCCTCGGCCGGCGGTGTGATGCGAAAGACTTTGCCGTTGGTGACGTCGCGGTAGAGGTCAACCCGCGTGCCGTCCCAGTGATAGTCGAGATGGCGGCCCTGGCGCGGGCTGGTCGCAAGGTCGGGATAGAACAACGCCACGCAGTCGCCGCCCGGTAAGCGCACGCTTGGATAGGCGATGCCTTCGGAGCCGGCGGCCCGCAGCGCCGCCGCAAGGCCGTTGCTGTCGCGGTAGCTGTCCGGCGCGAGCAGGAAGCGCTTGCCGCGCTTGCGCACGTCATGCAGGTTCGCCGTGATATCGAGGACGATCTCGCGAAACTGCGAGGTCCATCCTGGCGCCTCACCGGTTCGCGCCATGAAGCGCGCGTGGTGATGGATGGTTTCGAACAGCGCCACCTCAAAGGTCTCGCCGGCATAGAGCACGCCATAGGAGCCGTCGCTGAAGCGGCTCGGCCGATCGGTGCTGACATGGGTGAAGGGCGCCATCAGATAGCTTGCGCCGGGGCCGGAGACACGGCGGCCCACCGGCACGAGATCGAGGTTGCCGATGGTTTCCATCAGGCGCGGATTGGTCTTTTGCTCGGCCGAAATCAGCAGCGCCCAATCGGCCGGGTCGGCAATGTCCTCGAACAGGTCGATCGGCGGAAAGATGCTGCGGATGATGCGCACCGCGCCCGGCCACGAGACGTTCGCGATCGGCACGGAGGCGGGGGCGAGGGCCTTGCCGCTCACCAGCCGCCGCGCTCGCTGTCGAGGTAGCGCCGCACGCGCATCAGGTCGGTGAGGTCGCCGTCCAGCATCACGTCGAGCGCGGAGCGGCCGCCGAACGCGGCGTTGGGCTTGCGGATCCAGTCATAGCCGCGCTGCGGCTCGCGAAAAATCATCCGCAGGGCCTTGTGGATGCCCATCAGATTGGACAGCCGCGCGCGCGCGTCGCGATCGATGCGGCCGACGGCACCGGATTTCCAGCGCCGATACGAGCGCACCGGCTGATCGAGCAGGATCGCGGCCTGTTCGTCGGTGACTGCCCAGAGCCGAAACAGGTTGAGCGCGGCGCGGAACATTGCCGCCGCCTCTGCGTCGGTGATCGGCGCAGGGCGGAACTCCTGAAGGGACGTGTCGACCTGATGAATTGCTGCCATGTGGCATAAAATAGTACTTATGAGGCTGATTGGCAATATCCGGGGCAAGAACCGGCGGAGCAGCGGAAAAACAAAAAACGCCGGCTTGCGCCGGCGTTTCTTGCGATGACCATCGGGAACGGAGGAAAACTACTTCCACGCGGCCGTGGCCGAAAGGCTTGCCTTCGGATCGACATGCGCATCGAGGTCGATCTCGGCTTCGCCGGGAACGCGAATGCGCGTGAAGCGGAACTCCGACGATCCCACCGGCACCGTCGCGTCGAGGCCCATCTTGGCCCCGTAGCCGTCATCGGCGGAGGGGTCGAGCTTGGAGCCCTGCGCGCCGCCGACGACAACGAGGTCGCGGTCGGCCTGGAAGCGGGTGGCGACGGCCCATTCGACGCTGCGCGGATCGTGGATGTTCACGTCCTCATCGACCACCACGACATGCTTGATGTCGTAGTGCGCGGCAAAGCAGCCCATGATCACGTTCTTTGCCTCGCCGCGATGGCGGGCGCGCATCTGCACGTAGAGGTGATAGCGGCCGACGCCGCCGAGGCCGAGATGCACGTCCTTCACCGAGGGGAAGTTGCGCTGGAGCGTGTTGAGGATGGTGGCCTCGCGCGGGATCGCGCCAAGCAGAAGGTGTTCGAGCGCGCCGCCAACGATGGTGTGGAACAGCGGGTTCTTGCGATGCGTGATGCGGTCCACAGCGATGACGTGACGCTTGGCGCGCTCGCCATAGTATTGGGGGAATTCGCCGAACGGGCCTTCGAGCTCGCGCTGGTTGGCCATGATGCGGCCTTCGATCACGATCTCGGCGTGGGCGGGCACGCGCAGTTCGCTGCCGACGCATTTGACCACCTCGAGCGGCGCGCCGCCGAGCGCGCCCGCGACCTCCAACTCGTCGCTGTCGATCGGCAGAATTGCCTGCGAAGCGAGCAGGCACGCGGGGCTGACGCCGACGACGATCGCAACGTCGAGATTGTCGCCCGCCGCCTCCGCCTCGTTGAAGAAGGCGAGCGTATGGCGCGGCAGCAGCAGGGCACCGAGCTCGCGCGGGTTGGAGACCTGCAGACGATGGATGGCGACGTTCTGGATGCCGGTGCGCGGGTTGCGGACGATCAAAAGGCCCGCGGTGATGTAGGCGCCGCTGTCGAGCTCGTTATGGGTCGGGATCGGCAGCATCGACAGAAGATCGCCGTCCTCATGCACCACTTCCTGGCACGGCGCGTCCTTCACCTCGGTCCACGGCAGCGGCTTGGTCGCGGCGGCCTGAAACGCCTGCAACAGGGTGTCGCCGGTGAGCCCGAGCGCTTCCGCCATCCACTCGCGGTTGGAAAGCAGGCCGGAAATCACCGCGATGTCGGTGCCGCCGGCAGCCGGGAAGTAGGTCGACTTCTTGCCGTCGAGGCGGTTGGCGATGCCGGCGATCTCGAAATTGAGGCTGGCGCCCGGCTTCATGATCGCAAGCCGGCCGGTCTTTTCGAGCTTTTCCAGCCAGGGCCGCAACTCGATATCCCGCCGCTTTGCCCCTGCCTGAGTGAGAGATTCGTTCGCCATTCGCCTGTCCTTGCGCCGTAGCCGTATTTGGTGGCCGGAAATTTAGCCTTGCGGCAGATAACTTCCATTAATTAAAAGCTATGCCATCCATAGTGATTGGCTATGGCAGGGCAAGTGATGGAATTCCGGCAGCTACAGTATTTCGTTGCGATGTATGAGGAGGGCTCGGTCACCCGGGCCGCTCGCCGCCTGAATATCGTCCAGCCCGCGATCAGCCTCCAACTCGCCAAGCTTGAGGACCAGCTCGGCTGCCCGCTCTTTCTGCGCACGCCGAAAGGGCTGGTGCCGACCCAGAGCGGGCATGAGGCGTACCGGCTGTTTTTGCCGATTTTGCGCGCCATCGACGACGCGCGCCAGGAGCTGACGGCATCGCGCGACACGGTGAAGGGACACGTTGCCGCCGGGGTGGTGGCCTCGGTCGCGCACAACGCGCTGTCGGAAACGCTGGTGTCGTTCACCGCAAAATATGCCGATGTCACGCTGCGCACGACCGATGGCTATACCCGCGAACTGCTGGAAATGCTGCGCATCGGGCAGCTCGATCTGGTGGTGATCAACGCCTCGCGCAAGCGCAGCGACTATGAGCAGACCGAGCTTGTCTCCGAGGATCTGATGCTGATCAGCGGCGCGAAATCGCAACCGCCGGCAGGCAGCGTGCGACTCGACACGATCGATCAGCGCAAGCTGGTGATCCCCTCGGCGCGTCACGGCCTGCGGATGATTCTTGAAGAGGTTGCCTCTCAGCAGGGCATTTCGCTGACGCCGCGGTTCGAATTCGATGAAATCGGCACCATCGAGAATTTCATCATCAGCACCGATTATGTCGCGATCTTGCCGCCGATCGCCGTCGCCAACGCGCTGCGTTCCCGTTTGTTGCGGTGCACTCCGATCTTTCCGCAGATTGCGCGTCAGATCGCCTGCGTCCACCACGCGGCACGCCCGCTCAGCCGCGCAGCAACGGTTTTCGTCGACGAATTGCGCGACCGTCTGGTGACCGTGCAGCGAGAATTGCGCCTGCTGGAGTGAGGGGCGCCAGCCGCGACGCTCTCACGGACCACGCAAGGTGCGCCTTCTGACAACGCATTTTATTGCGGCGCAAACTCACCCGCCGCGAAGCGAGAAGCGTTTTTCTTTCAATGGCGAGCGGCCTGTCCACGCTGGCTTCGTCGCCTCCGCTTTTGGCGGTGCAGCATGGCAACCCGCGGCGGTGCTTCGAGGGAGGCGCAATCCACCGTTCCAAAAATGGAACGCTGACGGATCATAATCGTGGCTTCTCATTCCGCCTTGGCAGAGTGCACAAATACCCGCGATGGGTAGATTGCTAAGTTAGTTATATTGTTTTGTGATCGGCCCGGGAATGGATCCGCGGCAACAGGACCAAAAAAGAGGGGGAGGGTCAGATGGCCTACGAACTGAATAGACGTCATTTTCTGCAGGCAAGCATGGGTGCGGCGGCCGCATCGGTGCCGATGATGGCAGGCGGATCTGCGCTCGCACAGGCGGCCAAGGTTCGTTGGGCGTCGCTGACGCCGGGATTCACCGTGCTGGTGACCGAATTCATCCGTCACCACAAGCTCGATCAGAAAAACGGTTTCACCCTTGGAACGCCGACGTCCTATACGTCTGTCCCGACCTATTACAGCGACTTCGACGTCGGCAACTACGACGTCTGCATCGGTAGCTGGGATACCTTCGCGGTGCGCTATGTCGGCGCCGTGCCGATCAAGTATGTCTGCACCATCACGACCGGGGACATGATCAACATCATGTCGTCGTCGAAGGGCAGCCTGAAGTCGATCGACGACGTGGCCGGCAAGGTGCTCGCCGCGCCGCAGTCGACCGGCACCTATCGCATGGCGCGCGCCGTGCTCAAGGAATTCCACAAGATCGACCTCGAGACCGCCGCCAAGGTGCAGAACGTCACCAATCCGGCGGCATCGGTGACGCTGTTGCGCGCCGGCGCGGCCCAAGCGGCGCTGACCTGGGAGCCGAATGTCAGCAACGCAATCGCCGAGGATCCGAACCTGCAGGTGCTGTTCAACGTCGGCGCCTCCTACACCAAGGCGACCGGAGAAAGTCTGCCGTACTTCGGCGTCGCCGCCCGCCGCGAACTGCTCGAAAGCGATCCCAAGATCGGTGCGCGCATCGACGGCGTGTTCCGCGACTGCATCGCGGGCATCCTCGCGGACGTGCCGAGCGCGGTGCAGATCGTCGGCGAGCGCACCGGCTTCAAGCCGGCCGTTCTGGCCGAGGCGATCAACTCCAAGCGCCTGAGCTTCAAGTACTCGTCGATGACCGATCCGGCCGCGCGCAAGGCGACCCAGACCGCGATCGACTTCTGCGTGCGCAATTCGTTGATCGCGTCAACGCCCGATGAAGGCTTCTTCTTCAAGGGCTGACGCCTCTTCGTCGAAAACGGGAGAGTGATCGGCCCGCCGGTCGCCTCCCTCCAACTAATCGGAGAATTTCGTGTCACAAGCTGACGACAGGCGGGCGATGGCGCCCGCCGTCCCGAAACCCGTGTCCGCGCCGCCGTCGGCCGAGCGGGCGCGCGGCGAGGGAGTGATCCCCGTGCTCGTTGTTGTGGCGGGCCTTCTCGTTGCGATGCAGATTGCAAGTTTCTATCTGCCGCCGTTCGTTATGCCGGCGCCGGTGACGATCTTCTGGGCGACGGTCGAGATTCTCAAAAACGAATACATGCACATCGGCGTTACGGCGTTGCGCCTGCTCGTCGCGGTGCTGTTCGCGATGGCGTTCGGTGTCTTCCTCGGCATCGTGATGGGGATCTTCCCGAAGATCCGGCCCTATATCCGGGCGCTGGTGATCATCGACACCGGCATTCCGGCGCTGTCCTGGATGCTGCTCGCGATCTTCTGGTTCGGCGAGCCTGAAGTCCGGATCTTCTTCATCCTGGCGGTCATTCTCGTTCCCTTCTATGCCCTGAGCATTTTCGACGGCATTCGCGCGTTGCCGCGCGACTGGGTCGACATGATCGAGAGCTTTCGCCCGCAGCGTTGGCAGGTACTTCGCTATCTCATCCTGCCGCACATCATTCCTTATGTTCTGACGACCACGAAGTCGGTGATCGGCTACGCCGTCCGTATGGCGATCTTCTCCGAGCTCATTGCATCGGCGATCGGTATCGGCTCCCGCATGAGCCTCGCGCAGTCCATGTTCCGCATCGACTCGGTGCTCGGCTGGACCGTGATTCTCGTCGTGCTGAATCTGGCGTTGCAGGCGGCGCTGACGGCTCTGGAAAAGTATCTTCTGAAGTGGCGGGCGGAGGCCAATGTGCGATGAACAGCCAGGTTGAAAAGGTCATCTCGCTCGAGGACGTCAGCAAGTCGTTCGGCAACCTCGTCGTCGCCAACAAGCTGAACCTGCACGTCAACCGCGGGGAAATCGTCGCGCTGCTCGGCCAGACCGGAGCCGGCAAGAGCACCGTGATGAACATGATCATGGGCACGCTGGAGCCCACGACCGGACGGGTGAGGGTCGCGGGTCACGATCCGCACAGCGAGTTCGACAAGCTGCGCGGCAAGCTGTCGGTGAGCTTTCAGACCGACCGCTTGTTGCCGTGGCGGACCGCGGTCGAGAACACCGAGCTGGGGCTGCTCATCCTCGGTGTCTCGCACAGCGAGGCGCGGGAGCGGGCGCGGACGTGGCTCAAGCGGGTGCGGCTTGACGGGGCGGAGAATAAATATCCGCACGAACTGTCCGGCGGCATGCGCCAGCGCGTGTCCCTCGCGCGTGCCTTGTGCGTCGATCCCGAGCTGATCCTGCTCGACGAGTCGTTCAGCCAGCTCGACCACGTCACCTCCAAGACGCTGCGCGAGGATTTTGCGCAGGTCGCCCGCCAGTACAGCAAGACCTGCCTCTTCGTGACGCACCGGATCGAGGATGCGTTGGAGATGTCGGACCGGGTGATCGTGCTGCGGCCGGGCGCGGGGATCGCGCTGGAGCAGACCATCGACGCCGAATTGCGGGCGGACCCGGTTCGGCTTCAGCAACTGCACAACGACATCGCAGACCGCATGAGCGTCGGCGCTGCGACCGAGCACTGATGAAATCTGAGTAGGAGATCGGAAGAGAAAATGAGTTTCGAGGACATCATCGTCGAGCGCGTTGAGAGCTGGATGGAAATCCAGATCAACCGTCCCGAAAAACTGAACTCGCTGCGCGAGAAGACGGCCAGCGAAATCCTGGAAGCGCTCGCGGAAGCCGAGTTCGACCGTTCGATCACTGCGGTGATCCTGAAGGGCACCGAAAAGGCATTCTGCACCGGCATCGACACCAGCGAATTCCAGATCGCCGACAACGAATATTTCGACTTCTACCGCGTGCGTCGCCGTTCGCGCAAAGTCAACTCGCTGTTCCGCGAGCTGCCGGAATTCACCAAGCCGATCATCACCGCGATCGAGGGCTTTGCGCTCGGCGGCGGCCTCGAGCTGGCGCTGGTCGGGGACATGATCGTCGCCGGTGAGAAGGCCCGCATGGGCCTGCCGGAAATCCGCCTCGGCCTGATGCCGGGCGGCGGCGGCACGCAGACGCTGCCGCGCCTGATCGGCAAGCCGCTGGCGAAGGAGCTGATGTGGACCGGTCGCCGGATCACCGCGGCGGAGGCCAAGGAATATCGCCTCGTCAACCACGTCACGGAAGCCGGCGGCGCGCTCGAGAAGGCGCGTGAGATCGCCCGCACGATCGGCGAGAACGCGCCGCTGTCGGTGATGTTCACCAAGGGCGTGATCGACCGCGGCATCGACATGTCGCTGCAGGACGGCTTCACCGCGGAAGGCGACGTCTCCTTCATGCTCTACTTCACGAAGGACCGCCAGGAAGGCTTGAGCGCGTTCCGCGAGAAGCGTTCGCCCAAGTTCAAGGGAGAGTAACAAGCAATGGCCAAATCAGATATCGTTATCGCCGGTTACGCCGAAACGCCGGTCCAGTTCCGCTCCGGACGCAGCGCCTATGATTTCGCGGGCGAAGCGCTGGCGCAGCTGATCGAGCGCACCGGCATCGAGAAGTCGGCCATCGACGGCATGTCGGTCACCGTGCCGCTGTCGGAATGCGCCAACCCGTTCTTCGCCGTCTATATGGCGGAAGGTCTCGGCCTCTCGCCGACCTGGCTGAACTACGGCGGCATCGGCGGTTGCTCGGCAACCGGCGGCGTGTCGCGGGCGATGTCCGCCATTCGCGATGGTCACTGCGAAGTTGCGGTCGTCATGTCGGCGGATGCGCCGAGCACCCGCTGGAACGCGAACTACGCCGCTTATCGCGGCGAGTTTCAGGATCCGGTCGGCGTGCAGGGCCCGCCGGCGGTGTTCGGCCTGCTGATGAGCCGCTACGCTCACCAGTACAACCTCAAGCCGGAAGCGCTCGCCAAGATCGCGATCACCCAGCGCAACCACGCGCTGCTCAATGAGAACGCGCTCGAAAAATTCCGCAAGCCGCTGTCGGAAGAAGACTACTTCAACTCGCGCATGGTCGCCGATCCGCTGCGCGTCCTTGACTCGGTGATGTTCTGCGACGGCGCCAACGCCTTCCTGGTGATGACCCGCCAGAAGGCCGAGGAGATGGGCATCAAGAAGTATGTCTATCCGACTGCCTATGCCGAGCTGACCAATGTCAACGGCGCGGATCCGCTGGCTGACATCACCGAAACCGGCTTCTCGAAGATTGCGCCAAAAGTGTTCGCGCAGTCGGGCCTCAAGCCGTCCGACATCAGCATGTTCCAGCCCTATGACGACTTCACCATCGCCGTGCTGATGAAGTTCGAGGACTTTGGCTTCTGCGGCCGCGGCGAGGGCAGCGACTTCGTGTTGAACACCGACCTGTCGTTCCGCGGCACGCTGCCGCTGAACACGGGCGGCGGCCAGATCTCGGCCGGCCAGCCGGGCCTCGCCAGCGGCGGTCTCAACCTTGCCGAAGCCGTGCGCCAGCTCTTCGGCGAAGGCGGCGAGCGCCAGATCAAGAACCCGAAGAATGCGCTTGTCACCGGCATCGGCGTCATTCCCTTCGCGCGCAACTGGGGCACCAGCGCCGCAATGATTTTGGAGGTCTAAATGTCTGAAGCAACAGCAAGCCGTCCGGTCCCCAAGCCGAGCGTTTACGTCGATACGACGCCGTTCTGGGAAGGTGCGAAGCGCAAAGAGCTGTTTTTGCAGTATTGCAAGGACACCGGCCGCTTTCAGCATTATCCGCGTCCGGTCTCGATCTACACCGGCTCGCGCAACCTCGAGTGGCGCCAGGTCAGCGGCCGCGGCACCGTATACGCCAACACCGTGATCCGCATTCCGGGGCCCGGCCTCGAAGGCCGCCTGCCGCTGTCGGTGGTGACGGTCGATCTTGAAGAGGGCGCCCGCATTCTCGCCAACATCGTCGGCAGTCCTCCCGAGGACGTCAAGATTGGCGCTGCTGTCGAAGTCGTGTGGGATCTCCTCGCCGACGACATCTACTACCCGGCGTTCCGCCTGGTCTAAGGAGTAAAATCCCGTGCGGATGGAGACTGTTCTGTTTGCTCACTGCCGCCGTTTCCCTGACAAGGACGCGTTTGTCCTTGGCGAGCGGCGCGTCACTTACGGCGAGTTCGGCCGACGTGTGACCTCGATTGCCAAAGCACTCGCGGCCAAGGGCGTGGCAACGGGCGACAGGATAGTTCTCTATCTGCCGAACTGCATCGAATTCGCCGAGGGCCTGTTCGGCACTCTCGCGGCCGGTGCGATCGCAATTCCGGTCACGACGCGGCTGACGCTGTCCGAGCTCGCCTATTTCTGCGAGGACAGCGACGCCAAGGCGGTGATCTGCGATCCTGAACATGCGGCAGCGGTCGCGCAGGACATCGTGGCCAAGCGTCCCGGCATGCTCGGCTATTCGGTCGGTGGTGCTCATGGCGGCCTTGCCGATTTTGCGACCCTCTGCCTCGACGACGACAAACCGCTGCGGCCGATCCCGCTGTCGCAGGACGAAGCCGCGATCCTCTACACCTCGGGCACGACCGGCAAGCCCAAGGGCGTCGTCATTACCCACGCCAACCTTCTGATCCAGCATGGCTTCATGAACGGCTGCGAGTGGGGCATCGGCGAGAACGATCGCTATCTCGTGGTCACGCCGATGGCGCACCGCGCAGGCATGGGGCGGCTGGTGAACTCGACCATGCTCGGCGGCACGCTCAGCATCATCCCGCAATTCGATGCCGAAGAGATCATCGCGACGATCGAGCGCGAGAAGATCACCGTGTTCGGCATGGTGCCGACGGTCTGCCGCATGCTGATGCCGGCGATCGAGGCAAACCCCAGCCGCTGCGCATCGCTGCGCCGGATCGCGGTGACGGGCGAGGCGTTCCCCGTCGCGCTCAAGAAGCGCCTGATCGCCGCCTTGCCGGAAGCGCGGCTGGTGTCGTTCTTCGGCATGACCGAAGCCGGCGGCGTGACCTATCTTTCGCACGAAGAGCAGTTCACGCATCCGGAAGCCGTCGGCCGTCCGTCGCCGGGCGTCGAGGTGCGGATTGTTTCCGAGACGAGCGAGGATGTGCCCGAGGGCGAGATCGGCGAGCTGCTGGTGCGCACCGGTGCGCCGGGCGCGTTCACTGTCATGAAGGCCTATTTCAATCGTCCCGAGCAGACGGCGGCCTCGTTGCGTGACGGCTGGTTCTACACCGGCGACATGGCTCGCCGCGACAGCGACGGCTACATCTACATTGCCGACCGCAAGAAGGACATGATCGTCAGCGGCGGCTTCAACGTCTACTCGAAGGAAGTCGAGCAGACGATCAGCGAACTGCCGGGCGTGCGCGATGTCGCCATTGTCGGCATTCCGGATGAACTTTACGGCGAGGCGGTCGTGGCTTTCGTCGAACGCCAGCCGGAGAACGGCGCTCTCGACGAAGCCGCGGTGGTGAACCACTGCCGCATAAAAATCGCCGGTTACAAAAAGCCGAGGCACGTCTTCTTCATCGAGACATTGCCGCGCAATGCGACAGGCAAGGTCGTCAAGCATCTCCTCGTCGGGGAAGCCGTTTCCGCGCTCAAGCTCAACGCATAAGGTAAATCATGATCAGGAACGAGACCGCGAGCGAAAGCGCCTTTCGCTCGGACGTGAGATGCTGGCTTGAAAAGAACCTGCCAAAACATCTGCGCCACCTGACATTCCGCCCGAGGCCGGAAGAGATCATGCCGTGGTACAAGGCGCTGTCGCAGCGCGGCTGGATCGCGCCGCACTGGCCGGTGTCGGCAGGCGGCATGGGCGCGAGCGCGGTCGAGCAGGTGATCCTCATGGAAGAGCTTGCACGCATCGGCGCGCCGGACACGCCGACGCAGGGCCTCAACCACATCGGCCCGATGCTGATCAAGGCAGGCACCGCGAAGCAGAAGGCCGAGCATCTGCCGCGCATTCTAAGCGGCGACGCGATCTGGTGCCAGGGCTATTCCGAACCGAATGCGGGATCGGACCTCGCCTCGCTCGTCACCCGGGCGCGGATCGAGGGTGATGAGCTTGTCATCAACGGTCACAAGATCTGGACGACCTGGGGCCACTATGCGCACTGGATGTTCGCGCTGGTGCGCACCGGCGGCAAGCGCCGCGACGGCATCACCTTCGTTCTGATCGATATGGCGACGCCGGGCATCACACGGCGGCCGATCGTCACCATCGCCGGCGACGACGAATTCTGCGAAGTGTTTTTTGATGAAGTGCGCGTGCCGCTCGGCAATGTCGTGGGCGAGATCGGCGGCGGCTGGAAGGTGGCGACTTCGCTGCTCGATGATGAGCGGATGCACCTCGGCACGCCGCTGGCCGCCAATCGCGCGCTGGTGCGCCTCAAGCGTCTCGTCAGCCGGATGAACGTTGCCGACCAGGAGAAATGGCGCGCGCGGGTGACCGAAGCCGAGATCGCGACCGAGACCGTGACGGCCGCGTGGCTTGACGTCAGCGATCGCTTCGAGGCCGGCGTCGGCATCGAAAACGAAAGCTCCTATCTCAAAATTCTGGCGACCGAGACTGTGCAGAACATTTTGGACGCGGCGCTCGAGGCGGCTGGGCCGGCGGCGGCGCTGTGCCAGCCGCTGCGTGAGAACGGCCAGCGCATCGACGTCAACGAGATGTTTCTGCAGTCGCGCCGCCTGACGATCTATGGCGGCAGCAACGAAATTCAACGGTCAATTCTGGCGACCCGCGTCCTCGGTATGGGCATGGGCGGAGGCAATGTGTGATGCCGGTGTGGTCTGAACAGGAGCGGATGATTGCCGACAGCGCCGCGGATTTCTTTGAGGCGAAGGGCGGCACAACGCGGGTGCGCGAAGCGCGCGACCGTGGCGGGCAGGACCGCAGCAGGTGGCAGGATGCGGCCGATCAGGGTTGGATCGGCATGCTGGTGTCGGAATCCGCCAGCGGTCTTGGCCTTGATCTGCGCGATGGCCTCGTGCTGATGCGCGAGGCGGCAAGATCGCTGGCGAGCGAGCCGCTCGCTGCGGCAATCGCGGCGGCGCAGGGACTGGCGGCGCTGCCGTGCCGTGAGATTTTGCTCGAGGCAATGGCCGGCGGGCGGATCGTTCTGCCGGCATGGGCGACGCTGAAGAGCGAAGGCGATCTCTGGTCGGGCGAAAGCGATGCATTGACCGGGCTTGGTGCGGCCGACAGCGTGCTGCTATTCGATCGCGGCGGCGACGGCGCGGTGATGCTCGTCAACCGGGAGCAGGGCGGTGTGACGATGAATGCGCAGCCGACGCTCGATGGTGGCGACATCGGACAGGTGATGCTCAAAGGCGTCAACGCCGAAGTCATTGCCAGCGGCGCGCCGGCGCGTCGTCTGGCCCGCGACACGTTCGACACGCGCCTGATGCTGGAGGCCGCGGAGCTTTGCGGCCTGAGCGACGAAGTGCTGCGCCGTACGCGCGCCTATCTCGAAACGCGGAAGCAATTCGGCACCGCGCTCGCCAGTTTTCAGGCAGTGCAGCAACGGATGGCATCGGTCTATGTGCAGGTGGCCGCCGCCGAGGCGCTGCTGTTCGAGGCCGCGCGCGCTTTCGAGGGGCCGCGCCAGTCCTTCGCAGCGCAGGCGGCATTCTACCGGGCAGGGCAGGCGGCGCATTTCGCCAGCCGCGAGGCGATCCAATTTCACGGCGCCATCGGGTTCACCGACGAACTTGACATCGGCTTCTACCTCAAGCGGTGCCTTGCGATCACTGCGGCGCGGGGCGGCCTTGAAGCCATCCCGGCGCAGCTTGCCAACTGACGCTCAGAACAGGGTGAGGAAAATCGATATGTCGAATGCAAGCTACGGCTCGCTCGGTTTTTACATCAACGGCGAGTGGATCAATCGTATCGATGGTCCTCAGCTGGAGGTCTGTGATCCGGCGACGGGCGAAGTGCTCGCGCCGCTGCCGCGCGCCACGGCGGAAGAGATGGACCGCGCTGCGGAAGCCGCCAACGCAGCATTCCCGCTGTGGCGGGCGATGACCGCGCTTGATCGCTCGCGCATTCTGCGCAAGGCGGCCGACCTCATCCGCGAGCGCGTTGAACATATCGCCCAGCGGATGACGCGCGAGCAGGGCAAGCCGCTGGCGCAGGCCCGCATTGAGCTGATGATCGCCGCCGATACGTTCGACTGGTGCGCGGAGGAAGGCCGCCGCATCTATGGGCGTCTTGTTCCTTCGCCGGTGCCGGATATGGAGCTTCGCGTCACGCGCCAGCCGGTCGGTCCGGTCGCCGCCTTCACGCCGTGGAATCTTCCGGCGATGATGCCGGCGCGCAAGATCGGCGCGGCGCTTGCCTCCGGCTGCACAGTCGTCATCAAGCCTGCGGAAGAAACCCCGGCGACCGCGCTCGAGATCGCGCGTGCGTTGCACGATGCCGGCCTGCCCAAGGGCGTGGTCAACGTCGTGTTCGGCATACCGGACGAAGTGTCGCGCCACCTGATCGCGCATCCGGCCATCCGCAAAATCACCTTCACGGGTTCGACCGTCGTCGGCCAGCACCTTGCGAAGCTCGCGTCAGACGCCGGCGTCAAGCGCTGCACGATGGAGCTCGGCGGCCACGCGCCGGTGCTCATCCTCGATGATGCCGACATCGAGAAGGCGGTCTCGGTTCTCGTGCCCGCGAAGTTCAGAAACGCCGGCCAGATCTGCATCTCGCCGACGCGCTTCTACGTTCATGACTCGCTGCATGATCGCTTCGTCGATCAGTTCACCGCGGCGACCAACCGCATGGTGGTCGGCAACGGCCTCGATGCCGCGACCAACGTCGGCCCGCTGGCCAATTCGCGCCGGCTGTCGGCGATGGATACCCTGATCGGCGATGCGGTCTCCGCCGGCGGCCGGCTGAACACCGGCGGCGAGCGGATCGGCAACCGTGGCAACTTCTTCCAGCCGACCGTGGTTGCCGATGTGCCGATGGAGGCGCGCATCATGAACGAGGAGCCGTTCGGCCCGGTTGCGGTCACCGCGCGCTTCTCGTCGCTTGACGAGGTGATCGCGCAGGCCAACCGCCTGCCGTTCGGGCTAGCGGCCTATGCCTTCACCTCCGCCGTGAGCAATGTCCGGCGGCTGTCGGAAGAGGTCGAGGCGGGTCTCCTCGGCATCAACACCGTTGCGGTGTCGCATCCCGAGGCGCCGTTCGGCGGCGTCAAGATGAGTGGCTATGGCAGCGAGGGCGGCATCGAGGGCATGGATCCCTATCTCGTGACGAAGCTGGTGGCCGTGGCTTGACGCGATCGCCATAGGATCGCAGGGTCCGACGAGGTTGCCGCGGCAGGCGCGGGGCCTCGCCTGGAGATAAGCAATGAAAAAGGGATCAGCCGTCGTCAAGGATCGGGAACTGTCGACCAAGACCGATCTCAACGCGCTGATCCTTTTTTATGAAGTCGCCAACATGCGGAGCATTTCCGCAACAGCCGCCAAGCTCGGCATGCCGAAGTCCACGGTGAGCCGGAAGATCGCGGTGCTCGAGCATCAGGTTGGCGCGACGCTGCTGCGACGGGGGACGCGCAACTCGTCCCTGACCGAGATCGGCTATGTGATCTACAACCACGCGCAGCGGATCATCGCCGAGCTGGAAGACGCCGGTTTCCACGCCACCCAGATGCAGTCGAAGCTGAGCGGCGTGCTGCGCATCAGCCTGCCTGTCGATTTCGGAATTTCGTGGCTCAGCCGGCTTGTGGCGGACTTTTCCCGCAACCATCCCGAAATGCGGCTGGTGCTCGACATCAACAACCGCTGGGTCGACGTCTCGGAAGAACCTTACGACATCGCGCTGCACCTGACCTTGCCGCGCAACGCGAGCCTGCCCGTCAGAAAGTTCTCGTCGCTGTCGCGCGGCATCTACGCGGCGCCGGAATACATTTCGCGGATCGAGATGCCGCGCATTCTCGACGACCTGTTGCGCCTCAACATCATCATGACCACTCATCAGGCTGAAGAGGGCGTCTGGGACCTGCGCAAGAGCGGCGTGCGCAACGCCATGAACATCGAGCCGCGCGTCATGGTCAACAATATCGGCATGGCGCGCGAAATCGTCATCGCCGGCATGGGCGTCGGCATTCTGCCCAATGTGATGTGCCGCAACGACGTTGCGACCGGGCGTCTCGTCCGCCTGTTCGCCGACTGGGAGAGCCCGCGCCTGCAGGCCTACGCGACCTATCTCGGCCGCCGCCGGGTGCAGCGGAAAACCCAGGTTTTCATGGATTTTTTGTCGAGCTACCTGCTGACCGACAACTAGCGGCGGCTGCTTCGCGAAGCCGGACGTGCGCCCGGTTCCCGCCGGATGGCGACGCTATCCTCTTTCGCGCACGGCTGACATGGCATAAGCACGGCCCAGATTTTTTCCCCGGGTTCGTGTGCACATGATTCGTCTCGACAATATCAGCAAGCAGAATGGCCATCAGATCCTCTTCATCGAGGCCTTTGCCGCGCTTCAGAAAGGCGAGAAGGTCGGCCTCGTCGGGCCGAACGGTTCCGGGAAGACGACGCTGTTCCGGATGATCACCGGGCAGGAACAGCCGGACGAAGGGCAGGTCGCAGTCGATCGCGGCATCACCATCGGCTATTTCAGTCAGGACGTCGGCGAGATGTCCGGGCGCAGCGCCGTTGCCGAGGTGATGGAGGGTGCGGGGCCGGTCAGCATTGTCGCCGCCGAGCTGCGGGAGCTTGAGAGCGCGATGGCGGACCCGGCGCGCGCCGACGAGATGGACGAGATCATCGCGCAATATGGCGAGGTGCAGGCCCGTTTCGAGGAGCTCGACGGCTATGCCCTAGAGGGCCGGGCGCGCGAGGTTCTGGCCGGGCTCAGCTTTTCCGAGGAGATGATGGACGGCGACGTCGGCGCGCTCTCCGGCGGCTGGAAGATGCGCGTCGCGCTCGCCCGCATCCTCCTGATGCGGCCGGATGTGATGCTGCTCGACGAGCCGAGCAACCACCTCGATCTCGAAAGCCTGATCTGGCTGGAAAAGTTTCTCAAGGGCTATGACGGCGCGCTGCTGATGACCTCGCATGACCGCGAGTTCATGAACCGGATCATCAACAAGATCGTGGAAATCGACGGCGGCGCGCTGACATCCTATTCGGGCGACTACGAATTTTACGAGCAGCAGCGTGCGCTGAGCGAAAAGCAGCAGCAGGCGCAGTTCGAGCGTCAGCAGGCGATGCTGGCCAAGGAGATCAAGTTCATCGAGCGCTTCAAGGCGCGCGCCTCGCATGCGGCGCAGGTGCAGAGCCGGGTGAAGAAGCTGGAAAAGATCGATCGTGTCGAGCCGCCGCGGCGGCGGCAGACCGTGCAGTTCGAATTCCAGCCGGCGCCGCGCTCCGGCGAGGATGTGGTCAGCCTCAAGGGCGTGCATAAAGGCTACGGCAGCCGCAGCATCTATCAAGGGCTCGACTTTGCTGTCCGCCGCAAGGAGCGCTGGTGCGTGCTCGGCGTCAACGGCGCGGGCAAGTCGACGCTGCTCAAGCTGGTCACCGGCACCTCCGATCCCGACAAGGGCGAGGTTGCGCTCGGCGGCAGCGTGAGGATGGGCTACTTCGCCCAGCACGCGATGGAACTGCTCGATGGCGAGCGCACGGTATTTCAGTCGCTCGAGGACTCATTCCCGCAGGCGGCGCAAGGCTCGCTGCGCGCGTTGGCCGGCTGCTTCGGCTTTTCCGGCGACGATGTCGAGAAAAAGTGCCGCGTCCTGTCGGGCGGCGAAAAGGCGCGGCTGGTGATGGCGAAGATGCTGTTCGATCCGCCGAACTTTCTGGTGCTCGACGAGCCGACCAACCACCTCGACATGGCGACCAAGGAAATGCTGATCGCCGCACTATCGGAGTTCGAGGGCACCATGCTGTTCGTCTCGCACGACCGGCACTTTCTCGCGGCGCTCTCCAATCGCGTGCTCGAACTCACGCCGGAAGGTATTCAGCAATACGGCGGCGGTTACACGGAATATGTCGCGCGCACGGGGCAGGAAGCGCCCGGTCTGCGGAGCTGAATTTTTGGCTCTCGCGTCGCGGCTCGCACTCGGACGCCACCTTGTGTGGGGTTCGTCTCCCTGCGGTGCAAGCTGTCGCACCTGCCTTCGGTTGCACTGGCCGCCGATCGATGCTGCAATGATGGCAATCGTGATCGATTGACGCGGAGACGTGCGGCTGCTCAGGCCCTGTCGCCTGCAATGTCGCAACCGGAGAATGTTGATGGCTGGCCTTGATCTGAACTTCGCTCTGCCCGCGGATGTCGTCGCGCTCGCGGAGGAGGTTCTGACCTTCGTCAAGGAAAAGGTCGTGCCGTATGAGAGCGATCCGCGCTGGACGACGCACGGGCCGACCGACGAACTGCGCGCGGAATTGATCGCACTCGCCAAACAGGCCGGCGTTTTTGCGCCGCACGTTCCGGCGGAATATGGCGGTCGCAACCTGTCGCATATCGGCCGCTCGGCGATCCTGACCGCCGCCGGCTATTCGATGCTCGGGCCCGTTGCGCTCAATTGCGCCGCGCCGGACGAGGGCAACATCCATCTGCTCGATGTCATCGCGACGCCCGCGCAGCGTGAAAAATATCTCAAGCCGCTGGCGACCGGCGTCGGGCGGTCCTGCTTCTGCATGACCGAGCCCGCGCCCGGCGCGGGCTCGGATCCGTCGCAGATCCAGACCACGGCGCGCCGAGATGGCGACGAATGGGTGATCGACGGCGACAAGTGGCTGATCACCGGCGCGGAAGGCGCGATGTTCGCCATCATCATGGCGAAGATCGTCGGCGGGGACGCAGATGGCACCGTCACCATGTTCCTGGCCGATCTGCCCAATCCCGCTTTCAAGATCGTGCGGACGCTCGATACGATGGATTCCAGCTTCGTCGGCGGCCATGCCGTGGTGCGCCTCGACGGCCTTCGCCTGCCGGCGGATTCCATTCTTGGCGAGATCGGGCAGGGCTTTCGTCACGCGCAGGTCCGCCTCGCGCCGGCGCGGCTGACGCATTGCATGCGCTGGCTCGGCTCGGCGATCCGTGCGCAGGAAATTGCGACCGAATACGCACGCCGCCGCACTGCGTTCGGAAAAATGCTTGGCGAGCACGAGGGCGTGTCCTTCATGCTGGCCGACAACGCGATGGATATTCATACGTCGCAGATGACGATCTGGCACACCGCCTGGGTGCTCGATAAAGGCGAGCGCGGCGGCACCGAAAGCTCGATGGCAAAGGTGATCTGCTCGGAGGCGATCGCGCGCGTTGCCGATCGCTCGCTGCAGATCCTTGGCGGCACGGGCATCACGCGGGATACCGTGGTGGAGCGGTTCTATCGCGACATCCGGGCCTTCCGCGTCTATGACGGCCCCTCCGAGGTGCATCGCTGGGCGCTCGGCCGCCGCATCGTGCGGGGTTGAGCTGCAATAATAGTTCATTTCAAGCGAGGGTTGAGCTTGCGGCGGATACCTGTGCGCGCATGCGCCGCGCGGCTGCCGCTTTGCATTTTGGGGGCGAGCAAGTTATGAATTGCGAGCCCAATCTTGCCTCGCCGATCTCTGCCGGGGGCTTCAAGACGGGCCGTCGCCTATCTCGATGCGATCACGAACTGGAGGGTCCGGATGTCCACGGCGCTGCGCATTGCTCATGGGCGCTTTGGCCGCGTTGCGCTGCTCGACATGGACGAGTCGCTGGTGCGCCATGCGCATCCGCATTGCCATGTGCTGCTCAAGGTCGAGGGCGCGGACACCCAGTTCATGGTTGGGGATACTGTCGTGCCGCTCACCGACACCAGCGCGGTGCTGGTCGACGGCTGGCAGCCGCATGCCTATGTGCATGTGCCGTCGCGGCCGCGCACGATCATTCTTGCGCTTTACATCGAGCCGAAATGGCTGAAGGAATTTCGCCCGGCATGGGCGGCAAGCGGCGCACCGGGCTTTTTTGCAAAGCCGTGTGGCGAAATATCGCCGCGCATCCGCTCTCTGGCGCGCAATCTCGCGGTCGACATGATGGCGCGGCCCGATTGCAGCGGCGAGCACGAAAATCTTTTGTCCGACCTGATGATCGCGGTGATCGAGCGCTTCACGCCCTGGCGCAACACACAGTTCTCCGTGCGCGACATGGACCCGTCGTTCCGGCCGGACTGGCGCATCAAGCGCGCTGTGGAAACCATCCGCGCGGATGTAGGGAGCAATCTCGACGTCAATGCGCTGGCCAGCACTGCCGGGCTGTCGCGCGCGCATTTCTTTCGCCTGTTCGAATCCTCGGTCGGCGTGCCGCCGCGCGTCTATCTCAACGTGATCCGTCTGGAGCATGCGGTCAGCGCCATTGTCAGCCAGTCGGATAATGTCGCCGCCATCGGCGCCCGCCTCGGTTTTGATGTTCCGGCGCACTTCACGCGGTTTTTCCGCAATCACACCGGCGTCAGCCCGACCGAGTTCCGCAAGGTCTCCCGTCTCGCCGGCTGATTTGACGTTTTTGCGACGCAGCATCGCAAATGAGACGGAATGGTAAGTTGTGAGAGCCGGCGGTATGGCCATTCGTCATGCCGTCTCGGAAAAGTGAGCCCAAGGCGCGTCCTGAGAGACCGCGATCATGGAGCTCAGCGGGATGGCACAGAACGCCAGCAATGCAATTGAAAGCGGAGGGGCGAAAGGGCGCGTCGGCGCGCCTGCCGCGGACGATCGTCCGTGGGTCGGCCGTTCGCTCGAGCGCGTTGAGGATGGTGCGCTGCTTACCGGCCGCGGCCGCTTCATCGACGATCTTGGCGTAGCGCCGGGAACCCTGCATGCGGCAATTCTGCGTTCGCCTCATGCACATGCCGACATTCTTTCAATCGATACCGAGGCCGCGCGTCAGTCGCCGGATGTCGTCGCCGTCCTCACCGGCGAGGATATCAAGGCGCTGACCGCGAGCCTCGTTGTCGGCGTCAAGGCGCCGGTCGAGTGCTGGCCGATCGCGACCGATCGGGTCCGCTATGTCGGCGAGCCGGTTGTTATCGTCGTGGCGGCGGATCGCTACAAGGCGGAAGATGCGCTCGATCTCATCGACGTGCGCTACGCGGTGCGACCGGCCGTGGTCGATCCGCTGGCCGCGATCGCTGAAGATGCCGCAATCCTTCATGATGGTTTTCCCCGTAACGTCGCCTCCGACCGCCGCTTCCGCTACGGCGATCCGGAAGCCGCCTTCGCCGACGCCGCGCACCGGATTTCGGTCGACATTCGCTATCCGCGCAATTCGTGCACGCCGATCGAAACCTACGGCGTGGTTGCGGACTACAATCCCGGCGAAGACGCCTATGACATTCTCGCCAACTTCCAGGGCCCGTTCAGCATCCATGCGGTGATTTCGCGCGCGCTGAAACTGCCGGGAAATCGCGTGCGGCTGCGCACGCCGCCGGATTCCGGCGGCAGTTTTGGCGTGAAGCAAGGTGTATTTCCTTACATCGTACTGATTGCGGCCGCCGCGCGCGTCGCGGGACGGCCGGTGAAGTGGATCGAGGACCGCCTTGAGCATCTCTCTGCATCGACCTCGGCGACCAACCGTGCGACGACGCTGTCCGCGGCCGTCGATCGCGATGGAAAAATTCTCGCGCTCGACTGGGATCAGGTCGAGGACTGCGGCGCGCATCTGCGTGCGCCCGAGCCCGCAACGCTCTACCGGATGCACGGCAACCTGACCGGTGCTTACGACATCCGCAACGTCGCGGTGCGTAACCGCGTCGTCGTCACCAACAAGACGCCGACCGGGCTCAACCGTGGCTTTGGCGGTCCGCAGGTCTATTTTGCGCTCGAGCGCCTGACCCATGCGATTGCCGTCGAGCTCGGGCTCGACCATCTCGACGTGATCCGCCGCAACCTCGTTCCGGCGGAGGCGTTTCCGTATCGGACTGCGACCGGTGCGCTGCTCGATTCCGGCGACTATGCCGCGGGCATCGAGCTCGGCGTGCGTGATGGGGGCCTCGCCGAGCTCAAGCGGCGGCGCGACGCGGCGCGTGCCGAGGGACGTCTCTATGGCATCGGCTATGCGGCAGTCGTCGAGCCGAGCGTATCGAACATGGGCTACATCACCACAGTGCTGACGCCCGCCGAGCGCCGCAAGGCCGGACCGAAAAATGGCGCGCAGGCAACCGCGACCGTCTCGATCGATCCGGTCGGCGCGGTGATGGTGCATATCGCTTCGGTGCCGCAGGGGCAGGGGCATCGCACCGTCATCTCGCAGGTGGTCGCGGATGTGTTCGGCGTCGCTCCGAAGGATGTGCGGGTCAACACGGAAGTCGATACGGCAAAGGACGCATGGTCGATCGCGTCGGGCAACTATGCGAGCCGCTTCGCCGCCGCCGTCGCCGGCACGGCGAAAATCGCCGCCGACAGGCTGGCCGCGCGGCTCAAGCGCATCGCCGCCACCCAGCTTAATGTCGAAGCCGATGACATCGAGTTCGCCAAGGGGCGGGTTGGTTCGAAAAGCAATCCGGACAATTCGATTCCGTTCGGCCGTGTTGCGGCGCTGAGCCACTGGTCGCCGGGATCGCTTCCCGACGACGTCGGCCAGACCATCCGCGAGACGGCGTTCTGGACCCCGCCGGAGCTGACCGCCCCGGACGAGGACGATCGCGTCAACTCTTCTCTGTGCCACGGCTTCATCTTCGACTATTGCGGCGTTGAGATCGACCGCGTGACCGGGGAGACGCGGATCGACAGCTACGTCACGACACATGATTGCGGCACCATTCTCCATCCGGGCATGGTTGACGGCCAGATCCGCGGCGGCTTCGCCCAGGGCTTTGGCGCGGCGCTGCTCGAGGAGTTCGCCTATGGCCCGGACGGCAGCTATCTCACCGGCACTTTTGCGGACTATCTGCTGCCGACTGCGACCGAGCTTCCCGAGCTGAAAATTCTGCACATGGAGACGCCATCGCCGTTCACGCCGCTCGGCGCGAAGGGTGTGGGCGAGGGCAACTGCATGTCGACGCCCGTCTGCATCGCCAACGCTGTGGCCGATGCTTTGGGCGTCCAAAATATCGAACTGCCACTGGTGCCGGCGAAGGTCACGGAGTTCATCCATGGCGAGGAACGCGCGGCGCCCGAGGGCGCTGCCGTAAAGCCGCGCGCCAAAACGCCGGGCGAGCGCTGCATGCAGGGCGAAGGCAGCGCCCATGTCAACGTCGGGCCGGAAACCGTCTGGACCATGCTGCTCGACCCGGAGACGCTGCGCGCGATCATCCCCGGCTGCCACAGCGTCGAAAAAGTTTCCGACACCCATTTCCGCGCTGACGTCACACTCGGCATCGGGCCGGTGAAGGGACGCTACCGCGCCGAAGTAAAACTCACGGATCTCGATCCGCCGCGCGGCGTGACGCTGGGCGGCTCGGTCGATGGTGCGCTCGGCTTCGGCGGCGGCGAGGGCCGCATTACGCTGACGCCGGACGGCAAGGGCGGCACCACGCTGTCCTACAAGTATGACGCTGCCGTCGGCGGCAAGGTGGCGAGCATTGGCGGCCGCCTGCTTGATGGCGCGGCCCGCGTGATCATCGGACAGTTCTTCGCGGCGCTGGCGCGGCAGGCGGGCAGCTCTGTGGCCGAAGGCGGAAGCGCGGGGCTGCTGTCAAAATTGCGCGCGTTGTTCGGAGCTAAGAAATGAAACCGGCAGCATTCGATTACGTGCGGGCGGAGACGCTCGACGAGGCGCTCGGCGTGCTTGCGGCCGAGGGCGGCGACGCGCGCGTCATCGCCGGCGGGCAGTCGTTCATGGCAATGCTCAACATGCGCCTCGCGCGGCCGAAGGTTCTGGTCGACATCATGCGCATTTCCTCGCTGGATGCGATTACCGAGGAGAAGGGCGAGATCGTCGTCGGGGCCGGGGTTAGGCAGGCGAAGCTGCTGGCATGGGACAAGCTTTCGGCAAAAATCCCGCTCGTGGCACTGGCGCTGCCCTGGACCGGCCACGTTCAGACCCGCAGCCGCGGCACGATCTGCGGCTCCGTCGCCCATGCCGACCCGAGTGCGGAAATGCCTTTGTCGCTGATTGCGCTGGGCGGCTCGGTGCATCTGCGCAGCGCCAAGAAGCGCCGCCGCGTGCTGGCGAGCGACTACATCACCGGCATGATGTCCACCGCGCGCAGCGACGATGAGATGATCGAGGCGGTCTCGTTCCCCGTCGATGCCGGCAACGGCTACGCATTTCGCGAGATCGCCCGCCGTCACGGCGACTTCGCGATCGTCGCCTGCGCGGCGATTGCCCGCAAGGACGGCGTGCGCCTTGCCGTCGGCGGCGTCGCCGACAAGCCGGAGATCCGGGACCTTCCGCTCCTGAATGGCAGCGCGCTCGACGATGCGCTGAACGCATTCGCATACGAACTTGACGCACGCGACGACGTGCATGCGACCGCACGCTATCGCCGCGAGTTGGTTCGCCGCATCGGGCGCAGCGTGATCGAGGAGGCTTTGACATGTCGCGGCTGAAGGCTGGACAGAAGCACACCGTCCGCTTCTCGCTGAACGGCAAGCCGGTCAGCGGCGAGGCGGAGCCGCGCATGCTGCTTTCGGATTTCCTCCGTCACGAGATCGGCGCGACCGGCACGCATGTCGGTTGCGAGCACGGCGTCTGCGGCGCCTGCACGATTTCGGTGGATGGCGTTCCCGCGCGCTCGTGCCTGACGCTTGCGGTGCAGGTCGAGGGTTGCGATCTGCGCACCGTCGAGGGTCTCGCGCCAGCGCCGGATCGGCTGTCCGTGCTGCAGGCGGCCTTTCGCCGCCACCACGCCTTGCAATGCGGGTTTTGCACCGCAGGCATTCTGATGTCTCTCGACACCTTCCTTCGCGGCAATCCGTCGCCGAGCGAAGCGCAGGTGCGGGATCTGTTGAGCGGCCATCTGTGCCGCTGCACCGGCTACACGCCAATCGTCAATGCGGTCCTCGAGGCCGCAAGCGAACTGGCATCGGGGCCCCTGGGGGAAGAAGTAAGCAATGTTTGACTTGGGTACCAGCCTGCTTGCGAGCGCGTCGCGCGACCCGCATGCACTTGCCATCGTCGATGGAGATCTGCGTCTGACCTACCGTCAGTGGTACGCAAAAATCTCCGCCGTGGTTGCGGCGCTCGACAGTATTGGCCTGCGCAAGGGCGACCATCTGGTGACCGCGCTACAAAACCGCTGGGAAGCGGCGACCCTGCACTGGGCCTGCCAGTTCGCCGGCATCATCATTACCCCGATCAACTGGCGGGCGAAATCGGACGAGATCGATTTCTATCTTGAGAACGCCGAAGCACGCGCGATCGCCTATCAGGATATTTCCGCGGAGGCGGTCGAAGGCTCGGAAGCAGCCAAGAACGTTGCACGCATCTCCGTGGGCCTGCCTGCAGGCAGCACTGCCGTGCCCTTCGAGGAAATGGTGTCGGGCTCGGCGAGCGAAGTTGCGCCGCGCGCCGATGCCGACGCCTGGTCGATCATGCTGTACACCTCCGGCACGACGTCTAAGCCGAAGGGCGTGCCGCGCCGTCACCGCGCGGAGCGCGCCGGCGCTGTCGCCCACGTGGCGCAGAATTTGTACGGCCGTGGCGAGCGCACGCTGGGCGTCATGCCGCTCTATCACACCATGGGCGTTCGTTCGCTGATTGCGATGTCGCTGATCGGCGGCACCTTCGTCTGCCTGCCGCGTTACGACACGGTGCGCGCGCTTGAGCTGATCGAGCAGGAAAAGATCACCAACCTCTATCTGGTGCCGACGCTCTATCACGACCTCGTGCATTCGGCCGAATTCGCCAAGACCGACGTGTCGAGCGTGCGCAAGCTCGGCTTCGCCGGCGCGTCGATGACGGACGGTCTGCTCCAGGAGCTTGACGCTGCGTTCAAGCCCGAGCTGTTCGTCAATCACTACGGCAGTTCGGAAATCTACACCTTCACGATCGAGGCCAATGCCGTTGCCAAGCCGGGCTCGGCCGGCAAATCCGGCATCAACCAGCATGTCCGCGTGGTCAAGCTGAACGCCGAGTCGGCGTCCGATATCGCCGCCACGGGCGAGGAGGGCGAGATCGTCGCGCTTCTGGCCAGCGATGAGGCCTTCGAGGGCTATTGGCAGCGGCCGGAGGCCAATGCCAAGTCGCTGCGCGACGGCTGGTACTTCACTGGCGACACCGGCTATGTCGATGAGGATGGCGACCTGTTCGTGACCGGCCGCGTCGACGACATGATCATCACTGGCGGTGAGAACGTTTCGCCGGTCGAGATCGAGAGCTGCCTCTCGCTGCATCCCGGCGTGTCGGAAGTCGCCGTCGTCGGCCTGCCGGACGAACGATGGGGCCGGATCGTCGCCGCCTTCATCAAGCGCAAGCAGCCGGTTTCCGTCGAGGAGCTCGATCAGTATTGCAAGACCTCCGGCCTTGCCAACTTCAAGCGGCCGCGCCGCTTTGTCTTTGTCGATGCGGTGCCAAAGTCGCCGGTCGGAAAGCTGCTCCGCCGCCAGCTCGTGGCGGGTGAGTACGACCTCGAACAAACCCCGCCAACCACCAATTCCTGACGTCTTCAAACATAAGGGACACGCCCGATGCCTTCAGTGATGACTTTCCAAGATCCGCGTCTCGCCAAGCTCGACGGCTTCCGCGTCGAAATCGACGAGAGCAGCCAGCGCGCCGACATCATTCTCGACCGGCCGCCGTTCAACATCGTTTCGATGCCGCAGCGCGACCAGTTCCGCCTGGTGTTCGAGGCGCTCGATGAAGATGATCGCATTCGCGTCATCGTCATCCGCGCCATCGGCGAGCACTTCTCCAGCGGCGGCAACATTGGCGGCTTCATGGAAGCGACGCCCGAGCACGTCTCGAAGCTGGCGTGGAACATCGCCGCGCCGGCGCGTTGCAGCAAGCCGGTGATCGTGGCCAATCGCGGCTACTGCTTCGGCGTCGGATTCGAACTGTCGCTCGCCTGCGATTTCCGCATCGCTTCGGAGACGGCGTTCTTTGCGTTGCCCGAGCAGAAGCTTGGCCAGATCCCGGGTTCGGGCGGCTCGGCGCGTCTGCAGAAGATGGTCGGCATCACTCGCACCAAGGACATCGTGATGCGTTCGAAGCGCATCCCCGGCAAGCAGGCGCTCGAATGGGGCATTGTCACCGAGTGCGTGCCGGACGGCGAGCTGGAAAGCGCGACCGACAAGCTCGTGGCCGAGCTGCTGGCGTTCTCGCCGATCGCCCAGCGCACCGCCAAGAAGCTGCTGAACGACACCGAAGATTCGACGCTGAGCATCGCCATCGAGCTCGAGGGCCATTGCTACAGCCGCCTGCGCCAGTCCGCAGACTTCAAGGAAGGCGTCGAGGCGTTCAACGAGAAGCGCAAGCCGAACTTCACCGGCCTGTGAGCTTTACCTCTCCCCCCGCATTGTCGGGGGGAGAGGCAACAAAAAGCCGCAGCAGCGGCACGACAATCATCTAGAGGAGTAGAACGCAATGAACAAAGTGACCGTGTTGATGGCCGGATTTCTGGCCACGACCGCGTTTTCCGCGCCGGCTCTGGCCGCGGATCCCATCAAGCTCGGCGTCGTGACGCCGCTTTCCGGCACCTATTCGCCGATCGGTCAGCAGGTGCGTTGGGGCATCGAGCTTGCCACCAAGGAGATCAACGCAGCCGGCGGCATCATGGGCCGTCAGGTTCAGCTGCTGTTTGAAGACGAGGAGGCCAACCCGGCCGTCGCCGTGCAGAAGGCGGAGAAGCTGTTCGAGTCGCAGAAGGTCGACTTCCTGACCGGCACCGTGAATTCCGGCTCCACGCTCGCCGTCGGCCAGACCGCCGAGCGCGCGAACAAGCTGATCGCGACCACGGTGTCGTTCGCCGATTCGATCACCACCGACCAGTGCTCGCCGAACGTGTTCCGCGTCAATGCGCGCGCCGGCCAGCAGTCTGCGGCGCTCGCGGCCTGGGTCGCCAAGGAAAAGCCGAAGGCGAAGGTGTTCTTCCTCGGCCCGGACTATGAAATGGGCCGCTCCACCGTGGCGACCTTCAAGCGCACCATCGAAGGCCTTGGTGCGACCGCAACGGGCGAGGTTTTTGCCCCGCTCGACAACAAGGACTACACGCAGTACTTCGGCCACCTCCGCCAGGCTCGCCCGGAAGTGCTCTACACCTCCGTGGCCGGTAACGACACCGTGCGCCTTCTGACGCAGATGCAGGACTTCGGCCTGCTCGGCAAGCTGCTCGTGGTCGGCGCCTCCGGCACCGTGACCTCGCAGAACATTGCGGCGATCGGCACCGCGGCGGAAGGCTTTGCCACCGGCGTCGGCTACTCGACCCAGATCGACAACGCCGCGAACAAGAAGTTCGTCGCGGCGTTCAAGGAAGCCAACAAGGCCGAGCCGGACCTCTACGGTGCGGACAGCTACGGCCTCGTCTACTTCTACAAGGCTGCCGTCGAGAAGGCGCAGTCGACCGAAACTGACAAGGTGCGGGCGGCGATGCGTGATCTGGAGTGGGAAACCCCACAGGGCAAGAAGGTTATGCGTGGCGGTGACCATCAGGCGGTCCAGCCGATGTACGTCGTACGTGTCACTGGCGGCCAGTTCAAGGTCGTCAGCGAGATCGGCGGCGAAGAGGCGATCGGCCCGGATCTCTGCAAGCGGTTCTAAGAGCTAACGATCAACATTCCGGCTGCAATTACGGATCGCCTCCTTCCCCGCGCGGGAAGGGGGCGACTCGTGTAGCCGCACTAAAGGCCAGACCATGGATCCCAGTGGTGATTCCGAATGACCGCATTTCTTGACTATTTCCAGTTCGTTCTGGCGCCCCAGATGATCACAGGGTTGTCGCTGGGCGTGGCCGTTGTTCTGGTCGCGCTGGGCCTCACCATCATCTTCGGCCTGCTGGACGTCATCAACATGTCGCACGGCGAGTTCTATGCCGTCGGCGCTTATCTCGCACTCTCGCTCGGCCTGTCCGGCGTCAGCTTCTGGCTGCTGCTGTTCATCGTGCCGCTGGCGATGGTTCCGGTCGGCTACATGGTCGAGCGAGGTCTCATCCAGCGGGTGTTCAACAAGCCGGACCGGCACGTCACAACGCTGCTTCTCACATTCGGCCTCGGCCTCGTCATGGAAGAAGTGCTCAAGGTCGTGTTCGGCCCGAATACCCAGCGTCCGCCGACCCCGATCTCCGGCGCGATGGATCTCTTCGGCGTCATCCTGCCGAACTACCGCGCGTTCCTCATCGTCGTCGGTCTCGTGATCATCGGGCTCGTGGCGATCGTGCTCAACAAGACCCGGCTCGGCGCCGTCGTTCGCGCTGCCGCGTTCGATCGCAACATGGCTGCCTCGCTCGGCGTTCCGGTGACGCGCGTCTATGCGTTGACCTTCGCCTTCGGTGTCGCGCTGGCGGGCCTTGCCGGCGTGCTGCTCGCGCCGGTCTTCTCGGTGTTCCCGACGATGGGCCGCGACTTCGTGTTCCTCGCCTTCACCGTGGTGATCGTCGGCGGCATGGGCTCGATCGCGGGCACCGTGGTCGCCGGGCTGCTGCTGACGCAGGTCCAGGCGATTTCGAGCCTGATCGTCTCGCCGGTGTGGAGCGATCCGATTGTTTTCGGCATCATGGTTCTCATGCTGGTCATCCGCCCGCAAGGACTGTTTGGACGGCTCGGCCATGCGTGATTCAGCAAACATCATGAAAACTGAAACAGCGACTGACCGCCTTGGCCTCGCCATGCGCGCCAGTCACGTCCTCGTCGCCGTCTTCGTCGTTGCGGCGCTGGCATTTGCCGCCATCGGCTCGTGGTCGGGCGATACGTTCTTCCTTCGCCTTGCGACGGAAGCGCTGATCTTCGCCGGCTTTGCGCTCTCGGTCGACATTCTGCTCGGCTATACCGGCCTTCTGTCGCTCGGCCAGGCGCTCTATTTCGGCCTTGGCGCATATGTCTCCGCGGTCGTGCTCAAGGAAGTGCCGTCGTTCTGGGCGGCGATGGGGGCGGCGCTGGTCTCGGCGCTGGTGATCGGTTTCGTCACCGGTCTCGTCGCCAATCGCGTGCGCGGCGTCTACTTCGCGCTCGTCACCTTCGGCCTTGCGCAGGTCGCCGCGAAGGCGGTCTACAACACGCGCTCGCTCGGCGCCTCCGACGGTCTGATCGGCGTGCCGATCGTGCCGATCGATATCGGCGTTACGACGGTGATGTCGAACTCGCCGGTCGGCTTCTTCCTGTTTACGCTGGCGTTCATCGTGGTGCTTTACGCGATCTGCGCCTATCTGCTGGACACGCCGTTCGGCCGGGTGCTCGTCGCGCTGCGCGCCAATGAGGCCCGCGTGCCGTTCCTCGGCTATTCGACGCGGCATGCCCGGCTTGCGGCCTATGTGCTGGCTGCGGTGATCGCCACGCTTTCGGGTGCGCTGTACCCGATGCTGCGCGGTTTCGTGTCGCCGGAGCTGCTGTTCTTCTCGACCTCGGGCAATGCGGTGATCACCGTCGTGCTTGGCGGCGTCGGCACGCTCGTCGGCGCGCTCTACGGCGGCGTCATTCTCACCATCCTGAAGTCGGTCGTCGGCTCGATGACCGAGCATCACCTCATCGTCATTGGTCTGTTGTTCATGGGCACGGTGATCTTCCTGCCCAAGGGGCTGATGGGCTTCGTCAGGCCTCGGGTCGAACGCTTGATCAGCGGGAAGTCGAAATGAGTACAGTTCTCGAAGTCCAGGGGCTGAGCGTTGCGTTCGGCGGCATCCGCGCCGTTGACGGTGTTTCGTTCTCGGCCAAGCGGCATGCGATCACCACCGTGATCGGCCCGAACGGCGCCGGCAAGTCGACGCTGTTCAACCTGATCAGCGGCCTTATCCGTCCTCACAACGGGCAGGTGACGCTCGATGGCGTCGACCGCACCGGCGCCTCGCCGCATCTGATGCAGCGGGCAGGGCTGGGGCGTTCGTTCCAGATCACCAACCTGTTTTTCGAGCTGACCGTGCTCGAAAATCTTCGCCTTGCGGCCCAGCGGCTGGAAAACGTCTCGCGTTTTCTGCTGCCGGTGAAAAGCAGCAAGGAGGCGTTCCGCCGCGTCGATGAGCTGGTCGAGCGCTTTCAGCTCGGCAGCAAGCTCGGCGAGCTTGCCGGTGCGTTGTCGCATGGCGAGCAGCGGCGGCTCGAGATCGCCGTCGCTCTCGCGGCAAAGCCGTCGATCCTCCTGCTCGACGAACCGACGCAGGGCATGAGCCATGCCGACACCGCGGATTCGGCGGAGCTGATCAAGAGCCTCGCCAAAGATGTGACGATCCTCCTGATCGAGCACGATATCGGCGTCGTGATGGACATTTCGGATCACATCGTGGTCATGCACCAGGGGCGCAAGCTGACCGAAGGCGCGCCGTCTGTCGTGCGGAACGATCCTGCGGTGAAGTCCGCCTACTTTGGAGATGCATGATGCTGAAGATCGATAATCTTCACGTCCACTATGGGCTGTCTCATGTGATCCAGGGGATCAGCATCGAGGCGAAGCCCGGCGAAGTCGTCGGCATCTTCGGGCGCAATGGCGTCGGCAAGACCACCCTGATGAAGACCATTGCCGGTTGGGTGCAACCGAGCGGCGGCTCGATCGAGCTCGACGGCAGCCGTCTCGACGGCCTGTCGCCGGACCGGGTCTGCCGCCATGGCGTCGGCTTCGTGCCGGAAGACCGGCGGATTTTCCCCGGCCTCAGCGTCGAGGAGAATCTCGAACTCGGCCTGCTGCAACGCGCCGGCCGCTCGCGCGCCGAAAAAAAGGCCGAGGTCGAACGCATCTATGAGCGCATGCCGCGCCTCAAGGAACGGCGGCGTCAGGCCGGCACGACCCTTTCGGGCGGTGAGCAGCAGATGCTGGCGATGGCCCGCGTCATGGTCGGAGCGCCGCGTCTCGTCCTGATCGACGAGCCGAGCGAGGGCCTTGCACCGATGATCGTTGCCGACATCTTTGCGATCATCACCGAGCTCAAGGCGGCGGGAGCGATCGTGCTGCTGGTGGAGCAGAACGTCGGCGGCGCGCTGGCCGTTTCCGACCGCTTCTACGCCATCGAGCGTGGCTCGATCGTGGCGTCCGGCAAGGCCGACGATCCGGCGGAAAAGGCGCGCCTGATGGAAGCGATCACCGTCTGACATCAATATGCGATCCGGGGCGGGAGAGGCCAACTTTTCCGCCCCGGATTGCGCATGACTGCCGGCGGCTCTCTCAGCGGGCCGTCTGGCTTTTCCCGGCGCTTTTCGCCGGGCTTGGTTGCCGCCCCGGCTCGGCCCGGTTGACGGCGGGCAGCACTTTCGCCGACCAGTAAGGCGGGCTGCCGATCGTCTCCTGCAAGGCGTTGACGAACGCCATCGTGTGATTGCCCATCATCTCCTTGTGATGCGGGAAGACCGCATAGATGCTGTGAATGTCCGGCTGGCTGCCCGGAAACAGCTCGATCAGCGTGCCCTGCTCGAGCTCGCGGTGAACGTGGAAGCGATAAAGATTGGCGATGCCGAGCCCGTCGAGGCACAGGCGCTTGATCACGTTGCCGTTGTCGGAAGCGAAGACGCTCGGAATCTGAATCAGTTCGACGCGGCGCCCGGTGTGGATCATCAGCGGGTCATGCGCGCCGGAGCGCAGGCTGACGAGGCTGTGATGATGCTGCAAGTCCGCCGGCATTTTCGGAACGCCTCTTTCCTTCAGGTAAGCCGGCGAAGCGCACAGCACGAGCGCGTTCGGGGCAAGGCGCAGCGAGGCCGCCTTGGTCTCGGTCGGATTTCTGAGCAGGATCGCGACATCGATCTGGTCGCGGATGAGATTGGGAAAGCCGCTGTTGACGATGACTTCGACGGTGATCTGGGGATAGCGCCGCAGGAAGGACGGCAGCATCGGCGACAACACCGCCGTGCTGAACGAGGGCGAAGCGACCACGCGCAGATGGCCCCGCACATCTAAATCTTCGCTGCCGGCCCCGAAATGGGAGGCATTGATCGCATCCATCACCGTCAGGCAATGACGATAGAACCGCTCGCCGGTCTCCGTCACCGAGATGCGCCGTGTGTTGCGATAGATCAGCGGCGAGCCGAGATCCGACTCCAGCGTGGCGATCGATTTGCTCACGGTCGGCACGCCGAGGTGAAGCTGGCGCGCCGCCGCCGTAAAGCTTTGCGTCTCCACCACCGCGATAAAGATCCGCAATTGGCGGATCGTTGTCATGTCGAACGGATGGCTTCCGAGCTGTGGATTCATGTCGCAACTGTTTCCAAAACGGAAAAGGTGTTTTCTGTTTTTTCCGGATTGTTGATTTGTCGGATCCTTTCTACTGTTTTTCAAGTGCTGTTCTATGGAGATGTTTCGACTTGGGGGGGCGGATTGTCAGCGTTGAAGACGAGTGACCTTGCAGAGCGTGGTTGGGGCGCCAGCGTTGGTTTCGGCCAGCGGCCCGCATTGATGGTCATTGACCTGTCCCGTGCCTTTACCGATCCGTCCGCGGATCTCGGCTCCGACTGCAGTCAGACCATCGAAGGCGCCAATGTGCTGCTGCGGGCTTTCCGCGCGGCGGGGCTGCCGATCTTCTTTTCCACGATTGCCTACAACGATCCGCTCACGGAATCCGGAATCTGGCTGAAGAAGATTCGCGGGCTCACCGGGCTTGCGATCGGATCGCCGCTCGTCGAGCAGGACTCGCGCCTTGCGCGCGATCCCTCGGATCCCGTGCTGGTGAAGGGGCAGGCGAGCTGTTTCTTCGGCACGGAGTTCGACCGTGAACTGAAGGCGCGCAATGTCGACACGCTGGTGATCGCAGGCGTATCGACCAGCGGCTGCGTCCGGGCGACGGCGGTCGATGGCGCGCAGCTCGGCTATCGGGTGGTCGTGGCGGCGGAGGCCGTCGGCGACCGGCTGGCCGATGCGCACCGGCAGAGCCTTGTCGACATCAATCTCAAATATGGCGATGTTCTCAGCAATGCGGACATCCTGCTTGAGCTGAGCCGCATTCAGGCCGATTCGACCGGGCCGAAATAGGCGGCGGGCAGTGCCGCTCAACAATCATTCAATCAACATCGAGACGGGATGAAATGGGACACTCTGTTGAACGTCGCGCGGTACGCACCGCGCTCATCGGACTTTTCGCGGGCGCTGTATTCGCAGGCGCGGGCGCCTCGCTCGCCAGCGCGCAGGAGACGGTGCGCATCGGTCTTGCCACCAAGACCTGGTTTCCGTCGGTCGTGGCGGCTGCCGCCGAGCAGCAGGGGCTATTCAAGAAGGAAGGCATCACGGCCGAGCTGACCATCTATCAGAGCGGCGCCGAGGCTTTCACCGCGATCGCCGCGAATGCTGCCGACGTCGTCTCGACGTCACCGAACATCATCGCGACCGGACGGGTGCGCGGCGTCAATGCCAAGATGGTGGCGATGGGCGGCTCGGGCAATTTTGGCTGGCAGGTTCTGGTGCCGACGAAGTCGACCATCAAGGATCCGGCCGAGCTGGCCGGCAAGAAGGTCGGCATCACCTCGGCGGGCTCGTTGTCGGACTCGCTGGCGAAGTGGACCACGGCGAAATACGGCGCGAATTTCACCACGGTGCCGCTGGGCGGCGGCCTTGCGCCGAACCTGATCAATGGCGGCGTGGATGCGGCGGTTGTCTATTCGCCGCTGAGCTACAAGATTCTGCAGGAAAGCAACGGCCGCAGCCTGCTTGATTTCGGCACCGCGATGCCGGCGCATCTCAACTCGGGCTGGGCTGCGAGCGACAAGTTCATCACGGACAAGACGCCGCTTTTGAAGAAAACCGTCAAGGCGCTGCTCGCCGGCGTGGTGTATCTCCAGGAAAACCGCGCCGAGGCCGTCAAGCTGATCGCCGAGACGAACGGCGTCTCGGAAGCCGTGGCCACGCAGGAATATGAAAATGTGTTCCTCAAGCTGTCGCGCACCGGCGAGATGACGCTGGCCGATGTCGAGCAGGCGTTCGAGCTCTATCGTCTCGGCGGCCTCAAGGAACTGCCCGCGGCGGCCGACGTCTTCACCGACGTCGCGGTCTCGTCCGGCAAATGAGCCCGAAGGCCGTTACGATTGTTGCCAGACTAGCGATTGTTCTGGCGGTGTTCGGTGCGTGGGAGCTTGCCCCACGCATCGACCTTGTCGATATCCGCCTCCTGCCGCCGCTCAGCGAAGTGCTGGCCACGCTGGCCCAGTTGCTGTCGACCGCAAAATTCTGGTCGCATCTTGGCGTAACGCTTGGCGAGACGCTCGTGGCCTTCCTGATCGCCGTGCCGCTCGGCGCAGTGCTTGGCATTCTGATCGCCGAAAGCCGCTTTGCGTCAGAGGTGTTCAAGCCGCTGGTCTTTTTCGTCTTCAGCATTCCGAAGTCGATCTTTCTGCCGATCTTCATCCTTTTGTTCGGCATCACCTTTACGCAAAAGATCGCGTTCGGCGTGTTCTCGACGATCTTCATCGTGATGATGACGGCATTCGCCGCGATCGACTCGGTACGCGAGGATCATCTGCGCGTTGCAAGATCGTACGGCGCGACGATGTTCCAGACCGTGATGCGCGTCTATCTGCCGAGCATGACGCCGGTGCTGCTTGAAGCGATCCGCCTGGCGATGATCTTCAACTTTACCGGGATTTTGCTCGCTGAAATGTATGCCTCGCGCGAGGGGCTCGGCAATCTGATCGGCGCATGGGGGCAGGGCTATCAGCTCAAGGAACTGCTCGCCGCCATTCTCCTGGTGTCGGCCATGTCGATCCTCTTCAACGAATTCATCCGTTACTACGAGATAAAGTGCGAGCACTGGAGAAGCTGATGACGATCGATTCCGCGCATCAGGGTGCTGTCGAAGTATCCGACCTCAATCATGTCTATGGCGCCAATGGTCAGACGCGCAAGGTGCTCGATGGCATCTCGCTCAAGGTCGAGTCCGGCAAGTTCGTCTCCATCGTCGGCCCCAGCGGATGCGGAAAATCTTCGCTCCTGATGATGCTCGCCGGTTTGACGCGGCCGACCAGCGGCGCGATCCGCGCCAGCGGCAAGCCCGTCGACAAGCCCGATCCGCAGCGCATCGGCGTCGTATTTCAGGACGCCAGCCTCTATCCCTGGCTGAGCGCCCGCGACAATGTCGAGTTTCCGCTGTCGCTGCGCGGCGTCGACAAGGCAGTCCGCCGCGACAAGGCGATGGACGCGCTGGCGCTGGTGGGGCTCGAAGCCTTCGCCGAGAATTTTCCGCATGAGCTGTCCGGCGGCATGAAGCAGCGTGTCTCGATCGCTCGCGGCCTCGTGCAGGACCCGCCGATCCTTTTGATGGACGAGCCGTTTGCCGCACTCGACGAGCAGACCCGGATTTCCATGGGCGACGAGCTGCTGCGGATCTGGGACAAAACGCGCAAGACTGTGATCTTCGTGACGCACGGCCTTAGCGAGGCGATCTATCTGTCCGACGAGGTGCTGGTGATGTCGGGCCGGCCGGGCCGGCTGCTCGACCGCGTCGAGATCGACCTGCCGCGGCCGCGCAATCTGGAAATGATGTCGACGCCGCGCTTCGCGGAATTGCGGGAGCTGCTCTGGCAGCAGATCAAGTCATGAGCGTCGAACAGCGGGCGCGAATTGCGCGCTATTGTCTGGTCGGTGCGCTGGTGGTGCTGTGGGAGCTTCTGCCGCGGCTCGGCGTGGTGCCGGAGCTGTTCTTGCCGCCGTTGTCGCGGACGCTGCAGGCGCTCGTCGGCAGCGCGGACGAGTTCGCCAGCCATCTTGGCGTCACGCTGTACGAGACGTTGATCTCGCTTGTGTTCGCCTGCGGCGGCGGAATCGTGTTCGGCCTCATCCTCGGGGCATCGGCGGCGATGCGCGGCCTGATGCTGCCGATCATGTCCGGCCTGTTCGCGGTACCGCTGGTGGTTCTCTATCCGCTGTTCACGGCATGGTTCGGCATCGGCGAAGAGTCAAAGATCGTCTTCGCCAGCGTCTACGGTTTCCTGCCGACATTGCTTGGCACCGCGGCCGGTGTGCAGACCATCGACCGCCATCTGATCACGGTTGCGCGGAGCATGGGCGCGACGCCATTCCAGCAGATTGTCCGCGTCTATGTACCGGCGACGATCCCGACGGTGCTGTCGTCGCTGCGGCTTGGCGGCGCGCTTGCGATCGTCGGCGTCGTGGTCGCCGAGATGCTGACATCGACCGCGGGCATCGGCTTTCTGATCTCGAAATATCGGACGCTGCTGGACAGCCCGCATGTGTTCGCCGCGATTTTGCTGGTGCTGTTTCTGGCGATCACCTTCGACCTGATGGTGCAGTCGCTTGAGCGGCGCACGCTCGGCTGGCGCCGCTCGCTGCGCAGCAACGAGCTGGCGCCGAGCGGTGCGGGACATTGAGGTTTTGGGAGCCGGGCTTTGAAAAAGATCACGCTGACATTCGACAATGGGCCGGACCCCGAGGTCACTCCGTTCGTGCTGGACGTGCTGGCGCGGCATGGCATCAAGACGACCTTCTTCGTGATCGGCGACAAGCTGCGGGAGCCGAGGCGCCGGGCGCTGGCTGAGCGAGCGCACCGCGAAGGGCACTGGATCGGCAATCACACCTTCAACCACATCACGCCGCTCGGGCTGAGCCGCTACAAAGATACGCCGGATCTGGAGATCGGCGAGACCCAAGCACTGATCGGAGACCTGGCCCATCCGTCAAAACTGTTTCGGCCGTTCGGCGGCGGCGGTCATCTGACCCGCGCGCTTCTCAATGCCGCCAGCCTCAACTACCTGACCCGCGAAAAATTCACCTGCGTTCTGTGGAATGCAGTGCCGCGCGACTGGGAAGATCCGGACGGATGGGTGGAGGTGGCTCTTGCGCAATGCGCCGCGCTCGATTGGCCGCTCATGGTCCTGCACGACTTCAATACGCGCGGCACGCGGCATCTCGACCGCTTCATCGCGCAGATGATCGGAGATGGCTACACGTTCGTGCAGGAATATCCGGCGGATTGTATGCCAGTCGTCAAAGGCGAGATCGTTCGTCCGATCGGCGACTACGTCGGCTGAAAAGCGACATTCAGACCGATGAGTCTTGCTTCATCGGTCTGGTATTTCAGGTCACGCCGGCTGCGACACGGCTTTCATCCAGTCCTGCGCGACCTTGAGGTCGAACTGTGACAACTGATGGCCGAGCGGCAATGTGCGATGCTGAACGCTTGCGCCGGCCTGCGTCAGAATCCCGGCAAGGCGGGACGCATTGCTGGCAGGGATGATCGGGTCGAGTTCGCCGGAGACGATCAGCACGGGTTGGCCGCGCAAACCGGCAGTCGGCGTTTCCGACAGCGGCACCATCGCGCGCAGCAAGAATGCCCCTGCAAGCACGTTCGGCCGCAGCAGCAGCATGGCGGCGGCGATGTTGGCGCCGTTGGAATAGCCCAGCGCGATCGGCGCGGCGAGCATGTAGGCGTCGCGGGCGGCTTCGACGAAGTCGGCAAGTTCGTTCGCGCGGCGGCGGACATCGTCCTCGTCGAACACGCCTTCGCTCAGCCTGCGGAAGAAACGCGGCATGCCATGCTCCAGAACCTGCCCGCGCGGCGAGAGCAGGGCGGATCCCGGCGAGATCGCCTCGCCCAGCGGTAACAGGTCGTTCTCATCGCCGCCAGTGCCGTGAAGCAGCAGGAGCGGCGGGGCTTCGAGCCGGTTGCCCGGCTCGAAGCGATGAATGAAGTTAAGATCCTTAGTCATGAACTGACCTCTTCGAGAGCTGGCAGGACGCGTTCGATATCCCGCCGGTGCGGTTCGAGAAACTTTGGCAGCTTCAACTCGTGACCGAGTGAAGCCAGCGCCTCGTCCACGGCAAAGCCGGGGATGTCGGTCGCGATTTCGAACAGGACGCCGCCAGGCTCGCGGAAGTAGATCGACCGAAAGTAGTTGCGGTCCCGCTGGTCCGTCGGGTGCAGCCCGTAAGTCTCGATCAGCTTGCGTGCCATCGCCTCCTGCTCTGCGTCATCCTTCGCCCGGAAGGCGATGTGATGCACCGAGCCCGCGCCCTGAAAGCCGGGCAAAAACCCTTTCGCCTCGTAGATGTCGACCACGTTGCCGGGGTCGCTTCCAGGAGCCGTGAAGCGGATGATCGCCCCCTCGCGTGCGGTCTCGGTGAAGCCCAAGACGCCGCTGAGAACCGCGGCCGTCCGCGCCGCGCTCTCGAGCAAAAGCGTCACGCCGTGGAAGCCGCGGATCGCATGCTCCGCCGGGACATCGCCATTGCTCCAGCCGGGTTCGGTTTCCGCGCCGGCCACGCCGACGAGCGCGAGACTCATCCCGTCCGGGTCGGTGAAGGACAGCACAGATTCGCCAAAGCGCTTTTCCAGCGGGTCATGCCGGATGCCCTTTTCGATGAAACGGTGCGTCCAATAGCCGAGCGATGCTTTCGGCACGCGAAAGGCTGTCTGCTGGGTCTGGCCGACGCCGCCGCGCCCCGGAGTCGCGCCCTCCCACGGGAAGAAGGTCAAAATGGTGCCCGGCGTGCCGGCCTCGTCGCCATAGTAGAAGTGGTAAGTGCCGGGATCGTCGAAATTAACCGTCTTCTTGACGAAGCGAAGGCCGAGGGTGCGGGTGTAAAAGTTGAAGTTCCGCAATGCGTTGCCCGCAATTGCTGTGACGTGGTGGATGCCGGACATGGTCGGTTTTCCTTGTTCTGGGCGGAGCCTCGCTCCTTTGTCTGGATATTTGGGGCACTCGCGTGTGGAGACAATCATGGCTTTTGTGGCAGCTCTGTCTATGATTTGAGGACAATCGCCTTGCGTGGCCCGCGCCGTGGGCCAGCCGTGGATCACAGGACAACGCGCGTTGGACAAGCTCGCCAGCCTTCGGGCCTTTGTGAAAGTCGTCGAACTCGGCAGTTTCTCCGAGGCCGGAAGGCAGCTCCGGCTGTCGCGTTCGGCGGTCAGCAAATATGTCGCCGAGCTCGAGCAGAGCCTCGGGGTGCAGCTTCTCAACCGCACGACGCGCCATGCCAGCCCCAACGAGAACGGGCTTCTTTACTTCGAGCGGGCGGTCAGCATTCTTGCCGACATCGATGCGGCGGATCAGGCGGTCGCGCATCTGCAGTCGACGCCGCGCGGCCTGCTGCGGGTGAATGCGCCGATGTCGTTCGGCACGCTGCAACTCGGCCCGGCGATCGCGGATTTCATGCAGCAGCACCCGGATCTGCAAATTCAGCTCGTCCTCAGCGACGAGCAGGTCGACCCGGTGCAGGGCGGGTTCGATGTGACGTTGCGGATCGCGGATCTGGAGTCGTCGAGCCTGATCGCGCGCAAGATCATGCCGATCGAGCGGGTGATCTGCGCATCGCCCGCTTATCTTCAGGCGCACGGCGAGCCAATGCATCCGAGCGAGCTGCGCGATCACACGACGCTCGCCTACGGCTTTCTTGTCACCGGCAATCAGTGGAAACTGATCGGCGCCGATGGCGACCACTGGATCACGCCGTCGTGGCTGCTCTGCGCCAACAATGCCGAGGTGCTCCGCGACGCGGCAATCAAGGATCGCGGCATCGCACTGCTGCCGACCTTCATTGCCGGCGTGGCGTTGCGTGCGGGGAAGCTGCGCAGCGTGCTCAAGGCCTACAAGGCGCCGCCGCTGACGCTCTATGCGATCTATCCGCCGACCAGGCACCTGTCGCTGAAGGTGCGGCTGTTCATCGATTTTCTGGTGGCGCGGTTCGGCGCCGGAGCGGAGGCGGAAGTAAACGGCGCGGGCTGAGCGCCGCCGGCTATTTTGTGCCCGATGCCGCCGGCTTGATGCTGCGGTCGCTGATGCTCCTGTTGCTGGGCGGGGCCTCGCCGGGTTCGACCTCAATTGTCGCGGTCATGCCGATGACGAGCCGGATATCGGGCGGTATCTCGTCGAGATGGATGCGCACCGGGATGCGCTGCGCGAGCCGTACCCAGGTGAAAATCGGATCGACCGTCGCAAGGCCGCTCTTGCCGGGGGTCGCATTGTGCACGACGATGCCGCGCGCGACGCTGTCGACGTGGCCTTGCAGCAGCCGGCCGTATCCGAGCAGCCAGATTTTTGCCGGTGCGCCGTCCTGAATATGCGGCAGCGCGGTCTCCTCGAAATAGCCATCGACCCAGAAGGAATCCTTGTCGATCAGCGCCAGCGCCGACTGCCCCGTGATCGCATAGTCGCCCTGGCGGACAAGGAGATTGGTCACCCAGCCGTTCACCGGGGAGCGGATCTCGGTGCGTGCGAGGTTGATGTTGGCGCGCTCGAGATTGGCCTTCTCTTGCTCGACCTTCGCGGCGGCGACCTCGGCGGCGGAAGCGTAGGTCTGGCGCTCTTCCGCCGAGGCAGCGAGCTCGCTCAGCGCGAGGCGGCGCTCTCGCTGCGCCTTGCGGTTTTCGTATTCGGCCTGCGCTTGGTCGACCGCGGCCTTGCTGATGTCCACGGCGACCTGAAAATCGCGCTGATCGATTTTCATCAGCAGCTCGCCCTTGCGGACGAACTGGTTGTCCCTGACCGCGATTTCGGCAATGCGGCCGGAGACTTCCGGCGCCAGCGTCACGATGTCGGCGCGCACGGTTCCATCGCGCGTCCACGGCTTGCCCATATAGTCCTGCCACAGAATCCAGATGGCGCCGAGCGCGAGCAGCGCGACCACCACCGTTGCCAGCACCGGCAACAGGCGGAGCCGCCGCGCAAGGGAGCGCTGATCGTTCGGCAGCGAGGAACCGGCGCGAGGTGGCGGCGGCGATGGGGCGGCCGGTGCTGGCTTCAGATCGGGTGACGTCTGTGACATGTGCCTCCCTAAGTGTAGATCCTGAGTGAGCCGAACAGCAGAACCGTCATCGTCAAAATGATGACGAAGACCGAGACCTCGAATAGCGCCGGATGCCAGATCGAGCGCGCCCAGCCATTTTTTACAGCGATCCAGCGCAGCAACATCGTGATCGCGAAAGCCAGCGCCATCAGTGGCACGAATGGCGAAATCAGAATGCCAAAGACATTGATCTCAACGAAGCTCATCTGGCCGGCCTTCAAAGAATTCGCTCTGGCGGTTGACGGTCTCCTCGATCGCAAGCAGGGCGGCTCTCGCCCGGAGCCGTCCGTGTGCGCCCGGTACTTTATCAGGGATCACGGCGATGTCGTTGTTCAGCGTGCTGAGCGCCTGCCGCAATTTTGCGAGATCGCCGGCGGCGAGGCTCATGTGCACCTGCGTCAGCTCCGCGCCGATCCGGCCGTGCTTGGACAGGCGCTTGAGACGAATGACCTGAATGCCGACCGAAAGCGCGGCGACGAGATAGGAACGCAGGATCGGTTCGGCCGTTTCCGGCATCGCGATCAACCGGGCATACATCCGGCTCTGCCACTCGCGCAGGGTCCAGTCGCGCGTGTCCGCGGCCAGCCGGCGCAGGTCGTGCAATGACAGATCGACGAGGCGCTGGGAGGCGATCTTCGCCGGCAGATGGGGAATGAGCACGAGCGCCGTGCCGCCTGCCGCGCAGCCGACCAGCAGCCCGAACGCAGTGTTCAAAAAGGTGATGGTATCGAAAGTCATGTGATTGGTGGGCGCCAGCATCGGCACGAAATTGAGCGTGGCGGGAACGAAGAACGGCGCCGCGAGCGGCAGGCTGGACAATGCGCCCAGCGGAATGAGCCCGATGGAGATCACCAGCGCGAAGGCAAGGAATGAGTCGCGGTTGACGAGCAGGCCAAACTTGAAGATCCCGGCGAGGATGGCGGAAATGCCGGTCCCCACGCTTTGGCCGATGGCCCCGCGCACCGATCTGCCCTGGAGCGGCGAGAACACCATGATCGTGATCGTGGCGAAGATGATGGCCTGCGGGCCGCTGGGCCATGCGCTGACGAGCCAGAACAGGACGACCGCGCCGACGCCGAAGAACACGCGCAAGGCATTGATCAGCGCAGGCAGGTAGTCGGCGACGACGAAGGTGAAGTTGGGCGGGACGTGCTGTGCGCGCGCCGGGTCGCGGAGCAGCGCCAGCCCATTGGCCGCGACAGCAAGGCTTGATGCGACATCAGCCGCGCCATCCGCGGTGAGACGCAGGGAGAGGTCCGTGGTGCGCAGGGCGAGGAGGCCACGCACGACGCGCAGATTGCTCTCGCGATCCAGCGCGGAGACGATGGCGTCGGCTGGCCCGGCGGCGGCAGCGCGCCAGTCGGGCGGCAGCTTTTCAAGGATCGTATGGGCGGTTTCGGCGGCCTCGCGGGCAGGCAGATTTTGCAGATGCGTTTCCACGATCCGCGCCCCGGAAAGCGCATCGAACAGGCCGTTGGTTGCTGCGCGAAGGAGTGCGCGCCGCTGCAAAAGCTCGGGGGATTCACCGGCCGCCTGATCGATCAGCGGATCGAGCGCGGCCGCCCTTGCGATGAGGGCGCGGCGGATCGCCGAACTTTCCTGCTGGCTCGAAAATTTTGACGTGAGCACGCGGGAAAGATGAGCGGCAATCTCGGTGATCAACGGCGCGAGCAGGCCAGACAGCCGCTGCGGCGCATTGCCAAGGTCGGTGAGGCCGATGACCAGCGTGCCGGCGACGATGCCGATACAGATTTCCGACGCACGGTTGATGGCGATGTCGAATACATGGCCGGGCGCTGCGATCGACGTGCCCGCAATGATGATCAGGGTATAGCCGGCGAGCATGGCGGCATAGGCGGCGAAGTTGCGCAGCAGCGTGGCGACGAAGGAGCACGCGCCGGCCCACACCAGCATGCAGAACAGAAAGCCGACCCGCTCCTGCGGAAAGGCCATCGTCAGCAGTACCGCCGCGACGGCGCCGATGGCCGATCCGATGAGTCGGAACAGACCCTTGAGAAGTGTGGAGCCGACAACTGGCTGGCATACGATCGCGGCCGTGGTGCCTGCCCAGTAGGGCGTCTCAAGCTGGAGATAGAACGCGACGAACAGCGCGAGCGACACCGCTGTTGCCAATCTCACGCCATAAAGGAGAGGTGGCATCGCCGCAGCAAATGCCGTCAGGATGCGGTTTCTGCGCCGGGCCTGCGTCGCGGCTTCGGCCATGCTGATGTCCTTAACACGTCGCTTGGCTGATCCTAGACACGGGATTTGCCGGTCTCAAGTGATCATGACCTTCGGAAGAACACGGCGGGCTGGAACCCGGCTGTGTTAGCCGGCGCCTATGCGCGTCGCTGACGAAGGACCGACCATGCCAACAAACATGGTGCAGGGCTGGCTGCTTTTGGCTAAAGACGATGCACTTGCGCGTTGGTCTGCAAATCGGAATTTGCCATGACGGTTCGCCTCGACAGTCTGCTGATTGGCCGGATCAGTCCGCTCGGCGCGCGCGGCGTCTCGAGCGGTATCGACAAGCGCCCGGTCGATTGTCCGCTGCGGCTCGCGCGCGAAGGTTTTGAGGGCGACGCCCAGGGCGACCGCAAGCATCACGGCGGCCCGGAAAAGGCGGCCCATCACTATCCGTTCGAACATTATGACGCTTGGCGGCGTGAGATCGGCGAGCGACCCTTGCTCGCCGGGCCGGGCGCATTCGGCGAAAATCTCTCCACCGAGGGCCTAACGGAAGATCAGGTCGCGGTCGGCGATGTCTTTCGGCTTGGGAGTGCGACGCTGGAAGTCTCGCAGGGCCGCCAGCCGTGCTGGAAACTCAATGTCCGTTTCGGCGTCGACGAGATGTCCCGGCGCGTGCAGACCAGCGGGCGCACCGGCTGGTACTACCGCGTGATCGAGGAGGGTCTGGTTGCGCCCGGCGACACCCTGACGCTCATCCATCGCGCCGCGCCCGAATGGACGCTCACGCGCCTCTGGCAAGTGCTTTACGTGTCGGCGCTGGACCGGGCGGAGCTGGCGGCGATGGCCGCGCTGCCGCAGCTTGCGGAGAGCTGGCGGCGGCTTGCCGAGCGCCGGCTGGAGTCGCGCAAGGTGGAGGATTGGACGAGGCGGCTTTCGGGCGAGGCGGGGAAAGCTGCTTCTGCGCAAACCCCGTGACATTCCTCGAGCTGCATCTTCCGTCAGAAACCGTCCGGCCTTCCCGCAAGAGGCGTAAGCAAACGTGACAAGGATCGTTCCGCCGCCACTCGTCATTGCCGTGCAGAGCCAGGTTGCCTTCGGCCATGTGGGCAACAGCGCAGCAGTGTTTCCGATGCAGGCCAACGGCTGCCGCGTCGTTGCGGTGCCGACGACGCTGCTCTCCAACCATCCGCACTATCCGACCATGCGCGGACGGATTCTGGATGCAGGGCTGGTGCAGGATCTTTTGCTCGGCGTCGAGGAGCGGGGGCTGATCGAGCAAGCCGCGGTGCTGCTGACGGGTTATCTTGGCTCGGCCGAAATTGCGGGCGTGGTCGCCGACTTCGTGGCGCGCGCCCGCAGGTGCAACCCGGCGCTGACCTATGTCTGCGATCCGGTGATCGGGGATGTCGATGTCGGCGTCTATGTCGCCGGCGGCATCCGCGAAGCCTTCGTCGAGCGTCTGGTTCCGGCGGCGGACGTGATCACGCCGAACCAGTTCGAGCTTGGTCTGGTGGCGGGCAGGGCGATGGACAGTATCGACGCGATCAAGGCTTATCGCGACGAGGTCGGGCGGATCGGCCCGGCGTGCATCATCGCGACGGGGTGTCAGTTCGCCGGCATGCCCGAGAGCGAACTTGAGACGGTCGTGGCGAATGAGAACGCTATCCTGCGTATCGTCTCCGCCAAGCTGCCCACACGGCCTTCCGGCACCGGCGACCTGTTCACGGCGCACCTTGCAAGCCACCTCGCTTACGGCATTCCCCTCGGCATTGCCGCGGAACGCGCGGTGCAGGCCGTCACCGAGGTGTTGCATCAGACGATCGCTGAAGGAAGCCAGGAAATGGCCATCGTCAAGGGCCGCCCCTGAGGCTGCGCAGGGGCCGTGTTTCGCAGCGAAGTCAGCTTGCGTTGGCGTCCTGCGGCTTCGACTTCAGCTTTTCGCCCAGCGAGAGCACCGGGGCGAGCTCCGCGGCCGCGGCCTGCAAGGCGGCGAGGCGCTCGGGCATCTGGTCGTTCATGATCCGCTGAAGCGGGCCGGTGAGGCCGAGCGAATGGAACACCGCGCCGCTCGGTTGCACGATTGGCGCTGCGAGCGCGGCCAGTCCTTCGTCGATCTCGCCGATGCAGGTGGCATAGCCGCGCCGGCGGACCTCGGCGAGTTCTTTCTGCACCCATTTGCGATCGGTGCGCGTGTTGCTCGTCAGCTTCGGCAATTCGGTGGCGAGCGCCTCGGCGATGGTCGCCTTGCTCTGATAGGCAAGAATTGCTTTCGCGGTTGCGGCGGCGTTCGGCGGCATCTCGGTGCCCGGCTGGACATAGCCGCGCCAACGCGCGTCGGGCGTTTGCGACACGACCACGACGACGCGCGAGCCGATCAGGCGCGTGAGATAGATCGTCTCGGAGGTCAGATTGCTGAGGCGCACGAGATGCGGCCGCGCGAGCGTCGTGATCCATCCATCGTCGACGCTGGCATGAAGCAGGCGGATCAGGCGCTCGCCGAGCTGATAAGTGTGTCCTCCGGCACCGTCTTTGGCGAGATCGACCTTCACCAGTCCCTTGAGCAGGCGATGCGCGGTCGTCTTCGGCAAGCCGAGAATCGATGACACATCGGCCAGTGTGATCGCGCCCTGGAAGGCCGCGATCAGCTCCAGCACGGCCATGTAGCGATCAAGTGGGCCTTCCGCCTCGCTTTTGGGGTGCGGCTGTTGCTTCGTCATGCGTGCTTTTCCTGTGGCCAAAAACGTGTCGCGAAAAGAGAGGTTGACTCGGCCTTTCATCTCCGCCTACCGTTGAGCATATTTCGGAATGATGTTCCGAAATTCGGAACTGGTCAACTAAAATTTCTCGGCGGCAAACTCGCCGGTAAAAATGCAATGCGGGCGGCGGTCCGTGACATGAGGAGGAGCGAAAGTGAACCTGACGCGTAAGCAATTTTTGATGGCGATGATGGGGGCGGCTGCGCTTCCGCTGGCATCGCCGGCTTTTGCCCAGCAAAACGCACCGATCGTTATCGGCGCCACCGTGCCAATCACCGGGCCGCTCTCTCTCACCGGCAAGCAATATCACAACTCGCTGACGATGGCCGAAGAGGACATCAACAAGGCGGGCGGCATCAACGGCCGCAACATCAAGATCGTGTTCGAGGACACGCAGGCGTCGAACAGCACGGCCGTCAATGCCTTCATCAAGCTCGCGCAGGATGCAAAGCCCTCGTTCTTCTTCCTTTCCAGCTATTCGACGCAGAATCTTGCGGCAGCGCCGGAAGTGAAGAAAGTCGGCGTGCCGACGATGTACGCCGGCGGCGCGGATGTCGTCGCGGAAAGCGGCAACGAGTGGATGTTCCGCATTCGCCCGGCGGACAGCGTTGCAGCAGTCGGCATGGTTCGTTGCGCGATCGATATTTTGAAGACGAAGAAGCCGGGCATTCTCTACATTCAGAACGATTTTGGTCAGGGCGGCGCCAACGTCGCCGCCAAGCAGCTTGAGGCTGCCGGCGTGCCGGTCGTCGGCATGGAAGCCTATGGCCAGAACGACAAGGACTTTTCGGCACAGCTGCTGGCGCTTCGCTCCAAGGGCGCGGACACCATTTTGATGCTGGTCTACCCGCAGGACGGCGCGCTGCTGCTTCGTCAGGCAAAGATGCTTGGGTTGAAAATGCCGCTGGTGACGTCCGCGGCTGCGCTGGTGCCGGCGGCGCTTCAGCTTCTTGCGCCGGGTGATCTCGACAACGTGATGGGTGTCGTCGACGCGCACATGGACGCCAGTGTCGGCGAGCGGATGAAGGGCTATGTCGAACGCTACAAGACCAAGTTCGGCACCGATCCCGATCCGTATGGCCTGTCTTACTACGATGGCGCGATGCTGATGGCCGACGGCATGCGCAAGGTCGGGACCGATGCGAAGGCGCTGCGTGACTGGCTTGCCAACGTCAAGAACTGGCAAGGCATCGGCCACGACTACAGCTACGACGCCAAGGGCAACGGTGTCTTTGACCTCGCCGTCGTGAAGGCGAAGCCGGGCACCAAAACCCTCGAGCTTGTTCAGTCGATCAAGGTCAACTGACCGCGAACCTGCCCCGGTCGCTGGCCGGGGCAGGCTTCCTGCCGAGCAAGAAACTTACGGGGCGTCATGGCAGACTTCATTCAACTATTCATCAATGGCTTGGCGATTGGCAGCGTCTATGCGCTCGCGGCGATCGGCTTCATCATTGTCTATTCGGCGACCGGGGTGGTGAATTTTGCCGCCGGTCAGTTTGTGATGTTCGGCACGTTCGCTGGCGTGGCGGCGCTGATGAATTTTGGAATGCCGTGGCCTGTCGGATACGCCGTTTCGCTCGCAGCGATGGCGGTGTTCGGTGCGCTGTTTTTCCTGCTGATCTATCTGCCGCTGCGCAAAAGCGCAGTGCTGACCATTATCATCGGCACGGTCGCGATAGGAATCACCATGCAGAATGCGGCCCAGCTCACTTTCGGCTCCTGGCCGTTCCGCCTGCCGTCGCCGCTTGAGGGCATCATGGTGGATATCGGCGGTGCGGTCATCGCGGCGCATGCGCTCGCGGTGGTCGTCGTCACCGGCGTCATGATCGCCCTGTTGTGGCTGCTGTTCTATCGCACGTCTGTCGGCATCGGCATGCGCGCGGTCGCGCAGGATGTGCAGGCCGCGCGGCTGATGGGGCTGAATGTCAACCGGCTGCTGGCGCTGTCGTGGATTCTCGCCGCCGTTCTTGCCGGCGTTGCCGGCCTCATGCTCGGGCCGATGTGGTTCGCCGATGTCAGCATGGGCGATCCGATTGCGCTCAAGGCCTTCGCCGCGACCATCATCGGCGGCTTCGGCAGCTTGCCCGGCGCCATTGCGGGTGGCCTGTTCGTCGGCCTCACCGAGGTTTTGGGCGCGTCCTATATCTCTTCCGCCTACAAGGATCTCATCGCCTTCGGCATCATGATCCTGTTCCTGCTGGTGCGCCCGCAGGGTGTCTTTGGCGAACGCATTCAGGACCGGGGGTGATCGGATGTCGATGCGGATCCCTCTTGCCCTTGCATTCGGCATTTTTGCCATTGGCCTCGTGTTGTCTGCATTTTTGAGCGACTACAATCTGCGGCTGCTCAATCTTTCGGTGATCGCCGCGGTTGCGGTCATCGGCCTCAACTTCGCCTTCGGCTATGCGGGGCTGATCTCACTGAGCCATGCGGCTTTTGTCGGCATGGGCGCTTACGGCGTCGCCATTCTGACGACCAAGTTCGGCTGGCTGCCGTGGCTCGCGGTGCCGGTTGCAATCGGCATCACGGTCGTATTCTCGGCGCTGATCGGCTTTCCGCTGCTGCGGCTGCGGGGCCACTATCTAGCGCTGGCGACGCTCGGCCTCAATGTCGCGTTCTATATCGTTGCGACCAACTGGATCGAGCTGACCGGCGGCACCAACGGCATCGCCCGCATTCCCGAGCTCTCGTTCCTCGGCTACCCGCTCGCGGATGAACGATCCTTCCTGTGGTTTGGCCTCGGCGTGCTTGGCGTGCTCGCAGCCGGCGCCTCGCTCATCCATCGCTCGCGCTATGGCCGCGCGATGATGGCGGTCCGCGATGACGAGATTGCTTCCGAAATGACCGGCATCAACACGACGGTCGTAAAGATTGCGGCCTTCGCGCTCGCCGCGGGCTGTGCCGCCGTGGCGGGGTGCCTTTTCGCATTCCATGTCCGCTTCGTCGCCCCGGAAGATTTCAACTACGCCCATTCCATCACCTATCTGGCGATGCTCATTGTCGGCGGCGAGGGCAGCATTGTTGGCGCAATCCTCGGCGCGATAGTACTGACCTTCCTGCCGGAATGGCTGCGCTTCCTTGGCACCGCCTATCTGGCCTTCTTCGGCCTGCTGATGCTGGGCATCCTGATCTTTTTGCCGACCGGAATTGTTGGCCTCGGCCGGTTCCTGCCTTGGCGTCGGCCGAAACGGCCCGCCGCAATTCTTGGCGTGCGTTCGACGGAGGTGAGCTCATGACCATCCTTCAAGCGCGCGGCATCACCAAGCGGTATGGCGGATTGCTCGCGCTGTCCGACATCAATCTCAAGGTGGAGGCAGGGCAGTTCGTCGCCGTGATCGGCCCGAACGGCGCAGGCAAGTCGACGCTGCTCAACGTGCTGACGGGGCTCGTCTTCCCCGATAGCGGCGAGGTGCAGATCGAGGGCAAATCGATCACCCGCGCTGCCACCCATGCGCGTATCCGCGCTGGCCTTGGCCGCACCTTTCAGCACGGGCGGATTTTTACGCGCCTCAGCGTGCTCGAGAATGTCATGACCGGCGCTGCGATCCGCCGCGATCTCAGCGAGGCGCAATTGCGCGAGCGCTCGATGGCGATTTTGGAAAGCATGGGTCTTGCAGCCGAAGCGGAGATGGCGATCGGCTCGCTGTCCTACGGTCAGCGCCGCATGGTCGAGCTCTGCCGGGCGCTCGCCTGCGAGCCGCGGGTGCTGCTGCTCGATGAGCCTGCAGCGGGACTGAACTCCGGCGAGGTCGATCAGCTCGTTGATCGACTGACCGCGCTGCGCGCCGCGCAGCAGCTCGCGATCGTTCTGATCGAGCACAACATGGGCATGGTCATGCGGCTCGCCGAGCGCATCCTGGTGCTCAATTTTGGCGAGGGGATTGCGGAGGGCACGCCCGCGGAAATCCAGTCCGATCCCGCGGTTCTCGCGGCCTATCTCGGTGAAGGATACACTCATGTTGGCGTGTGAGAACCTGGTTGTCGCTCACGGCGACATCGTCGCGCTGCACGGCATTTCGCTCTCGGTCAAGGCAGGCGAAACGGTAGCACTGATCGGCGCCAACGGCGCGGGCAAGACGACGCTGCTTCATACCATCTCTGGCTTGAACCAGATCAGGGCCGGCGACATCCGGTTCGATGGCGCATCGCTGGCGAAGCAGTCGAGCGAGGCGCGGGTCAAGCTTGGCATCGCGCAGTCGCCGGAAGGACGAAGGATTTTTCCGGGCCTCACCGTCGAGGAAAACCTGACGCTGGCGACGGTGTCGTGGCGGCGCGTCGGGCAGCCGATTACGAGTGATCTCGAGCGCGTGTTCGACCTTTTTCCGCGCCTCAAGGAGCGGCGGCGTCAGCTTGGCTGGTCGCTGTCCGGCGGCGAGCAGCAGATGCTGGCAATCGGCCGGGCGCTGATGGCGCGGCCGCGTCTGCTGCTGCTCGACGAGCCTTCGCTTGGGCTCGCGCCGCGTCTGGCGGAGGAAGTCTATGAGCGCGTCCGGCTGATTGCCGAGGCGGGGCTCACCATTCTCGTCGTCGAACAGAATACGATTTTGGCATTGGCCGTGGCGGATCGCGCCTACGTTCTGGAAACCGGCCGCATCGTCCTCGAAGGTCCTGCGGACGAACTCAAGCAGAACGCGCGGGTGCGCGAAGCCTATCTCGGCAGATAACGAACGGTTCAGGGAGGAAACGAAAATGTATCCGGATACGAAGTCGCAATCGCAGGCGCTCCACCACCGCGCGCTGGCGAGTCTGCCGGGGGGCAACACGCGCACGACGGTCTACATGAAGCCGTATCCGATCTATGCCGCGCGCGGCGAGGGGTGCCGGGTGTGGGATGTCGATGGTGCGGCGCGGATCGACTGCATCAACAATTTTACGTCACTCATTCACGGCCATGCCCATCCGGTGCTGGTCGATGCGGCGTGCCGGCAGATCGCGCTCGGCTCGGCTTTCGGCCTGCCGACCGAGTCCGAAATCGATCTCGCCGAACTGCTCGCCGCACGCCTGAAGTCCGTCGAGCACGTCCGCTTCGCCAATTCCGGAACGGAAGCGGTGATGATGGCGCTGAAGGCGGCACGCGCCTACACCGGCCGCCCGAAAATCGCCAAGTGCGAAGGGGCCTATCACGGCTCATACGACTATGCCGAGGTGAGCCTCGATCCGACGCCGGAAGCCTGGGGGCGCAACGCGCCGGTTTCCGTTCCCTATGCCAAGGGCACGCCGGAAAACGTGCTGGCCGATGTCGTGACCATTCCGTTCAACGATATCGACGCCGCCGTCAGCCTGATCCGCGAGCATGGACCGGAGCTGGGGTGCGTGCTGGTCGATCCGATGCCGAACCGGGCCGGGCTTGTGCCGGCCGACAAGGCGTATCTCGAAGCGTTGCGGGACGTGACCCGGGAGGTCGGCGCGCTGCTGATCTTCGACGAGGTCATCAGCTTCCGCCTCGGCTATCACGGCGCGCAGGGGCTGTGGGACATCGATCCGGATCTGACGACGCTCGGCAAGATCATCGGCGGGGGCTTCCCGGTCGGCGCGATTGCCGGCAAGGCCGAGTTCATGTCGGTGTTCGATCCGAGCAACGGCAAGCCGGCCTTGCCTCACGGCGGAACCTTCTCGGCCAACCCGGTGACGATGCGGGCGGGCCATGCCTCGATGGAATTGCTCGATGAGGCCGCGTTCGATCGGCTCGACGTGATCGGCGATCGCGTGCGCGACGGCATCAACGAGGCGTTCCGCAAGCACGGCGTGCCGGGCGGCGCGGTCGGGCTGGGTTCGCTCATGAAAATTCATTTCACCGCGCGCGAGGTGCGGGACTATCGCACTGCCTATCTGACTGCAGAGGAGAGTGCGCGGCAGGCGATGTTCAATCGCGGTTTTCTCAATCGCGGGATTTTGGCTGCTGGTTATGGCCTGATGGCGCTCTCCACGCCGATGACCGATGACGACGTCGAGTTGATCGTCGATGCCGCCTCGGGTGCGCTCGCGGACGTTGCCGCAGCCTGAATGCGCAGGAGCCGCGCCAGTGCGGCCGATCGTGCCTGATCGCCGCACTGCCGCGAAATAACCGAGACAAGCCCGTTACGTCGAAAAGGTTGTTTGATGACCATCAAAATCGATCCGATTACGCAGTCGGTCGTTCAGCATCGGTTGAGCTCGATCGTCGCTGAAATGGGAGAAGCGATGCTCCGCACCTCCTATTCGCAGATCCTGAATTCGAGCCGGGATTTTTCGCTGGCGATTTGTGACACGGCAGGGCGGCTGATTGCCCAGGCCGACCACATTCCGGTCCATGTCGGGGCGCTGCCCTGGGCGACGCTCGCCGTCGAGGAACGCTTCAAGGATGTCGTTCGCGGCGATGTGTTTTTGCTGAACGATCCTTATCACGGCGGCAGCCATCTGCCGGACCTGACGGTGTTCGTGCCGATCTTCGATGGCGAACGGCGACTGTTCTGGACCGTCATTCGCGCGCACCAGAGCGATATCGGCGGCGCCACGCATGGTGGCTACAACCCCGGCGCGACCGAGATCTGGCAGGAAGGCCTGCGCATTCCGCCGATCCGCTTGGCCGAGGCTGGCCGGATGCGCGAGGACCTGCTCGACATGTTGGCGCTCAATGTCCGCAATCCGCGCGATTTCCGCGGCGATCTTGCGGCGATGGTTGGCGCGGCCCATCTCGGCGAGCGGCGGCTGGAGCGGCTGTTCGACGAATTCGGCGGCCCGACCGCGGAAGCGGCGATCGAGGCCATTCTCGACGCCGCCGAGCGGCAGACCCGCGCCGTGGTCGAGACCTGGAAGGACGGCGTCTTTTACGGCGAAGCATTTTTGGATGATGACGGCCGCGGCCGCGAGAACATTCGCATCGCCGCCAAGGTGACGAAGAAGGGCAGCGACATCGAGATCGACCTGTCCGATTCCGATCCGCAGGCTATCAGCTTCGTCAACTCGTCCCACGCCAACATGCAGGCCGCCGGGGTGATGGCGTTCCTCTATCTGATCGACCCGGACATTCCGAAAAACTCCGGCGCGCTGCGGCCGCTGCGTATCGTTGCCAGGCAAGGCACGATCGTATGGGCCGACGAGAGCCGGCCGGTGACGCTATGCACCAGCCATCCGTCGAACGAGATCGTCGAGGCCGTGGTGAAGGCGCTGTCCGCCTCGTGCCCGGACCGCGCGATGGCGGGCTGGAGCCGGCGTTTCCGGGTCGCGATCCAGGGGGAGGATCCGCGCAACGGGCGGCAGTTCATCTGGCACATGTTCCAGGCACGGCCTGGCGGCGGCGCGTCGTCGGCGGGGGACGGCTGGTCGTCGATCGGCGAATGGCACACCGTCGGCGGCATCAAGTTCGGCAGCCTCGAGGTTGCCGAGGTGCGCTTCCCCTTGCACTTCCGCCGCCATGAATTCCGGCCGAACTCCGGGGGCAGGGGCCAGTTTCGCGGCGGCCTCGGCGTCGATCTCGAACTGGTGTTCGAGACGGAGAAGCCTGCACTGGCAAACACGGCGGGCGAAGGCGTGCGCCACGGCGCATGCGGCATGCTCGGCGGTGAAGACGGCGCGCCGCACGCCTATCGCCTTCTGTCTCAGGGGCGGGAGCCACGGGTGCTCAAGACCAAGGAAGTCGGCATCGAAATTCGTCCCGGCGACGTTCTCGAAGTGCGTTCGAGCGGCGGCGGCGGTTGGGGACCGGCGGAGAAACGCTCGGCGGCGGCGATTGCGCGCGATGTCGCGCAGGGCCTGGTGAGCGAAGCGTGAATGAGTGGGACGGGAACAAGCGTATGTTGACGATCGGCATCGATATCGGCGGGACTTTTACTGACCTTGTCGCACGTGACGGAGACGGCACCACCGTTTTCGCCAAGTCGCTGACAACGCCGCAAGATCAATCCATCGGCGTGATGGCTGGGCTTGAGGAGTTGGCGCGCCGGCTGGGGCTGGACCGCGCCGCGATGCTGGCCAAGGCGCACCGCATCGTCCATGGCACCACCGTCGCCACCAATGCGCTGCTGGAGCGCAAGGGGGCGAAGGTCGCTCTGCTCACGACGGAGGGACATCGCGACGTCCTCGAAATGCGCGAGGGCCTGAAGGGCGACCGCTACGATCTGCGGTCGGTCCCGCCCGAGCCGCTGGTGCCGCGCGAGCGCCGCTTCGGCGTCAGGGAGCGCCTGCGCCCGGACGGCTCGGTGATGGTGCCGCTCGACGAGGCGTCGTTGTCGGCGGCGATCGAAGCCATCCGGCAATCGGGTGCGACGTCGGTCGCGATCTGCTATCTCCACGCCTATCGCAACGCGGATCACGAAATCGCAACGGTCGAGCGCCTGAAGCGCGAACTGCCGGATGTCTACGTCTCCCGCTCCAGCGATGTGCTGCCGCAGATCAAGGAGTATGAGCGCGTCTCGACCACCGTGCTGAACGCTTATGTCGGCCCGGCGGTGCGGTTTTATCTCAACAATCTCCAGCAGCGGCTGGCGGATGCCGGCTTCGCCGGCGGGCTGTTCATCGTTCTTTCCCATGGCGGCATCGCGCCCGTGGAGGAGGCCGCGCGGCTGGCTGCGGGAACGGTGCTGTCCGGCCCGGCTGGCGGCGTGTCCGGCAGCCTGCGCTGTGCGGAGATGCTCGGCATTCCCAACCTCGTGCCGTTCGACATGGGCGGCACCAGCACCGACATTTCGCTGATCGCCGACGGCCGGGCGACGCTCTCCGCCGAAGGCGGGCTGGCGGGCCAGCGCATCGCGCTCCGCAGCCTCGATATTGCCAGCATCGCGGCGGGCGGCGGCTCGATCGCCGGGGTCGACGCCGGGCACCGCTTCAATGTCGGGCCGGAAAGCGCCGGATCGGTGCCGGGGCCCGCGTGCTACGGCAACGGCGGCGAATTCGCGGCGGTGACCGACGCCAACGTGATCCTCGGCTATCTCGACGCCGCCAGTTTTCTTGGCGGGCGCCGGCCGCTCGATCGCGGCGCGGCGGAAGCGGCGATGGACCGGCTGGGCGAGAAGCTGGGGCTGTCCCGCACCGAGGCCGCGGCGGGCATCTACCGGCTCGTCAATATCAAGATGGCGGATGGCATCCGCCTGATGACGCTGCGCCGGGGCGTCGATCCGCGCGGGTTCACGCTGCTGAGCTTTGGCGGCGCCGCCGGTCTGCATGCCGCGGAAGTGGCGCGCGAGCTTGAGATCTCGCGCATCATCGTACCGATCGCCGCATCGGTTCTGTCGGCCTGGGGTATGCTCGCCAGCAATCTGCGCTATGAAATCAGCCAGACCCACCTTGGCGCAAACGAGCGGCACAGCGAAGCCACTGTGCGCGCCGTCTTCGCCGGCCTGGAGAAGGAGGCGACCGCTCGTCTGCGCACCTGGTTCGATGGCCCGATCCGCATCGAACGCTCGGCGGAATTGCGCTACGGCGAGCAGATTTTTGAGATCGATGTGCCGCTCGATGCGGTCGATTGGGACGCTCCGAACTTGATCGAGCGGATCGAAGAGGAGTTTCACCGGCGCCACGAGGAGCTCTATACCTACGCTTCGCGTGGACAGGAGGTCGTGTTCGTCAACGCGCGCGTTGCTGCAGTCGGCGAGGTGCCGCGGCAGAAGGAAGAAACCGGCAATGCAGCGGCCGCGGGTGAAGCGCCCGTGCCGATTGCCAGGCGGCAGGCCTTTTTCGGCGAGTGGATCGACGTGCCGGTCTACGCCATGGAGCGGTTTCTTCCGGGCCAGACGGTCGAAGGTCCGGCCATCGTCACCGCCGAGACGACGACCGTCGTCATCAATGCCGGCGACCGCCTGACGGTCAATGAATACGGCTGGCTCGACATCCGGCTTCGTTGAACGGACATTTTTTGGGGGCGCGGCCCTGCCGCGCTCCCGCTCCTTGAGCCGCGCGGTATTTGGCTCGCCGCTTCCGTGATCTTCCCGGTAATCCACCCGCAGCACAAATAGTGTTGACAGCGGGGCCTCGGCGTTTTCCAATTTCAGAAAATGCGCGCGGCTAAGGCTGATCCGCGCAATGCGAAAAGGTCCACCCGATGGACCCCGTGTGGTGAGGAAATGTGAGGGCGCCCGCGCCCAAGGGGAGGATTGCATGGTGATTTCTCGTCGCCGTCTGCTCGCGGCCGGCTCGTCCCTTATCGCTGCAGGGACCGTTGGGTCGCCCTTCGTGGCCCGTGCGCAGCAGGCCGAATTCACCTACAAATATGCCAACAACCTTCCTGTGACCCACCCGATGAACATTCGGGCTCAGGAGATGGCGGCGGCGATCAAGGCCGAAACCAACGGCCGCTTCGACCTTCAGATCTTTCCCAGCAACCAGCTCGGGTCGGACACCGATACGCTGAGCCAGCTTCGCTCGGGCGGCGTCGAATTCTTCACATTGTCCGGCCTGATCCTTTCGACGCTGGTGCCGGCTGCCTCGATCAACGGCGTGGGCTTCGCCTTTCCGGACTACGCCTCGGTCTGGAAAGCGATGGACGGCGACCTCGGCGCCTATGTGCGCCAGCAGATCGCCAAGGTGAACCTCGTCGTCCTCGACAAGATCTGGGACAACGGCTTCCGCCAAACGACTTCATCGACCAAAGCGATTGCCGCCCCCGACGATCTTCGCGGGTTCAAGATCCGCGTACCGGTCTCGCCGCTCTGGACGTCGATGTACAAGGCGTTTGAGGCATCGCCGGCCTCGATCAACTTCAACGAGGTCTACACCGCCCTGCAAACCAAGGTGGTCGATGGGCAGGAGAACCCGCTGGTGCTGGTCTCCACGGCAAAACTGTTCGAGGTGCAAAAATATTGCTCCCTCACGAACCATATGTGGGACGGATTCTGGTTCCTTGGCAACCGCCGCGCCTGGGAGCGGCTGCCGGAGGACGTGCGCACCATCGTCTCCAAGCATGTCAATGCCGCCGCGGTGAAGGAGCGGGAGGATGTCGCCAAGCTGAATGCGACCGTGCAGCAGGAGCTGGTCGCCAAGGGCATGGTGTTCAATCAGCCCGATCCCGCGCCGTTCCGCGACAAGCTGCGCAAGGCCGGCTTCTACACCGAGTGGAAGGGCAAATATGGTGACGAGGCCTGGGCCATTCTCGAAAAGTCGGTCGGCAAGCTGGTGTGACGTGAATGACGAACGGTCACGGCGCTCCGGGAGGGGCGGGGGGGAGTGTGGCAGGACTTGGCGCTTCGCACATTCCTGCCGCGCCCGAGTCCCTGCCGGTCGGCGGCGCTGGTCTCAGGCCCGGGTCGCGCTATCTCAAGCCGTTCGAGCTGATTGCCTCCGGCCTCCTGGTCGCCATCATCGGTCTGCTGCTGGCGGGCGTGATCTTCCGTTACTTCCTGTCGCTGTCGGTCGTCTGGATCGATGAAGTCGCCTCGCTGTGCTTCCTCTGGCTCGCCATGCTGGGCTCGGCTGTGGCGCTCGACCGGAACGAGCATCTGCGATTAGCGCTGTTTCTCAACATGCTGCCGGAGCGGGGGCAGCGTTTCGTGACGACCTTTGGTCTTCTCGTCGTTGCGACGTTTCTTATCGCACTGCTGGCGCCGGCCATCGACTATGCGATGGAGGAATGGTTCATCACCACACCGGCGATGAATATTCCAAACACCTTCCGCGCGGCCGCGATCCCGTTCGGGATGGTGTCGATGCTTGCGATCGTGCTGGCCTATGCATGGCGCACCTCGCTATGGCGCGATCTTGTGGTCGCGGCGCTGGTCATCGGCGCCATCGCC
>Ga0182740_1000295_pt1 | contig 71583 bp, 69 predicted proteins | sample eDN5th37CKraftBY_FD_128872 | JGI IMG/M metagenome (GOLD analysis project Ga0182740, IMG submission 128872) | Enriched backyard soil microbial communities from Emeryville, California, USA - eDNA 5th pass 37_C Kraft BY (version 2) (version 2) | ecosystem: Environmental > Terrestrial > Soil >...
CGGACAATTGAGCGATGATCCCTTCATCAGCCTGCCAGCAGTAGCAGCACGCTGACCAACCCGGCCAAGCCGGACAGCACGGCGACCAATGCCGTCAGTTACACCACGCGGTGGGACACCATCAGGTTTCGCATCAGAACCGAGTAGAGAAAGTTGATTCGCTTTAATTAGGGAAAGTCGAAGAAACTCAAATGCGGCCAAGGTGTCGCCCTCCTAACACCTAACAAATAGATTTTCCTATATTAGCTTGGTTAACAATCGCCTTCTTCTTCTGCACGCCCCGCGTCCTTCAGCGTTCAGGCATGGATGCCACGGTCAAGCCGTGGCATGACCAAGAGGAGAGGTGGGAGAGAGAACAGCAAGAACGAACGACGCTTCCGGCTGCTCGTCTTTCCGATGTGCTGGAAGTTGACAACATCGAAGACTGGACGGCCGGGCCATGTTCGGCGAATGCGTTGTAAGCACGGCGGTATGAATAGCCTCGTCACCAAGGTTAACTTGACCTACCGGGCTCTCCCGAATGGACCAACAAGTATCTTCGAGATCGTCAAACGTTCATCGTACCAGATGCCCGCAAGCGCGCATCGCGCAAGATGAGCGTCAAAGGATCTAGTGCGCGGTAGGGTGCGTAAGACGCCTGTGGCCCATTAGCCAAACGAAGCCCTCCGTTTCTATCCCCCCGCTTTATTTCGCCATCTCGCCCCGCTATGCACAAAGCCGTCTGGAATAGTCGGGGTTTTCGCATGCGCGCGGTGGTTCAACGGGTTTCGTCCGCGTCGGTCACGGTCGACGGCAAGGTCGTGGGCGAGATCGGCGCGGGGCTGATGGTGCTGGTCTGCGCCATGCAGGGCGACACCGAAAAGGAATCGGCCTGGCTCGCGCAGAAGATCGCCAAGCTTCGCATCTTTCGCGATGACGAGGACCGCATGAACCGCTCGGTGCTCGACACCGGCGGCGAGGTGCTGGTTGTCAGCCAGTTCACGCTGGCCGCCGAGACCAAGGGCAACCGACCGGGCTTTTCGACCGCCGCGCCCCCGGAGGAAGGCAAGCGCCTCTACGAGCATTTTTCGGCCGAAGTGGCCGCGCAGGGCATTCGCGTCGCCAACGGCATTTTCGGCGCCGACATGCAGGTGGCGCTGGTCAATTCCGGGCCGGTGACGATCTGGCTCGACACGGCCGCGCGATGAGTTTTTTGCGCGCGCTTGTGCTGGTTGGCGTGGCGGGCGTTGCTGCCGGCTGCACCACGGCCGCGCCGCAGCGGCCCGCGCGGGTAGCGCCAAGAGCGGAGGTGCGGGCAGAGCCCGCGCGCGTGCCGCAGGCAGCTGAGCCGGTGGAAGCCGGGATCGTGCCGCTGACGCTGGAACAGGACCGGCAGATTTCCGGCGTCAGGCAGGGTTCCTGAGCGCCTCCGCGAACATCTTTTTCACGCGCGCCTCGACCTCGCGGGCGACCTTCTTGCGGTCGTCGCCGGGGCGGAACTCGATCGGCTCGCCGAAATGGACCTCGACGTCCATCGCGCCTTCGCGCAGGAATTTCGTCAGGTGCGGCATGAGGTCGGCGTCGCCGATCCAGGCCGCATACGGGCGGTGGCGGCGATCCATCGGCATGCCCTGCAGGCGCGTATAGGCGATCGCCACCGGCTGGATCGAAACGGTCTCGCTGCGGCCTTCGCTGAGCGCGACCTGCGCCGCGCCGAACAGGGTCGACTTGAACGGCAGCAGCGTGTTGCCGTCGCCGGTGGTGCCCTCGGCGAAGAGCACTATCGGGTCGCCATTGCTCATGCGGGTGGCGATCTCGCTCGCCTGCTCGCCCGCCTTGCGTCGCGCGCTGCGCTCGACGAAGACCGAGCGCTGGAGTTTGGCCAGCAGTCCGAAGACGGGCCAGCCGGCGACTTCCGCCTTGGCGATGAAATGCACCTCGGCGAGCGAGCCGAGCACCATGATGTCCGACCACGAGATGTGGTTGGAGCAGATCAGCAGCGGCCGCGCCTTCGACGGGGCGCCGCGGACATGGATGCGGATGCCGAGCAGTTTGACGGCGAGGCGGTGCCAGAGGCGGGGGATGCGGCCGTCGTCGATGCGGCCGTTGCTTTTCAGCGCGATGACCTGCCAGACGGCCATCGGCAGCGACGCGATCAGGATGATCGCCACTGAGATGACGATCCGGATCGTGCCGATCATTTCAGGTCGCGCCGCATCACCAGCGCGTCGGTGCGCTTCATGCCGGCGCCGTGCTCGTAGTAGCCCGGCCGGCGGGCGACTTCGCGAAAACCGAGGCGGCGGTAGAGGGCAATGGCCGGCGCGTTGGTCTCGTCGACCTCGAGGAACAGCGCCTCCGCCCGCTCGGCATGGAGCGTGCGCAGCACCGCCTCCATCAGGTCGCGGCCAAGGCCGCGGCGGCGGTGGGAGCGGGCGACGGCTATGGTCAAAATCTCGCCTTCGCCGGCGACAAGGCGGGCGAGGACGAAGCCGGCGGGCATGCCCTTGCGGTTGCCGACCTTCCAGGCGGCAAAGCCGAAGACGGTGTCCTGCTCGAGAAGGGACTCGAACTCGTTGGCCGACCAGGGGCGGACGAAATCCTCCTCGTGGATGGCGGGGAGCTGATCCGCATCATCCAGCGTCAGCGCTTCGATGGCGTATTCGGTCGAAAGAAACGGAAGCTTCACGACGCGGCCTTGCGTGGCAGGGCAAAGGAGGTCTGCGGCTTGGCGTCGGCGTCGCGCAGGTAGAGCGGCTTTGGCGGGGCGACGTGACCGGCGGCGAGCTTTTCGCCGGCAAGCCGTGCGTAGACGGCGATGTCGGCGGTCTTGCCGTCGATGATGGCGACGTCGTCACCTGCGGCGGCGACCATGTTGTCGACCTCCTCGAGGGAGAGGGCGGCGGGGCCGAACTCGGTTTCACCTTCAGCAGAGAAGCGCGCGACGTAGGCCTGGCCGCGGCCGGCGTCGATGCGGACGATGACAGGCTTTTGCGAGGCAGCTTCCGCCGCGATCGCTTCGAGGGTGCTGACGCCGACGGCCGGGACTTTGAGCGCGAGCGCAAGGCCGCGCGCGGTGGAGACGCCGACGCGCACGCCGGTGAACGAGCCCGGGCCGATGGAGACGGCAATGGCGCCAAGGTCGGCGTAAGTGATGCCGGCCGCGGCAAGGGCTGCCTCGATGGTGCCCATCAGCTGCTCGGCATGACCCTTGCCGAGGTCAAGCACCTGGCGGCCGAGCTCGCCCTTGCCGGTGTCGACGACACAGGCGGAGCAGAGGCTTGCGGCGGTATCGATGGCGAGGATGATCATGCTTCAGGCTTGCCCGGTACTGTCGAGAACATGTGGCGCAGGATGGTCGCGAGACGCTTACCACCGATCGGCGCCATCTGTTTGGTCTCGTCGTGCGACAGTTCATCGCCGGTCATGCCGGCGGCGAGGTTGGTGATGACCGAGCATGCGGCGACGCGCAGGCCCAGGAAGCGCGCGAGGATCACCTCCGGCACGGTCGACATGCCGACCGCATTGGCGCCGAGGACGCGCGCGGCGCGGATTTCGGCGGGCGTCTCGAAGGAGGGGCCGGAGAACCACATGTAGACGCCGCGATGAAGCGGGGTATTGGTGGCGACCGCGGCATCGGCGATGCGGGCGCGCAGCTGCGGATCGTAGGCTTCGGTCATGCCGACGAAGCGGCGATCGCTCGGCTCGCCGATCAGCGGGTTGGTGCCGGAGAAGTTGATGTGGTCGGTAATCAGCATCACCGAGCCGGGGCCCATGCCCTCGTCGAGCGAGCCGGCGGCGTTGGTGAGGATCAGTTCCTCGATGCCGATGGCGGCAAGGGCTTCAAGCACCGGGCGCATCGCGGCCGGGTTGCCGGATTCGTAATAGTGGACGCGGCCGGCAAGCATCAGCACCTCGGTCGCGCCGAACTTGCCGGAGACCAGCAGGCCGGCATGTCCGGTCACGCCGCTGTGCGGGAAGCCGGGAAGGTCGGAGTAGGCGATGCGGATTGGTTCCTCGACCTCGCCGATGAGGTCGCCGAGGCCGGAGCCGAGGACGAGGGCGACGCGCGGATGGCGGCCCTGAAGCTGCTCGATGATCTTCGCGACGGTCTCGTTCATTTGAGCGTGTCTCCGGCAAAGCCCAGCGGCAGGATCTCGGCCATCGTCAGCGTCTCGACGATGCCGGTCTGGTCGCAAAGATGAAGCCTCGTGTCGGCTGTCGCAAACTCGGCAAGGCGCTGGCGACAGCCGCCGCAGGGCGTGATGCGGTCCATCTTCTCGGCGACGACGGCGATCTCGGTGATGCGCCCGCCGCCACCCATGACGTAATGGGCGAGCGCTGTGGTCTCCGCACACCAGCCCTCGGGGAAGGAGGCGACCTCGATATTGGCGCCTGAAAAGACGCGGCCGTCTTCGGTTCTGAGTGCTGCGCCAACGGGGAATTTCGAGTAGGGCGCATAGGCCTTCGTCATTGCCTCGCGCGCGGCTTTGAAAAGGTCATCGGCCATGGTGCCAGGATCCCTGAACGAGCTTCTGCCACGGCCGTAACCTGTTCGGCTTCATCCGTCTATCGCTCTTTGACGTAGGGGACACCGCCGGCGCGCGGCGGGATCGCCTTGCCGATGAAGCCGGCGAGGAGGATGACCGTGAGGATGTAAGGCAGCGCCTGGAAGAACTGCGCCGGCACGCGGCCGACCATCGGCAGCGGCGTGCCCTGCAGGCGGATCGCAAGCGCGTCGAGGAAGCCGAACAAGAGGCAGGCGAACATGGCCGGCACCGGGCGCCACTTGGCGAAGATGAGGGCCGCAAGCGCGATGTAGCCCTTGCCGGCGGTCATGTCCTTCACGAAGCCGGCGTTCTGCGCGAGCGCCAGATAGGTGCCGGCAAAGCCGCAGAGGATGCCGGTGCAGATCACCGCGCGGTAACGCAGCCAGGCAACCGAAATGCCGGCCGTGTCGACGGCGGCCGGGTTTTCGCCGACCGCGCGCAGGCGAAGGCCAAAGCGGGTGCGAAACAGGATCCACCAGGTCGCGAACACCATGAAGAAGGCGACGTAGACGAGGATCGAGTGCCCTGACAGCAGCTCGTAGTAGACGAAGCCGATCACGGGAATGTCGCGCGCGGCTTCGGCGAACGGAAGCGTGATGGCGTTGAATCGGGCTTCCGCGCCGAGCGAAGGTGTGCGCCCGCCCTGCTGGAACCATGCCTGACCAAGTATGACGGTGGTGCCGGCGGCGATGAAGTTGAGGGCGACGCCCGAGACGATCTGATTGCCGCGATGGGTGATCGAGGCAAAGCCGTGCACGAGCGCGAAGAAGACGGAGATGAGGACCGCGGCACCCAGCGCGAGCCATGCCGAGCCGGTGACGGCTGCAACGGCGGCGGAGGCGAAGGCGGCGGCCAGCATCTTGCCCTCGAGGCCGATGTCGAACACGCCGGCGCGCTCGGAATAGAGGCCCGCGAGGCAGGCAAACAGCAGCGGTATCGACAGCCGAACCGTCGAGTCGAGCACGACGATGAGAGTGTTGAAGAAGTCCATTTACGCCCCGCCACTCCTCGATGCCGCCACCCCCATCGAGCGCGGGCTGATGCTCGCAAACAGTGACTGAACGGCGGGCCGGAACATGTTTTCGAGCGCCCCCGCGAAGAGGATCACAAGGCCCTGGATGATGACGATCATGTCGCGCGAGATGTTCGGCATCTCGAACGCAAGCTCCGCGCCGCCCTGGTACAGCATGCCGAACAGGATCGCGGCAGGCACGATGCCGGCCGGGTGCGAACGGCCCATCAGCGCAGCGGCGATGCCGACGAAGCCGGCGCCGGTGACGAAGTCGAGCTGCAGCCTGCCCTGGTCGCCCATGACGGGGTTGAGCGCCATCATGCCGGCGAGCGCGCCGGAGATCATCATGGTGATGATGATGATGCGGGTTTCACCGATGCCGGCATAGCGCGCCGCCTTGGGCGAGTGGCCTTGCGTGCGAATCTCGTAGCCAAGGCGCGTGCGCCAGATCAGCAGCCAGACGAGGAAAGCGCAGAGCAACGCCAGCAGAAAGGACAGGTTGAACGGCGACGAGCGAACCGTGCCGCCGAACAGCTCGATCAGCCAGTTAAGCTTGGGGAGCTGGCCGCCTTCGAGGAAATTGCGGGTCTGCGGCGCCATCGAGTTGGCGGGCTTGAGCGGGCCGACCAGCAGGTAGACCATCAGGCTCGCGGCAATGAAGTTGAACATGATCGTCGTGATGACGATGTGCGAGCCGCGTTTTGCCTGCAGATAGGCGGGAATGAAAGCCCAGCCGGCGCCAACGGCCGCAGCACCCAGAATGGCGAGCGGGAAGGTCAGCCACCACGGCAGGATGGAGTCGAAGGTCAGGCACACGAGGCCGACGCCGAGGCCGCCGATATAGGCCTGCCCTTCGCCGCCGATGTTGAACAGGCCGCAGTGGAAGGCGACCGCGACGGCAAGCCCGGTGAAAATGAAGCTTGTCGAGTAGTAGAGCGTGTAGGCGATGTTGCGGCCCGAGCCGAACGCGCCTTCGAGCATGATGCCGGCGGCACGCAGCGGGTTTTCGCCGACGAGGAGCACCACGAGGCCGGCAACGGCAAAGGCGACGATCAGGTTGATTAGCGGAATGAGACCGTAGTCGGCCCAGGCAGGAAGCTTGGCGTATGGCGTGCTCACTCTGCTGCCTCCCGCTGCTCGACCCCCGCCATCAGCAGGCCAAGGTCGCCCTCACTCGCGTCGCCCGCGCGTTCGCCGACGATGCGGCCGTCGAACATGACGAGGATGCGGTCGGAGAGCGAACGGATCTCGTCAAGCTCGACCGAGACGATCAGCACGGCCTTGCCGGCGTCGCGCATCTCGATCAGCCGCTTGTGAATGAACTCGATCGCGCCGACGTCAACACCGCGGGTCGGCTGGCCGACGATCAGCACGTCGGGGTCTTTTTCAATCTCGCGGGCGAGCACGATCTTCTGCTGGTTGCCGCCGGAGAAGTTGGCGGTCTTGAGCCGCTCGTTCGCCGGGCGGATGTCGTAGCGCGTCATCTGCTCGCGGGCGCTCTGGCGGATGCGCTCGATGTCGAGGAACGGACCTTTACGGTAGCGCGGATGGTCGTGGTAGCCGAGGATCGCGTTCTCGCTTTCCTCGAAGGGGAGGACCAGGCCGACATGGTGCCGGTCCTCCGGCACATGGGCGAGGCCCCAGTCCCGCAAGTCGCCCGGATCGACATGGCGCGTGACGTCGAGGAGCGTGCCCTTGAGCGAGACGGTGCCGGATTCGGCGCGGCGGATGCCGCTGATGGTTTCGATCAGTTCCGACTGGCCGTTGCCGGCGACACCGGCAATGCCGACGATTTCGCCCGCCTTGACGTCGAAGCTGACGTCCTTGACGACGGTGCAGTCGCGGCTGTCCTTGACCGTCAGGTTGCGCACCGAGAGCATGACGTCGCCGGGCGCGGCTTCGCCCTTCTCGATACGCAGGAGCACCCGGCGGCCGACCATCAGCTCGGCGAGTTCCTCGACGGTGGTGTCCTTCGTCGCGCGAGAGGCGACCAGCTGGCCCTGCCGCATGACGGCGACATTGTCGGTGATCGCCATGATCTCGCGCAGCTTGTGGGTGATGAGGACGACGGTTTTTCCCTCGGCCTTGAGCTGGGCGAGGATGCGGAATAGGTGATCGGCCTCGGCAGGCGTCAGCACGCCGGTGGGCTCGTCGAGGATCAGGATGTCGGCGCCGCGATAGAGCGCCTTCAGGATCTCGACGCGCTGCTGCAGGCCGACCGGCAGGTCTTCGACGATGGCGTCGGGATCGACCTCAAGCCCGTATTCCTTTTCGAGCCGGCGCAGCTCGGAGCGCGCGCGGCTGATCGAGCGGTTGAGCAGTGCCTCACCCTCGGCGCCGAGGATTACGTTTTCGAGCACGGTGAAGTTCTGCACCAGCATGAAGTGCTGGTGGACCATGCCGATGCCGGCGGCGATGGCGTCGTTGGGGGTGGCGATGGTGGCCGGCTTGCCGTTGACGCGAATTTCGCCGGAATCGGCCTGGTAAAAGCCGTAGAGGATCGACATCAGCGTCGATTTTCCGGCCCCGTTTTCGCCGATGATGCCCTGGATCGTGCCACGGGGAATGGCCAGATTGATGTCGCGATTTGCATGAACTGCACCGAAACTCTTGTTGATACCAACAAGTTCGATCGCGTTTTCTGCCATTCTTCGATCGATCCCCTGGGAGCTTATTTTTCTTCCCTTTGAAATGTCTAGCAGCCGTCTGGTGACTTGCCAATGCGAGCCGGATTGGACACTCGACAAAGACCGGCGCCATTGCCATCTTCGGCCAGGCGGTGGCAAAGGCTCAGCGCATGCAAATCATGCATCACGTGCTGAAGGGAAATGGCATGAACGAGGAACGTATCGTCCAGCTGGAAATCCTCGCTGCCGAGCAGGAAAAGACCATCGCGGAACTTTCCGGCGAGATTGCCGAGCAGTGGAAGGTGATCAACAAGCTGCAGAAGAAGCTCGACGCGCTCATCAACCGCTTCCTGGAGCTTGAGGAACAGGCAGCGCCGGAAATCCCGGTCACGAAGCCGCCGCACTGGTAAGGGGGACGACGCATGACGCTCAGCGACCGGATGGCTCGTGCCGAGGACTATGTCTTCGGCCTGATGAATGACGAGGAGCGGGCCCGGGCCGAGCGGGACATGGAGATCGATCCGCAGTTCCGCGAATGCGTCATGGTGCTCGCCGAGCAGCTCAGGCGCCTGCGCGAGGAAAAGGAAAAGCCGGTCTCGATCACCGACGACGCCTGGCGCGACATCAGCCTGCGCATCGCCTCGATGCCGCAGATGGTGGGCGCGGCGACGGCGGAGCGCATGGGCCTGTCGTTGGGCGGCGATCCGTCACGCAAGGGACTGCTGCGGCTCAACCGGCCGCTGGCGCATCACTTCATCGGATGGAAGGCGACGGTGATGTCGGTGGCCCTGATCGCCGCTCTCGGCATGGGCTACATGGTTGGCGAGCAGTCGGCGCGGCTGCCGACGCCGGTGGCAACGGCGATCCTGGAAGATGCCGAGGGCAAGCCGGCCGTGTTCGTCGAAGCCTGGGATGACCGCAGCGTGCGGCTGGTGCCGCTCGGCAAGGTCGCGCTGCCCGAGGGCAAGATGCTGCAGTTCTGGATCGACGGAAAGCCCTATGGCGTGATGCCGGCAAGCCTGGAGGCGCTGGTGCGCGGGCCGGAACTGCCGGAGCCGCGCGCGGGGCAGACCTACGAGGTCACCATCGAGAACCTGCCGGGTCTTGGCGGCGAGCCGGCCGAGGTGCCGCTGTTCAAGGGCCTGGCACAGCCGATCGAGCGCTGAGGACAAAACAAAACCGCCGGACGTTCGCCCGGCGGTTCTTTGATTTCTGGAGCGGGCCCGGATCAGAACGGGCAGGAATTGTCGCTCATGAAGTCGTGGACCTTGATCTCGCCGGTGATGATCTTGGCCTTGGCGGCCTCGACCGCTTCCTTCATCTCCGGGGTAATCAGCTTCTCGTTGTGCTCGTCGAGCGAATAGCCAACGCCGTCCTCCGCAAGCCCGAGGTCGTTGATGCCGGGCGTGAAGTTGCCGTTCTTCGCGTCGTTGAACGCGTTGTAGACGGCAACGTCCACCCGCTTGATCATCGAGGTCAGCACGTGGCCGGGATGCAGGCCGTTCTGGTTGGAGTCGACGCCGATGCCGAGCTTGCCAGCGTCAGCGGCGGCCTGCAGCACGCCAACGCCCGTGCCGCCGGCTGCGTGGTAGATCACGTCGGCGCCCTGGTCGATCTGGGCGCGGGTGATCTCGGCGCCGCGGCTCGGATCGTTCCATGCCGACGGCGTGTCGCCGGTGTAGTTGCGGATGACCTTGGTGCCTTCCTTGGTCTCGATCGCGCCCTGGACGTAGCCGCACTCGAACTTGCCGATCAGCGGGATCTGCATGCCACCGACGAAGCCGACCGTGCCGGTCTGCGAGGCCATGGCGGCGAGAAGGCCGACGAGGTAGGAGCCTTCCTGCTCCTTGAACACGACCGAGCGGACGTTGGGCTTCTCGACGACGGTGTCGATGATCGCGAACTGCGTCTCCGGGAACTCGTCGGCGATGATTTCGAGCGCGGACGACCAGGAGAAGCCCGCCATCACGATCGGGTTGCGGCCGTCCTCGGCGAAGCGGCGCAGGGCCTGCTCACGCTGCGCGTCGTTGGAGATCTCGAATTCGACATAGGAGATGCCGGATTCATTCTTGAACTGCTCGGCGCCGTTGAAGGACGCTTCGTTGAACGACTTGTCGAACTTGCCGCCCAGGTCGAAGAGAAGGCCTGGCTGAATGTCTTCCTGAGCCCATGCCGTGGCAGTCATTGCGGTCGCGGCCATCAGGCCTAGAACAAAACGCTTCATCTGATCCACACCCCTGTCGGTCCATCCACAACGCGCGGAACAGGTCGCGGCCTGTTGCTCGCGGGGCGGGATTTCTTTCCCGCCAAAGGCAATCTTGCACGCGGTTTGGCAAAATTCATCCGAAATCTTGACGTTGTGGAAGGTCAGTAAAGGCGGGGCAGAAGAGGAAGCGAAGCTTCACATTGACGCCACACAATGACCCGCAAATCGCCCCTGAACGACTGAAACTCATGGCGCCGCCGATCATTTCCTCTCCGGACGCAGAGACGTCCCCTCCCAGATGGACCACCAAACGGAACGAGAGGAAATGACATGAAACGTCTTCTAGCCATGACGACCGCCACCCTGATGGGCGCCTCGATGATCGCCGCTCCGGCATTTGCCCAGACGGGCGGTGAAGGCGGCGCCAACGATCCGGCATCGTCAGCCACCGAGCAGAACGCATCGCCGTCCCAGGGCAGCGGCTCGCAGCAGGACGTCGACCGCGGCACCACCCAGGCAATCGATGACGGCGCCGGCGACGGCGGCTCGCTGACCGCCGTGACCGGGAGCGGGGCAGCGGCCCAGTCGATTGCTTCGATGGACAGCTTCTCGGACGTGACGGTGCGCCGGATCAGCGGCGAGGAGAGCGCGAATGCATCCGAGGCAGTCTCGCAGAACCGCGATGCGATCACTCAGCTCCAGTCAGCGATTTCCGGCAATGCAGAGCTGATGAGCCGGCTTGAGGCCGAGGGCGTCGAGGTCTCCTCGATCGTCGGTGCGGAGGTAGCCGGCAATGGCGCACTGGTCCTTTACCAGCTCTGACCAATCAACCATGATGAGGCGGCGCAGGAATGGTTCCTGCGCCGCTTTTCGTTGGCCGGAACGTTGCTGCATCGGCTTCGTTGAACCCCGGTGCATTCCGTCATCGTCAGCCTGCACGGATCGATTTCCATGAGATTTCTCTTCCTGATTGCCCTGTTGGTCGCAACTCCTTCCGCCTTTGCGCAGGGTCTCGACAAGGAAGGCGCGATCGACACCATCGTCGGGTCCGACGTGACTACCGGCGAGGAAGCCGCGAACAAGGACGAGGGGCGCATCATCAAGGCGATCGAGAACTCGTCCGCCGCCGCGGCTGCGGTGCGCCGCAAATTCTCTCTCGACAAGGTCGAGATCGTCTTCATCCCGGACCTCGACGACAAGGACACGCAGATCGAGGCAAAACTCGAACAGTACAAGCCGCAGGTCACGGAATTGCGCGAGTCGATCCAGGGCAGCGCGATGTTCTACCACGCGGTGGACTCGCGGTCGGTGCAGCTCAACGACATCCTCGCGCTCGAGTTCGATGACAACAACGGTGTCACCATCTTCGTGAAGGGCAGGAACCCGGAAGGCGAATAGCCTTCCCATCACCTTTCAGTCAGCTTCTTTTAAACTCGGCCGCGCCTGCTTGCGTCTGGCGCGGCCATGGCTATTCCTCGACTGTCCGCCGATCCGGACCATGCACGAAAGGGATTCGCACTCCATGACAGACCTATCCAGCTTCCCCATCACCAAGCGCTGGCCGGCACAGGATCCGGGCAAGCTGCAGCTTTATTCCTTCCCGACGCCGAACGGCGTGAAAGTGTCGATCGCGCTGGAGGAAGTCGGTCTTCCGTACGAGGCGCACCTGGTCAACATCTCGAAGAACGAGACCTGGGGCGAGGAATTCCTTTCGCTGAACCCGAACGGCAAGATCCCGGCGATCATCGATCCCAATGGTCCGAACGGAAAGCCGTTCGGCCTGTTCGAGTCGGGCGCGATCCTGCTCTACCTTGCTGAGAAGACCGGCAAGCTCTTGCCGAAGGACCCGGCGCTGCGGATGGAGACGATCCAGTGGGTCTTCTTCCAGATGGGAGGCGTCGGTCCGATGTTCGGCCAGTTCGGCTTCTTCTACAAGTTCGGCGGCAAGGATTTCGAGGACAAGCGCCCGCTCGAGCGCTACCAGAACGAGGCCAAACGCCTGCTCGGTGTCATCGAGCAGCGCATGAACGGCCGCGAGTGGTTCATGGGCGACGAGTTCACCATCGCCGACCTCGCCATCTTCCCGTGGGTGCGCTCGTTGCGCGAGGGCTATGGCGCCGCCGAGGTGCTCGGCCTCGACGAGCTGCCGAACACCAAAGCCTGGGTCGAGCGCTGCATTGCGCGCCCGGCGAGCCAGGTCGGCCTCAACGTACCTCCACGGCCGTAACCCTGATCCGCGTCCTGATGAACGCTGCGATAAACACCAGCGTCATCAGGAGCACGATGGTCGGCGCCGGCGCGCTGTCGATGAAGAAGGACAGATAGACGCCGAGGAACGCGCAGGCGGTCGCGATCAGCATCGAGACCGCCACCATCGCATCGAAGCGCCGGGTGAGCAGGAATGCCGTCGCCCCCGGCGCGATCAGCATGGCGATCGCAAGGATGATGCCGACCGCCTTGAGCGCGCCGACGATCGTCAGCGAAAGCACAGCCAGCAGACCGTAGTGGTAGAAGCGAACCGGCAGCCCGATCGCCCGGGCGTGCTGCGGGTCGAATGCCGCAACCAGCAGGTCGCGGCGCAAGAGGCCGACGAAGCCGAGCGCGATAAGCGCAATCACACCCGTTTCCGCGATATCGCGCCAGGTGACGCCGAGAATGTCGCCGAAGAGGACGTGCATCAGGTGCAGGTCGCTCTCGATCATCGAAAACATGACGACGCCAAGGCCGAACATGCCGGAGAAGACGATGCCCATGACGGTGTCTTCCTTCACCCGGCTGTTTTCCTTCAGGTAGCCGACGGAGATCGAGCAGACCATGCCGGCGGCAAACGCGCCGGCGGCAAGCGGCAGGCCGAGAAGGTAGGCGAGGACGATGCCAGGCAGCACGGCATGGCTGATGGCGTCGCCCATCAGCGACCACCCCTTCAGCACCATGAATGGCGAAAGCAGCCCCATCGGCAGCGCCACCAAGAGGCCGATGACGAAGGCCTGCTGCATGAACGGAAACTGGAAGGGCATCAGCAGCATGTCGAACATTATGCGCCCTCCGCGAGTGCCTTGCGAGCCTGGCGCCGGGCGGCGAGCATGCCGTGCTTGGGCGCAAAGACGAAGGCCATGAGGAAGATCAGCGTCTGCAGGACGACGATGATGCCGCCGGTCGCGCCATCGATGAAGTAGCTCGCATAGGCGCCGACGAAGCAGGTGAGCGTGCCGATCGTGACGCTCAGGATGATGAGACGCGGGAAGCGGTCGGTCAGCAGGTAGGCGGTTGCGCCGGGCGTCACCACCATGGCGATGACGAGGAACGCGCCGACCGTCTGCAGCGCCGCCACCGTCGAAGCAGCAAGCAGCGTGAAGAACAGCGCGCGCAAAAGGCCCGGATTGAGGCCGACGGTGCGGGCATGGTTCTCGTCGAAGAAGACGACCATCAGGTCCTTCCACTTGACGATCAGGATCGCCAGCGAAATGCCGGCGATCAGCACCAGCTGCAGCGTGTCCGAAGGCGTGACGGCAAGGATGTTGCCAAGGACGATGGACTGGATGTTCACCGAGGTCGGCGACAGCGAGACCATGAACAGGCCGAGCCCGAGATAGGAGCTGAAGATCAGGCCGATGATCGCGTCCTCGTGCAGCTTCGTCTGCTGCGTGAGGAAAAGCATCGAGCCGGCTGCGAGCCCGCCGGCAATGAAGGCGCCGAGCGCGAAGGGAAGGCCGAGCATGTAGGCGCCGGCAACACCGGGAACGATGGCGTGGGAAAGCGCATCGCCAATTAGCGACCAGCCCTTCAGCATCAGATAGGCCGAGAGAAATGCGCAGACGGCGCCGATCAGGGCCGAGACCCACATCGCATTGATCATGTAGCCGTAGTTGAACGGCTCGAGGAGGACGCTCATTGCTTCGCCTCGTCCTCATTTGGAGGAACCGCGGGGCCAGCAGTCGAGTGCGCCTTGTCGCCATAGAGGACGAACGGGCGCTCGTCGTCCGTGAGCACCGTCACCGAGCGGGCATCTTCATCATCGTGCAGGGCAGTGCCGCCGAGCACGAAGTGGCGCAGCACGCCGCCAAAGGCGTTGGCGAGGTTCTCGTGGGTGAAGACCTCGGCCGTGGGGCCAGCGGCAAGCACGGTGCGGTTGAGAAGGATGGCGCGGTCGCAGAATTCGGGAACGGAGCCGAGATTGTGGGTCGATACCAGCATCACCCGGCCTTCGGCGCGCAGGTCGCGCAGGAGCGCGATGATCGCCTCCTCGGTGGTGACATCGACGCCCGTGAACGGCTCGTCGAGCAGGATCACCTGGCCTTCCTGGGCGAGCGCACGCGCAAGGAAGACGCGCTTCTTCTGCCCGCCGGAAAGCTCGCCGATCTGGCGCTTGCGAAAGCCGCTCATGCCGACACGCGCGAGCGCCTCATCAACCTTGCGTCGGTCCTCGTCGCGCGGGATGCGCAGGAAGTTCATGTGGCCGTAGCGGCCCATCATGACGACGTCCTCGACGAGGATCGGGAAGTTCCAGTCGACCTCCTCGGCCTGCGGCACATAGGCGACGAGGTTCTTGGCGAGCGCTTTCCGGGCCGGTTCGCCCATGATCGAGACGGAGCCCGCGGCAAGCGGCACGAAGCCCATGATCGCCTTGAACAGCGTCGACTTGCCGGCGCCGTTGACGCCCACCAGCGCGGTTATGGTGCCGCGCGGGATCGAGAAGCAGGCGTTTCTGAGCGCAGCCTGGCCGTTGCGGTAGGTGACGGTGACAGAGTCAACGGCAAGACCGGCGCTGCCGGCGCCGGTCCTTTCTGTCGCCTCGTCTGAGACATGCCGGTTCATTCGCTCAATCCCTCGGCGATGGTTTGTGTCGTGACCCTGAGAAGATCAAGATAGGTCGGCACCGGTCCGCTCTCATCCGACAGCGAGTCGACATAGAGGACGCCGCCGTACTTTGCGCCCGTCTCGCGCGCGACCTGCTGCGCCGGATCCGGCGAGACGGTGCTTTCGCTGAAGATCGCCGGGATTGAGTGCTCGCGCATCGCGTCGATCACCTTGCGGATCTGCTGCGGCGTGCCCTGCTGGTCGGCATTGATCGGCCAGAGGAAGAGTTCCTTGAGGCCGAAGTCGCGAGCCAGGTAGGAGAACGCGCCTTCGCTCGTCACCAGCCAGCGGCGGTCTTCCGGAATAGAGGCAAGCCGCTCGCGGATCGGCGCGATCGTTGCTTCGATCTTTGCCTTGTAGGCCTCGGCATTCGCCGCATAGACCTCGGCATTGTCGGGGTCATGCTCGGCAAGCGCCTTCCGGATGTTATCGACATATGTGAGCGCGTCCGTCGGCGACATCCAGGCATGCGGGTTTGGCTTGCCGGTATAGGGGCCATCGGAAATGCTCATCGGCTCGACGCCGTCGCTGACCACGGCGCTCGGCACGTCGCGCAAATTGCTGAAGAAGCGTTCGAACCAGAGCTCGAGATTGAGGCCGTTCCACAGGATGAGGTCGGCATCCTGGGCGCGCAGCATGTCACCCGGCGTCGGCTGGTATTCGTGGATCTCGGCGTTGGGGCGCGTGATCGATTCAACCTCCGCGGCGTCACCGGCAACGTTGCGGGCAATATCGGCAATGACAGTAAAGGTCGTGGCGACCTTGAGCTTTTCGGCATGCGCAACGGCGCACATCTGCGTCAGCACGAGCGCCGCCGCGTAAAAGATCGTCGTAAGACGCATGAAAACTCCAGAACTGCTTTCTCGAACAATTCAAAACTAGGCGAGGCGTTGCATGCTGTCAATGCAATTGCAAATCGTTTGCAACTGGACGGCTCCAGTTGCGAAAGCTGGGCATCGGAGGGGGCCCGGCTTTGCATCGCAGCCGGCGCTGTCGCATAGTCGCGCGATGAACGAGAGCATGATTCAGAAGCCGGATTACGAGACGGCCCTGCGAGAAGCGGGGGTGCGCATCACGCGCCCGCGCCGGGTCATCCTCGGGATCCTGTCGGACGCGGAAGACCATCCGGACGCGATGGAGATCTTCAAGCGCTCGGTCGCGGTCGACTCCAGCATCTCGCTCTCGACCGTCTACCGCACCATGAAGCTGCTGGAGGGGATTGGCGCGATTCACCGGCACGCCTTCGAGGGCGGCCCGTCGCGCTTCGAGCCCGCCGTGGGCGAGCATCACGACCACCTGATCGACATCGAGACGGGGGACGTGATCGAATTTCATTCCGAGCGGATCGAGGAGCTCCAGCAGGAGATCGCCCGATCGCTCGGCTATGACATCGTGCACCACCGCCTCGAGCTCTATGGCCGGCGGCGGCGCAAGAAGTAGGCGTCAGGCGGTCGCCAGCGCGAGATCGAGCTGCGGCTCCGGCTGAGATTCAGCCGTCTTTTCCACCCGCACGGGCTTCCTTTCCTGCTTCGGCTGGCTCGCCTCGAAGCCGGTCATGTGCAGCTGGCCGGATTCCACGATCTCGCTGAGCGGGACCGGGCGGCCGAGGAGATAGCCCTGCGCCTCGTCGCAGCCTTCGGCGTTGAGCAGCGACAGCTGGCCCTGCGTCTCGATGCCTTCGGCGAGCACCGGAATGTCGAGGCTCTTGCCGAGCGCGAGCACGGCGCGGATGATCGCCTTGGCCTGCGGGCTGGTCTCGGCCTCGCCCATGAAGGAGCGGTCGAGCTTGATCTTGTCGAACGGGAAGGCGCGCAGCGTCTCCAGCGACGAATAGCTGGTGCCGAAATCGTCGAGCGCGATGCTGACGCCGAGATCCTTGATCTGCCGCAGCATGCAGAGCGAACGCTCCTTGTCGGCGAAGATCGTGGACTCAGTTAGCTCCAGCTCCAGCCGCTCGGGCGGCAGGCCGGCCTCGTCGAGCACCTCCTTGATGAGACGCGGAAGGTCGGCATGGACGAACTGCACCGGCGAGATGTTGATCGAGACCTTGTAGCCGGGGGTCCAGCTCGCGGCGCGCGAGCAGGCGGTGCGCAGTACCCATTCGCCGAGCGGCAGGATCAGGCCGCTTTCTTCCGCAAGCGGAATGAACTCCGCCGGCGAGATGTAGCCGCGCGTGGGGTGCTTCCAGCGCAACAGCGCTTCGTAGCCGCGGATCTCGCCGGTCGCGACGGCGGTCTGCACCTGGTAGTAGACTTCGAGCTGGCCCTTCTCCACCGCCGCCTTGAGGTCGGCCGCCAGCGAGCGGCGGGCGCGGACCGTCTCGTCCATCGACTGCTCGTAGAAGCAGATCGAGTGCAGGAGGTCGGCCTTGGCGCGGTACATGGCAAGGTCGGCGTTGTTGATGAGCGCTTCCTTGTCGGAAGCATCGCTCGGGTAGAGCGCCACGCCGATACTGGCGCCGGGAGAGAACTGCTTGCCCTCGAAGCTGATCGGCTGGCCGAGCACGGTTTCGAGGCGGGCGAGGAAGTCGGAGATGTCCGTCTTGCTCTTGTAGCGGTGCAGGGCCGCGAACTCGTCGCCGCCGAGGCGGGCAACGAAATCGGTGTCTTCAAGCTGCGCCTTCATGCGCCGGCCGATGTCCTGCAATACGCGATCGCCGGCGGCATGGCCGTGCAGGTCGTTGATCTCCTTGAAGCGGTCGAGGTCGATGCAGATCAGTGCTAGCTCGCCGCCGGTCTCGGTCGCAAGCTCCAGCTCGTGGTCGAGGCGGTCGTTGAAGCTGACACGGTTCGGCAGGCCGGTGAGGCTGTCGTTCATCGCCATCTCGCGCAGGCGCTCGAGCGACTCGGCGCGCACGCTGCCATCGATCACGTGGCTGGCGAGACCGGCGCTGACGATGATGATGCCGACGCTGGCAATGGCGAGCGCCAGCGCCTGCAGCGCCGACGGGTCGGAATAGGAGCCGTCGATCATCATCGGCTCGACGTGGAAGGCGGCCATGCCGGTGAAGTGCAGGCTGACGATCGCGATGACCAGGACCGCGGTTGCGGCAATGCGGCCCTCGTTGGTTTGGCGCTGCATGAACACGTGCATCGACAGCGCCGACAGGACCGTCGAGAGCACGACGGACGCGACCAGATAATCGGTGTCCCAGGTGAGAACGCCCTGGACGCGGTAGGCGATCATGCCGGTGTAGTGCATGGCGACGATAGCAAGGCCGACGAGGGCACCGCCGATCGCGGGCATGACGCGGCTCATACGGCTCAGCGCCACGGCGAAGCCGAGGCACGAGCCGATGATTGCCACCAGCATGGACACGATCGTCATGACTGGATCGAACGACACCGGTGTGCCGGGCTCGTAGCCGAGCATCGCGATGAAATGTGTACACCAGATCGATGCACCGGCAGCGACGGCTGCTATGAACAGCCAGGACATCTTCTGCAGCCCGGACGTGCGGGACGCATCGGTCAGCAGTCGGGTAATTGTTGCCGATCCGCCAATGCAAACCGCAGCGGCTACCAGCACCAGAACGAGGCTGTGCTCGTCCTTGATGCAACTCAGGACTCTCATCATTTTCTTCTACGCCCACCCAGGCTGAGCAGATCTTCCGTCGCTCTGGGTCGGTTGTATACGAAGCCACAAGTTGCGCGGACGTTAATTTGCACCGCAACATGCTCAATCGCTGTAGGGAACCGGGGTTTTTCAGCTTATCCGAAAGTCATGCCTCATGGCTGGTATGCAGCTGCAGCGGTTGACGCTCGGGACCGCCGATGCACATTCTTCCAAAACGCCAAAGTTTCGGAGCAGGAACGTCGATGTCCAAAGCTGAAATCGGCCTGATTGGCCTCGGTGTGATGGGAGCCAATCTCGCCCTGAACATCGCCGAAAAGGGTTACCCGGTCGCCGTATACAATCGGACCACCTCCCGAACCGGCACCTTCTTCGAAAATGCGGGCGAACTGCGCCAGAACATCGTTCCCTGCGCGACGCTCGAAGAGTTCGCGGCCCAGATCAAGCCGCCGCGGCCGATCATCCTGATGGTGCAGGCCGGCAAGGCCGTCGACGAGCAGATTGAGGGCCTGCGCGACTTCCTTTCGCCCGGCGACATCATCATCGACGCCGGCAACGCCAATTTCCGCGATACCATCCGCCGCTTCGACGAACTCGAGAATTCGGGCCTGACCTTCATCGGCATGGGTGTGTCGGGCGGCGAGGAAGGCGCGCGCCATGGCCCGTCGATCATGGTCGGCGGCGAGAAGCAGGCTTATGAGCGCGTCGAGAGCGTGCTGAAGTCGATCGCGGCGAAGTTCGAGGGCGAGCCGTGCTGCGCCTGGCTCGGCCACGGCGGCGCCGGCCACTTCGTCAAGACGATCCACAACGGCATCGAATATGCCGACATGCAGATGATCGCCGAGATCTACGGCATCCTGCGCGACGGCTTCGGCATGGCGGCGAGCGACATCGGCGCCATCTTCTCCGAGTGGAACAAGGGCCGTCTCAACTCCTACCTCGTCGAGATCACGGCTGCCGTCCTCGAGACGGAAGATCCGGATTCCGGCGCTCCGATCGTCGACCGCATCCTCGACCGCGCCGGCCAGAAGGGCACCGGCCGCTGGTCGGCCATCGAAGCGCAGATGATGGGCGTGCCGGCAACGGCCATCGAATCCGCTGTCGCTGCGCGCAGCCTCTCGGCTGAGCGCGGCCTGCGCCAGATGGCTGCCAAGGCCTATGGGGGCACGCCGGCTGCCAGCGGAACGACGCCGGATGCGGACTTCATCCGCGACCTCGAGCTCGCGCTGTTCGCTGGCAAGATCGCGGCTTATGCGCAGGGCTTTGCGGTGATGGACCAGGCCTCGGAGGAGTTCCAGTGGAACCTGCCGATGCCGACGATCGCGCGCATCTGGCGTGCGGGATGCATCATCCGCTCGCAGTTCCTTGGAACGCTGGCAAAGTCGTTCGAGGCAGACCCGGATGCCGAAAACCTGCTCCTGATCGGCGACTTCGTCGAGATGATGAAGGAGGCGCATCCGTCGCTTCGCCGCATTGTGGCCCATGCGGCCGTCAATGGCCTGCCGGTCCCGGCACTGTCGGCGGCACTCGGATATTTCGACTCGTTCCGCCAGGCGCGCGGCACCGCGAACCTCATCCAGGCGCAGCGCGACTATTTCGGCGCCCACGGCTTCGAGCGCATCGACCAGGACGGCGAGCATCACGGCCCGTGGGGCTCGGGCCTCTGATCAGGACGGATCGTCCGGCGCAGCCAAAGTCTGGAGCGTATCGGCGGGAATGCCGTCGATGCGCGCCTTGACGGCCTTCGCAAGCTGGCGCCCGGCGAGGCGGAAATCCTCGTTGACGGTCAACAGCTCGCGCCGGAATATCTTCACCAGCTTGCTCGACTGCTTGGTGGCAACGTCGATGTCCCTGCCAAGCCGCAAGCCTACTTCCTCCAGCGCTGACACCACGGCAAACGCTGCAGCGCCGCTGCCGCAAACGATGCCGTCCGGCGCATTTGGCCGGTGAAGCAGCTGCAGGGCGCGCTCCTTAAGCTCCTCGATCGGCAGGTCGATCGAGGCATCGCGGAACGGAATTTCCGTGCAGCCGCACTCGGCCAATCCTTCCGCAAAGCCCTCGCTCATGTGGCGGTTGTAGGTGAGATGCGGCGGCGGGCTGACCAGCGCAAGGCGCCGGCGTCCGGCCGCGGCGAGCGCCCGAACCGCCTTCAGCGCGAAGGCATGATTGTCGAAGTCGTGCCAGGCATGCGCGATGCCCATCTGCGTGCGGCCATGGGTGGCGAGCGGAAAATTGTGCTCGGTGAGATAGCGCACGCGCGGATCGTCCGGCCGCGTCTGCGACAGTATGATGCCATCGGCCGAGTGAGTCTCGACGACATAGCGCACGGGCGTCATCGGGTCCTCGGACCCCGAATAGGGCGTCAGGATCAGGTGATAGGGCGAACCGGCAAGCTCGGCGGCGACACCGGCGATCATGTCGGAAATGAAGCCCATCAGCTGCTCGTCGGTGTTGAGGATCAGCGAGATGACGTTCGTCTTGCCGGTGCGCAGGCGCACGCCGGCGCGATTCGGCCGGTAGCCGACCTGGCGCGCGACAAGTTGCACGCGACGCTTGGTTTCCTCGCCGATTTCCGGCGCATCCTTCAGCGCGCGCGAAACGGTCGTCACGCCAAGCCCGGTCATGAAGGCGATTGTCTTCAGCGTCGGCGGGGCGCTCTGAGGTGCGGCTTCAGCGGCCCCGGCCTTCTCAACATCAGTCATGATGTGCAGTCCAATTCTCGGTCACTGTAACGTTACAGGATTTTTCGCCGCTGCACAGGGAAAATTGAAGCTCATCAACCGGCGCGTCGCTGTCAGCATCCAACGGCACCTTACGCCAAGCCCTACGATTCATGATTAAGAATCAGGAATATGCGCTGCTTCTGAAGCGAGTCGGTCGATCGCTGCTGCCACCCGATTTGTTCGAGTCGCGAAATTAATAGCTGCCGAGATGTTGCGCGATCTCGAAGCTTGCCCTATCGTTCCATCTGTAACGTTACAGTTTTCAGGGAGGAGATCTGATGCGCTACGGGTTGTTGACTGCTGCCTTCGCCTTGTCGTCGGCACTGCATGCCTCTGCATACGCCGCTGAACTGGAAGTGACGCACTGGTGGACTTCAGGCGGCGAAGCCGCGGCGGTCGCCGAATTCGCGAAAGCCTTTGACGCATCAGGTCACAAATGGATCGACGGTGCCGTCGGCGGCGGCGGCCCGACCGCCCGCACCGTGTTCGTCAGTCGCCTGACCGGCGGCGACCCGATGGGCGCGACCCAGTTCAACCACGGCCGCCAAGCCGAAGAGCTGGTCGAGGCCGGGCTGATGCGCGACCTCACCGACATCGCAACCGAGGACAAGTGGCTCGAGGTCATCAACCCGCCGACGCTGCTCGACGGTTGCACGGTCGACGGCAAGATCTACTGCGTGCCGATCAACATCCACTCCTGGCAGTGGCTGTGGCTGTCGCACAAGGCATTCGAGGATGTCGGCTTGCCCGTCCCGAAGAACTGGGATGAGTTCGTGGCCGCCGCGCCGAAGCTGCGCGAGGCGGGCAAGCTCCCGCTCGCCCTCGGCAGCCAGCCGTGGCAGTCCGCCGGCCTGTTCCAGGTGCTGATGGCCTCGCTCGGCGGGCCGGAGATCTTCAACAAGGTCTATGGCGACAAGGACGCGGAGGCGGCGGCCGGCGAAGAAATCAAGCGCGTCTTTGCAGCGGCGGGCGATGCCCGCGAGATGGCCAAGGGCTCCAACGTGCAGGACTGGAACCAGGCGACCAACCTCGTCATCACCGGCCAGGCCGGCGGGCAGGTGATGGGTGACTGGGCGCAGGGCGACTTCCAGGTCGCCGGTCAGGTGGCCGGCAAAGACTATTCGTGCCTGCCGGGCCTCGGCGTCAACGAGGTGATTGCGACCGGTGGCGACGCCTTCTACTTCCCGGTTCTCAAGGACGAGGAAAAGAGCAAGGCGCAGGTCGACCTTGCCCGTCTCATGCTCTCGCCGGAGGTGCAGGTCGCCTTCAACCTGAAGAAGGGATCGCTCCCCGTTCGTGGCGACATCGACCTCAATGCCGCCAATGACTGCATGAAGAAGGGCCTCGAAATCCTCGCGGCCGGCAAGACCGTTCCCGCGCCCGAGCAGCTGCTGAGCCAGGACACGATCACCCAGATCAACGATCTGATGGTCGAGTTCTTCAGCTCCGAGATGAGCGAGGCGGACGCCCAGACCCGCTTCGCCGACATCATCGCTGGCGCTGACTAGGCCCCGCGCCGGCGTAGGGAATGCCGACCTCCTCCGGCGGCATTCCCTCCCCAAAATTCTGACGGCTTGAACGAGAGGCGCCAATGACTGGGCAGTCGCGTCCCAACCGGCTATTGCGCAATCTCAGCGCGAAGATCGCATCGATCCCGATGGTACTGACGGCGCTGTGCGTGTTCGTCGGCGGCACGATCTGGACGGTGGTCTATTCCTTCACCGACTCCCGCCTGCTGCCGCGGCTGCGGTTCGTTGGCCTCGACCAGTACGAACGCCTGTGGCGCACGCCGCGCTGGCTGATCTCGATCGAGAACCTGGCCATCTTCGGCACGCTGTCGCTGATCTTCTCGCTGGCGATCGGGTTTCTGCTGGCGGCTCTCCTCGACCAGAAGATCCGCTTCGAAAACACCTTCCGCACGATCTTCCTCTATCCGTTCGCGCTGTCCTTCATCGTCACCGGCCTCGTCTGGCAGTGGCTGCTCAATCCCGACTTCGGCATTCAGGGGCTAGTGCGCTCGTGGGGCTGGGAAAGCTTCACCTTCGATCCGCTCTACAATCAGGACATCGTCATCTATGGCATTCTCATCGCCGCGCTGTGGCAGGGCACGGGGCTCGTCATGTGCATCATGCTGGCGGGCCTGCGCGGTATCGACGAGGACATCTGGAAAGCCGCGCGCGTGGACGGCATCCCGATGTGGAAGACCTACCTCTTCATCGTCATTCCGATGATGCGGCCGGTATTCATCACCGCGCTGGTGCTGATCGCCTCCGGCATCGTGCGCGTCTACGACCTCGTCGTCGCGCAGACCGGCGGCGGGCCGGGCATCTCGTCGGAAGTGCCGGCCAAGTACGTCTACAACATGATGTTCGAGGCGCAGAACCTCGGCCAGGGCTTCGCGGCCTCGACCATGATGCTGCTGTCCGTCCTCATCGTGCTGATCCCGTGGGCCTATCTCGAATTCGGCGGGAGGAAGCGCCATGGCTGACGTCACCGCAATCAGCCCGGCGGAACTCGCCGGCCCCTCCGGCCGCCGGCCGCGCCGGGCGATCTCGCGCCGCAACGTCTTCATCTACGGCACGCTGCTGCTGGTATCGGTCTATTACCTTCTGCCGCTCTACCTGATGATCGTGACCTCACTGAAAGGGCTGCCCGAAATCCGCATGGGCAATGTCTTTGCCCCGCCGGTCGAAATCACGTTCGAGCCGTGGGTGAAGGCATGGGCGCAGGCCTGCACCGGCCTCAACTGCGACGGGCTTTCGCGCGGCTTCTGGAATTCGGTGCGCATCACCGTACCCTCGGTGATTCTGTCGATCCTGATCGCCTCGATCAACGGCTACGCGCTCGCCAACTGGCGCTTCAGGGGCGCGAACGTCTTCTTCACGATCCTGATCTTCGGCGCGTTCATCCCCTATCAGGTGATGCTCTACCCAATCGTCATCATGCTGCGGGAGCTCGGCCTCTATGGCGGGCTGTGGGGGCTGGTGATCGTGCACACGATCTTCGGCATGCCGATCCTGACGCTGCTGTTCCGCAACTACTTCACGTCGCTGCCGGAGGAGCTGTTCAAGGCCGCGCGCGTCGACGGCGCCGGGTTCTGGGCGATCTATCTCAAGATCATGCTGCCGATGTCGCTGCCGATCTTCGTGGTGGCGATCATCATCCAGGTCACCGGCATCTGGAACGACTTCCTGTTCGGCATCGTCTACACGCGCCCCGAATATTACCCGATGACGGTGCAGCTCAATAACATCGTCAACTCGGTCCAGGGCGTGAAGGAATACAACGTCAACATGGCGGCGACGCTGCTGACGGGCCTGGTGCCGCTGATCGTCTACTTCGTTTCAGGCAAGCTTTTCGTGCGCGGCATCGCTGCCGGCGCGGTCAAGGGTTAGGAGGGCCGCCGATGCCGAGCGTCGTCATCCGCGATGTATCGCTGAACTTCGGTGTCGTGGAGGTGCTGAAATCGCTCAACCTCGAGGTCGGCAAGGGCGAGTTCCTCGTCCTCCTTGGCCCGTCGGGGTGCGGAAAATCCACGCTGCTGAACTGCATCGCGGGACTTCTGGACGTCAGCGCCGGGCAGATCTTCATCAATGGACGGAACGTGACCTGGGACGAGCCGAAGGATCGCGGCATCGGCATGGTGTTCCAGTCGTACGCGCTCTACCCGCAGATGACGGTGGAGGGGAACCTCTCCTTCGGCCTGAAGAACGCCGGCGTGCCGAAAGACGAGATCGCGAAGCGCGTCGCGCGGGCGGCCGAAATCCTGCAGATCGAGCCGCTTCTGAAGCGCAAGCCTTCGGCGCTGTCGGGCGGGCAGCGGCAGCGCGTTGCGATCGGCCGCGCGCTGGTGCGCGACGTCGACGTGTTCCTGTTCGATGAGCCCCTGTCGAACCTCGACGCCAAGCTGCGCTCGGAGCTGCGCGTCGAGATCAAGCGCCTGCACCAGAAGCTCGGCAACACGATGATCTACGTCACTCACGACCAGATCGAGGCGATGACGCTCGCCGACCGCATCGCGGTCATGCGCGGCGGCATCATCCAGCAGCTCAACACGCCGCAGGCGATCTATTCGCGGCCAAAGAACCGCTTCGTCGCCGGCTTCATCGGCTCGCCGTCGATGAACTTCATCGAGGGACAGCTGGCGCAGCATGACGGGACCTGGGTGTTCGAGGCGGCGGATTTGCGCGTGCCACTTGCGACCTATCCGTTCCAGGAGACGAACTTGTCGCCTCGCGCGGCGACGCTCGGCGTGCGGCCGGAGCATGTCGGCCTCAACACCGGCGAGGGCTGGCCGTTCGAGGTCGAGACGAGTGTCGAGGTGGTCGAGCCAATGGGCTCGGACACGCTGGTCTGGACCAAGGTCGCCGGCCACGACTTCTCGGTCCGCATGGCGACGGAGCGCGCGCCGAGCGCCGGCCAGCGCGCCACGGTCGGCTTCGACCCGCTTCGCGCTTCCCTCTTCGACGCCGAGACCGGCGAGCGACTTTGAACCCGGATTCCTGCAGGATTTTAGATGATGAACTGGTCCTTCCAACTCTACTCCGCCCGCAAGTTCACACCTTGGGAAGAGGTCCTCGCCATGGTGGCGGAGGCGGGCTACGCCGAGGTCGAGGGTTTTGGCGCGCTTTATGCCGACATCGAGCCGGCGCGGCTGCGCGAGCTTCTCGACCGCAGCCGGCTGATAATGCCGACCGGGCATTTTGCGCTCGATCTGCTCGAGAGCGATTTTACCGGGGCGGAGAAGATCGCGAAGACGCTGGGTATCACCACAATGGTCTGCCCGTTCCTGATGCCGGAGAAGCGGCCGGGCGATGCCGCGGGCTGGCGCGACTTTGCGCGGAAGCTGGAGACAGTCGGCCAGCGCTGCCGCCATGCCGGCTTCGGCTTTGCCTGGCACAACCACGACTTTGAGTTTGTTTCGCTCGCCGATAGCACGATCCCGCAGAAGATCATTCTCGAGGAAGCGCCGAGTATTGGCTGGGAAATCGACGTCGCCTGGGTGATACGCGGCGGCAGCGATCCGAACGAATGGATCGGCCGCTACGGGTCGCGCATCGTCGCCGTCCACGTCAAGGACATCGCGCCCGCAGGCGAGAACGCCGACGAGGACGGCTGGGCCGATGTCGGCCACGGCACCGTCGACTGGCCGGGGCTACTGGAGTCGCTGAGGGCGAAGACGCCGGCGAGGCACTTAATCGTCGAGCATGACAATCCGGGCGATGCCGCGCGGTTCGCGCGCCGGTCGATCGCTTCCCTTCGCGCGTTTCAGGAGTAGGTCCGGATGGGAAGGAAGCTCGGCGTCGGCGTGATCGGCTGCGGCAACATCTCGGCTGCCTATTTCAGGTTCGGCCCGCTGTTTCGGGGCATCGAGATGCGGGCAGGCGCCGATCTCGTGCCGGAGGTGGCGAAGGCGCGGGCGGAGGAGTTCGGCGTGCGGGCGGAGACGGTTGAGGGGCTGCTTGCCGCCGACGACATCGACATCGTCGTCAACCTCACCATTCCGGCCGCGCATTATGAGGTGTCGAAGGCGGTGCTCGATGCCGGCAAACACGTCTACTCGGAAAAGCCGTTCGTGCTCTCGGTCAAGGAGGGCAGGGACCTTGCGCAGCGCGCGGCGGCTAAAGGGCTCAGGATCGGCTCGGCACCCGACACGTTCCTTGGTGGCGCGCACCAGTTCGTCCGCGCGATCATCGACAGCGGCCGCCTCGGAAAGATCACCAGCGGCACCTGCACGGTGATGAGCCATGGCATGGAGCATTGGCATCCAAACCCGGATTTCTTCTTCCAGCCGGGCGCGGGTCCGGTGCTCGACATCGGGCCCTACTACATCACCAACCTCGTCCAGCTGATCGGGCCGGTGGCGCGGGTGGCGGCGCTGACGGCAACGCCCGCGGTCGAGCGCACGATCACCTCGCAGCGGCGCTTTGGCGAGAAGATCAGGGTCAACACGCCGACGACGATCCACGCGCTGCTCGAATTCCGCAACGGCGCGGTCATTACGCTGAATGCCAGCTGGGACGTCTGGAAGCACGGCCATGCGCCGATAGAACTCTATGGCGAGGAGGGATCGGTGTTCGTGCCGGACCCGAACTTTTTCGGCGGCGAGGTGCGGCTAACCGACAAGGTGGAGCCGGCAAAGAAGCTGCCGAAGTGGGAGCACCCGTTCTCGATGCCGAACCATCAGCACCCGTCTGGCATGCTGGCCAACTACCGCGCCTGCGGGCTTGCCGACATGGCGCTCGGCATCATCGAGAACCGGCCGCACCGCTGCTCGGCAGAGTTGGCGCTGCATGCGGTTGAGGTGATGACCGGGATCCTAAAATCGGGCGAAACGGGCAAGTTCGTCGACATGGAGACGACCTGCGAGCGGCCGCAGGCGCTGGCGCCGAAGGACGCGAAGGCTATGCTGGCGAGGCACAACTAGCTACCAATACGCCTTCGTCAGATCGAAGAGGAAAGTCCATGTCCTACCAGCCAGCAGCCAACCGCTACGACACGATGACCTACAACAGGTGCGGGCGATCGGGCCTCAAGCTGCCGGCGATCTCCCTCGGCCTGTGGCACAATTTCGGCGAGGACACGCCGCACCAGACCAAGCGCGCCATCTGCCGCAAGGCGTTCGATCTCGGCATCACCCACTTCGACCTCGCCAACAATTACGGCCCGCCTCCGGGCTCTGCCGAGATCGCGTTCGGCGAGATCCTGCGCACCGACTTCGCCGGCCATCGCGACGAGCTGATCATCTCGACAAAGGCCGGCTACAACATGTGGCCGGGACCGTATGGCGAGTGGGGCAGCCGGAAATATCTGCTCGCTTCGCTCGACCAGAGCCTGAAGCGGATGGGGCTCGACTATGTCGACATCTTCTATTCGCACCGTTTCGATCCCGACACGCCGCTCGAAGAGACGATAATGGCGCTTGACCACGCGGTGCGCTCCGGCAAGGCGCTCTATGTCGGCCTGTCGTCCTACAACTCGAAGCGCACGCGCGAGGCGGTGGCGATCCTGAAGGAACTCGGGACGCCGTGCCTCATCCACCAGCCGTCCTATTCGATGATCAATCGCTGGGTTGAGGAAGACGGGCTCCTCGATACGCTCGACGAGCTCGGCATCGGCTCGATCGTGTTCTCCCCGCTGGCGCAGGGCATGCTGACCGACAAGTATTTGAACGGCGTGCCTGAGGACGCGCGCGCGGCCAAGGGCAAGTCGCTGCGGCCCGAATTCCTGACCGACGAGACGATCGCCAACATCCGCTCCCTCAACGAAATCGCCAAGCGCCGCGGCCAGACGCTGGCGCAGATGGCGCTGGCCTGGGTGCTGCGGGAAAATCGCGTCACCACGGCGCTGATCGGCGCAAGCCGGCCGGGCCAGGTCGAGGACTGTGTCGGGGCGCTGGCGAACCGCGAATTCAGCGCCGAGGAACTGGCCGAGATCGACCGATACGCGCGCGACGCCAACATCAACATCTGGGCGGCATCCGCGGAGCGGAAGGGACCGCCGAGGAAGTAGGGAGCAAGATGATCCGCAACCCGATCCTGCGAGGCTTCAATCCGGACCCGTCGATCTGCCGGGTTGGCGACGACTACTACATCGCCACCTCGACCTTCGAATGGTATCCGGGCGTGCAGCTGCACCACTCGCGGGATCTGGTGAAGTGGCGGCTGGTTGGGCGTGCGCTCGACCGCAAGAGCCAGCTCGACATGCGCGGCAACCCGGATTCCGGCGGCATCTGGGCGCCGTGCCTGTCCTATGCGGACGGGCTGTTCTGGCTGGTCTACACGGACGTGAAGCGGCTCGACGGCGCGTTCAAGGACACGCACAACTACATCGTCACGGCCCCTTCGGTCGAAGGGCCATGGTCGGACCCCGTCTATGTGAACTCGTCGGGCTTCGACCCCTCCCTGTTCCACGATGACGACGGGAAAAAATGGTTCCTCAACATGCTGTGGAACCATGTTTCCTCTGGCGTCGGCGGCCAGCCGAAGCATCCGTCCTTTGCCGGCATCCTGCTGCAGGAATACGATCCGGCCGCGGGCAGGCTGATCGGTGAGGCGGTCAACATCTTCGAGGGAAGCCCGCTCGGGCTGGTCGAGGGACCGCATCTCTTCAAGCGCGACGGCTGGTACTATCTGACGACCGCCGAGGGCGGCACCGGCTACGGCCATGCGGTGACGATGGCGCGTTCGCGCAACATTGCCGGGCCGTACGAGATGCACCCCAACGTGCATCTCATCACCTCGAAGGACGCGCCGGAGGCAGTGCTGCAGCGCGCAGGTCACGGCCAGCTGGTCGTGACGCCGGCGGGCGAAATCTACCACACGCATCTGTGCTCGCGCCCGCTGCCCGGCACGCGGCGCTCGCCCCTGGGGCGCGAGACGGCGATCCAGAAATGCGTCTGGAAGGACGACGGCTGGCTCTATCTCGAACATGGCGGGCAGGTGCCCGCCGTCGAGGTGCCCGCGCCGCGCGGTGCGGCGGAGCCGAAGCCGCTGCCGCGCATCGAACGCTACGATTTCGACGAGGCAAAGCTTCCGCTCGACTTCCAGTGGCTGCGCATTCCCGAATGGCAGCGGCTGTTTTCGCTGGAGGCGAGGGCAGGGCACCTGCGCCTCTACGGGCGCGAGTCGATCGGCAGCTGGTTCGAGCAGGCGCTGGTCGCGCGCCGGCAGGACGCGTTCGACTTTCGCGCCGAGACGGTGGTGGAGTTTACGCCAACGAGTTTCCAGCAGGCGGCGGGGATCGTCCACTACTACAACCGCCACAAGTTTCATTTCCTCGCCATCACCCATGATGCGCGGCTAAGCGGGCGGGTGCTCACCGTGATGAGCTGCCCCGGCGACTGGCCGGACGGGCGTCTGACCTTTCCGATGGCCGAGCCGGTGCGGCTGCCGGGTGATGGACCGGTGGGGCTTGCAGCCGAGGTTCGCGGGGCAGAGCTCGCCTTCCACTTCGCGGCAGTGGATGGCGAGTGGCAGCAGGCGGGCGGGGTGCTGGACGCGAGCGTGATTTCTGACGAAGGTGGCCGGGGAGAGCACGGCTCCTTCACCGGAGCATTCATCGGAATGGCCGCGTTCGACACATCAGGACGCGGCGCGCATGCCGACTTCGACTGGTTTACCTATGAGAGGCTGGCGCCCGGCGCGGCCTGATTTTTGGAGGAAGGATTTCATGGCGACACAGATCAAGGGCCCCGGAATTTTCCTGGCGCAGTTCGCGGGCGACGAGGCGCCGTTCAATTCACTCGCATCGATCACGAAATGGGCTGCCGGCCTCGGCTACAAGGGCGTGCAGATCCCGACCTTCGACCCACGGCTGTTCGACGTCGACAAGGCGGCGACGTCGAAAACCTACTGCGACGAGATCAAGGGCATCTGCGCCGACGCGGGCGTCGAGATCACCGAGCTGTCGACGCACCTGCAGGGCCAGCTGGTCGCTGTGCATCCGGCCTACGACTCGCAATTCGACGGCTTTGCGCCGGCGAGCGTGCATGGCAATCCGAAGGCGCGGCAGGAATGGGCCGTCGACCAGATGATGAAGGTCGCCAAGGCCTCGAAGAATCTCGGCCTGTCGGGCTCGGTGTCGTTCACCGGCTCGCTCGCCTTCCCGTATCTCTACCCGTGGCCGCAGCGCCCGGCCGGACTGGTCGAGGAGGCGTTTGCCGAGCTTGGCCGCCGCTGGAAGCCGATCCTCGATGCCTATGAGGATGCAGGCTGCGACGTCGGCTTCGAGATCCATCCGGGCGAGGACGTGTTCGACGGCGCGACCTTCGAGATGTTCCTCGACGCGGTCGGCGGTCACAAGCGCTGCATGATCAATTACGATCCCTCGCACTTCCTGCTGCAGCAGCTCGACTATCTCGCCTTCATCGACATCTACCACGAGCGGATTTCGGCCTTCCACGTGAAGGATGCCGAGTTTAACCCGACGGGCCGCCAGGGCGTCTATTCTGGCTACCAGGGCTGGGTGAACCGCGCCGGCCGCTTCCGCTCGCTCGGCGACGGACAGGTCGACTTCGGTGGCATTTTCTCGAAGCTGACGCAGTACGGCTACGACCGCTGGGCGGTGCTCGAATGGGAGTGCTGCATCAAGCATCCCGAGCAGGGTGCGGCAGAGGGTGCGCCGTTCATCGAGGCATACCTGATCCAGGTGACAGAAAAGGCCTTCGACGACTTCGCCGACAGCGGTGTCGACCGCAAGGCGCTGCGCCAGATGATGGGAATCGAATAGCCGCGCCAGTCTGCTCTCGACAAGCGCGGCCTCACGCGTTAGGCGGGCGGGCAGAGCAAGGAGCTGCCCGCCATGACCGGAACCATCATCGCGCCATCCGTCCTTTCCGCCGACTTTTCCCGCCTTGGCGAGGAAGTCGAGACCGTCGCCGCCGCCGGCGCGGACTGGATCCATCTGGATGTCATGGACGGCCATTTTGTGCCGAACATCACCTTCGGCCCGCAGATCATCAAGTCGATCCGCAACCGCACCGACAAGGTGTTCGACTGCCACCTGATGATCGCGCCGGCGGACCCGTATCTGGCGGCCTTCGCCGATGCCGGCTGCGATATCATCACGGTCCATGCCGAGGCTGGCCCGCACCTCGACCGCTCGCTGCAGGCGATCAAGGCGCTCGGCAAGAAGGCCGGCGTGTCGCTCAACCCGTCGACGCCGGAATCGGTGATCGAATACGTGCTCGACCGCCTTGACCTCGTGCTGCTGATGACGGTGAACCCGGGCTTCGGCGGTCAGGCGTTCATTCCGTCCGTGGTGGAGAAGGTGCGTCGCGTGAAGGCGATGATCGGCGACCGGCCGATCGACATCGAGATCGACGGCGGTGTGACGCCCGAAACGGCGCCGCTGGTGGCGGCTGCCGGCGCCAATGTGCTCGTCGCCGGCTCGGCCGTCTTCAAGGGCAATTCGCAGGAAGCCTATGCGCGCAATATCGAGGCGATCCGCAACGCGGCGGACCTCGCCTCGGGACGCGCCGTCTAAGTCAGACGCGGTAGCCGATCCGGAAGCCGCCCCAGTGGCGGCCCTTGACGAAGATCGGCGCCGACACGTCCTTCATCAGCACGAAATTGCCGCCGCCCATGTCGCGGCGGTAGGTCTGCAGCAGGAACGGGCGCGTGTTGCGCCCGGCGCCCAGGCCCGTGCGATCCTTGAACATGCGGCGATTGCGGCAGTTGGCGGCGTTCCAGACCGGATCGCTGCTCTGCGGCTTCGAATAGATCAGGTTGTGCGTCGGCAGGTACCCGTTGCGGTCGATGGCGGCGCAAAAGACGATGCGCTCGTCCAGCTGCAGCACCGGCTCCTGGATCGCCGGCAGAACCGCATCGGTGAAGGGCGTGAAGCGCGTCAGCACCTGCTCCGGATTGGTGCCGGGCACCGGCCGGTAGTTCTCGTCGAACAGGTCCGTCATGCTGATGCGGCCGCCGTCGACCGCCTGCTCGAACAGGGCGGCGATTTCGCCTGCCCTGAATTTTGCTATCTCGATCAGGTTGCTGTCCGGCATCTCGATGCCGGAGCTGGCGATGAAGAGGATGAAGTCCTCGGAGATGTCGAGGATGGTTTGCGAGCGTTCGCCGGCGGTGGTGAGCTTCGCGTCGCTTTCCTTCGCGACCTGAACCATCGAGCGCAGGTGCCCGCGCAGCTCGTCGGCCGCCTCGATGTTGCGGCGGACCGGCTCGGCCATCAGGTCGATGTTGTCGGCGAGCTCCTCGACGGTCTGGACGAGCGACTGGATCGTGCGCGTCGCGTCGCTGGCGCGGCCTGATGCGGCGATGGCGGCCTCGGCGGTGCCGACGCTGGAATTGGCATTCTCGGTGAGTTCGCCGAGCGTGACCTGAAGCGCGGACAGGCTTTCCTCGTTACGCTTGGCAGCGGCACCGACCTGATCGGCCAGCGCCTTAAGTGCGGAGCCGATGACGGCAAAGCCCTTGCCGGCGTCGCCGAGCCGCGCGGCCTCGATCGAGGCATTGATGGCGACAAGCTGAGTCTCGCGCGCGATCTCGTTAATCGAGGCGGACACCTCGCGCACCCGCTTGATCGTCTCGGTCACCTTCTCGAGCGTCGCCGAAAAGCCCATGACGCCGTCGCTGAGCGCCTTCATGTTGGAGACGGCGTCGTCCAGCGTGCCGGCGACCGTGTCGGCGCTCTGGGGAAGCACGGCGCGGGTCTGCGATGCGGCCGCACCGACCTCCTGCATGGAAGACTGCAGCTGGGCGTTGATTTCCTTGGAACTCTGGGCCGAGCGGACCACGTCGCGCAGCGTCTGGATCTGCTGGTGACCCAATGCGCCGACGTCCTCGATCAGCCCGGCAAGATCTGCGATCTCGACGCCGAGGCGGCTGCCGCGCTCGCCGATGGCGGCGATACTGGCGTCGTGCAAGTGTGCATCTGCATCCTCGTGCAGACGCATGGCCGCAACATTCATCCGTGTTCTCCCCCGCGGACTAGTAGAGAGAACTTGGCGACTGCAGCTTAATTTCGCGTTAAGTAAAATAACTTCCGCTAATTCAGTGCGCTTCGTCCCAATTTCTTGCCGCGCGTGCGTCGACATGCAGCGGGACTTTCATCGCTACCGCCGGCATTGCCGCATTTTCCATCACCTTGCGGATGACGGGGATGGCGGCTTCGACTTCTGCTTCCGGCGCCTCGAAGATGAGTTCGTCGTGCACCTGAAGCAACATGCGGGTTTGGGTGAGCCCCGCCTGTTCCAGCGCGTCCTCCATGCGGATCATGGCGCGGCGGATGATGTCGGCGGCCGAGCCCTGGATCGGCGCGTTGATTGCCGCGCGCTCGTTGAAGGCGCGGATCGACGGGTTCGGCGAGCGGATTTCAGGATAATTCGCGCGGCGGCCGAAGATGGTCTCGACATAGCCCTTGTCGCGCGCCGTTGCCTTGGTGGCTTCCATGTAGTCGCGGATGCCGGGGAACCGCTCGAAATACTTGCGGATGGAGGCGCCGGCTTCCTCGCGCGGGATCGACAGCTGGTTGGCAAGGCCGAAGGCCGAGATGCCGTAGATGATGCCGAAATTGATCGCCTTGGCGCGGCGGCGCACCTCGCTCGGCATGCCCTCGACCGGAACACCGAACATCTCGGAGGCGGTCATCGCGTGGATGTCGATGCCGTCGGCAAAGGCCTGGCGCAGCTGCGGAATGTCGGCGACGTGGGCAAGGACGCGCAGCTCGATCTGGCTGTAGTCGGCCGAGATCAGCAGGTTGCCGGGATCGGCAATGAAGGCGGTGCGGATGCGCCGGCCCTCGGCGGTGCGGACCGGGATGTTCTGCAGGTTGGGATCGGACGAGGACAAGCGGCCGGTCGTGGTCGCGGCAAGCGCGTAGGAGGTATGGACGCGGCCTGTCTCCCGGTTGATGAAGCCGGGCAGGGCGTCGGTGTAGGTGGACTTGAGCTTGGTGAGCTGGCGCCAGTCGACGATCTTGCGCGGCAGCTCGTGGCCTTCCGCGGCAAGGTCCTCGAGGATCTGCGCCGAGGTCGCCCACTGGCCGGTCTTCGTCTTGGTGCCGCCCGGCAGGCCAAGCTTGCCGAACAGGATTTCGCCGAGCTGCTTCGGCGAGCCGACATTGAAGCGCTCGCCGGCAAGCTGCTGGATCTCTTCCTCCAGTGCTGCCGCGCCCTGCGCGAGCTCGCCCGAGAGGCGGGAGAGGATCTGACGGTCGATCGAGATGCCGCGTTGCTCCATGCGGGCCAGCACCGGCACCAGCGGCCGTTCCAGCCGCTCGTAGACGCTGACGAGGCCCTTTTCGACGAGGCGCGGCTTGAGCACGCGCCACAGACGCAGCGTGACGTCCGCGTCCTCGGCGGCGTAGCAGGTTGCCTGGCTGAGCTCGATCAGGTCGAAGGTGCGCGCGCTTTTGCCCGAGCCCGCGACGCTCTTGTAGGAGATGGCCTTGTGGCCGAGCCAGCGCTCGGCAAGCGCGTCCATGCCGTGGCCGCCATTGATTCCGGCCTCCAGCACGTAGGACATCAGCATGGTGTCGTCATACGGCGTAATGTCGATGCCGTGACGGTGCATGACGACGAGGTCGTATTTGAGGTTCTGGACGATCTTGAGGACCGAACGATCTTCGAGCAGCGTCTTCAGTGCTGCAAGCGCGTCGCGGATCGGGATCTGGTTCTCGATGAGCCCGCCGCCGAACATGTCGGTCTCGCCCGACTTGTGGTTGAGCGGCACGTAGCAGGCGCGGCCGGGGCGAGTGGCGAGCGAGAAGCCGCATAGCTCGGCCAGCATCGGATCGAGCGATGTCGTCTCGGTGTCGAAGGCGACAAGGCCAGCCTCGCGGGCTTCCGCGATCCATTGGGTGAGCGTGGCGAGATCGCGCACGCACTCATAGGCCGAGGTGTCGATCGGCGTGGCGGCCGCTTCAGATGCCCGCGCCGCGGCCAGCGCTGCCGGGGTAAAGCCGGCCGGAGCCTGAGAGGTCGAAGCGGCGGGCGCAGCTTCGCCGCCTGAGGATACCGCAGCCGGGTCTGACGCGACGTCGAGATCCGGGCCATGCGCCTCGGTGCCCCATTCGACCGGCACATGCGCCGGCTCGATGGCAGACGCGTCCGCACCGGAGGCCTCGGCCACGCGGCGGGTGAGCGTCGTGAATTCCATCGCCTTGAGGAAGCCGATCAGCTTCGGCGCGTTTGGCGGCTGGAGCACGAGCGAGTCGAGAGGCTCGGCGACCGGCACGTCGTTCTTCAGCCGCACCAGCTCGCGCGACAGCAGTGCCTTGTCGCGGTTTTCGATCAGCGTCTCGCGGCGCTTGTTCTGCTTGATCTCATGCGCGCGCGCCAGCAGCGTGTCGAGATCGCCGAACTCTTCCAGGAGCTGCGCGGCGGTCTTCTGGCCGATGCCGGGAACGCCGGGAATGTTGTCGACCGAGTCGCCCATCAGCGCCTGCAGGTCGATCATCTTTTCCGGCGGCACGCCCCACTTCTCGATCACCTCGGGGATGCCGATCTCCTTGTCCTTCATCGGGTCGTAGAGCGACACGGCCGGCGTGACGAGCTGCATCAGGTCCTTGTCGGACGAGATGATGGTCGTCTCGGCGCCGGCTTCCGAGGCAAGGCGTGCATAGGTGGCAATGAGGTCGTCGGCCTCGTAGCCCTCCATCTCGATGCAGGGCAGGTCGAAAGCCTTGGTCGCGTGGCGGATCAGACCGAACTGCGGGATGAGGTCTTCCGGCGGCGCGGAGCGGTTTGCCTTATATTCTGGGTAGAGCTCGTTGCGGAACGTCTTCGACGAATAGTCGAAGATCACGGCAAAGTGCGTGGGCGTTGCGCCCACGTCGGTATTGCGCGCGTCCTGCATCAGCTTCCAGAGCATGTTGCAGAAGCCCGCGGCGGCACCCACCGGCAGGCCGTCGGACTTGCGCGTGAGCGGCGGCAGTGCGTGATAGGCGCGGAAAATGTAGCCCGAGCCGTCGACGAGGAAGAGATGATCACCCTTTTTCATGGCCTGAACGGGTAGCGCGGGACGGCACGGCATGTCCATCCCAAAGCGTCAGGAGTGATCGGCCTGCACAGCCGAGGCGGGGTACCGCTTTAGGATCACGCTCATGTTACAGAAGTGTAATGTTCCGTGCCCTTGAATCGCCACTATCCGGGGACCAAATTCAGCCTATCGGCAATTAGACGCCGAGTCCGGAGAAGGCCCGTCCCCCGCCTGTACCGGACACCGCGGGAGCCTCATCCCCCTCTCCGGGCTCCCGCCCCATTTTTTAAGGGCCGCCGTGGTTCCCTCCGCCACGGCGGCTTTTTTATGCCCCGGTGATGTTGCGTTGCACAAATGCATGGATGCCATGCGAATTCCGCTCTTCCGGAACGGCAGGGGCGCTCCTATCTTTGTTGCAACGCACAACGAAAGGCGCAAGAACAATGAGCAAGTTCGCCAGGGGAATTTCCGATTTTCTCGATATCGTAGGCAGCGCGGTCGCCGTTTCGGCCGCGACCCGCGAAGGCCGTCAGGCACGCGCATCCGATCTGCAGCGCCTCGGCATCGACCCGCAGCGCTTCCGCGAGATCCGCCGCTACTAACAGCGAGCAGCAGGTGCGACGGCAAAGTCGCCATGCATGACAGATGTACGGCCCGGTCGTCCGAGAGGATACCGGGCCGTTTCAGTTTGTAACGTGTCTTCCGGCCGAAGCCGGACAAAATCTACTTGCGGATGAAGGTGAGGTAGGCCGGGACACGGCCTTCGCGCAGGGCCTTTGCCTCGTAGCGCGTGCCGGGCCATGCCTCGTAGGGCGTGCGCCAGTCGAGTGGCGACTGTGCCTGCCACTCGAACGCCTCGTGGGCGCGGCAGTGCAGCAGCGTCCAGTTGACATAGGTGTCGATGTCCGAGGCGAAGCGGAAGCGTGCGCCGGGCTTCATCACCCGCGCGAAGCGGTCGAGATTGACCTCGCTGACGAAGCGGCGCTTCCAGTGGCGCTTCTTCGGCCACGGATCTGGGTAAAACAGGTCGATGCCGTCGATCGAGGCGTCGGGCAGCCAGTCGAGCAGCTGGGTCGCGTCGTCATCGTGCAGTCGAAGGTTCGGGAGTGGCGTCTCGTCGAGCTTTGCGATCATCTTCGCCATACCGTTGACGAACGGCTCGACGCCGATGAAGCCGGCCGACGGGAAGCGGCTGGCCTCATGATGCAGGTGCTCGCCGCCGCCAAAGCCGATTTCGAGGCGGACGGCCTCGACGGGCACCGGGAACAGCGTCTTGAGGTCGGCGGGAGCCGGAGATTTCAGGTCAACTTTCAGCTCCGGCAGGATGCGCGCCATGGCGCCCGCCTGGTGCGGGCGCAGCGGCTTGCCGTGCCTGCGGCCGAAAAACGCTTCTGTGCTGCGTGAAGGTCTCTCGGCCGTCATGTCGTTCTCGGTACTCTCGTCTGTGGCTCAGGCCGCGATCGCGTCCTTGAGAGCCTTGGTCAGGTCGGTCTTTTCCCAGGAGAACGAACCATCGCGCCCCGGCTTGCGGCCAAAGTGGCCGTAGGCCGACGTCTTTGCATAGATCGGCTTGTTCAGGTCAAGATGGCGGCGAATGCCGGTTGGGGACAGATCCATAACCTTGCGCAGCGCTTCCTCGACCTGGGCCTCGTTGACGCCCTTGCCGGTGCCGTGCAGGTCGACATAGATCGACAGCGGCTGCGCGACGCCGATGGCGTAGGAAAGCTGGATCGTGCAGCGGTCGGCAAGCTTGGCGGCCACGACGTTCTTGGCGAGGTAGCGCGCGGCATAGGCGGCCGAGCGGTCGACCTTGGTCGTGTCCTTGCCGGAGAACGCGCCGCCGCCATGCGGGGCCGCGCCGCCGTAGGTGTCGACGATGATCTTGCGGCCGGTGAGGCCGGCATCGCCGTCCGGGCCGCCGATCACGAACTTGCCGGTCGGGTTGATGTACCAGTTGCAGTTGTCGGCGATCTTGAGGTCGCCCAGCGCCTTGCGGATGTAGGGCTCGACCACATCGCGCACCTTCTTCGAATCCCAGGAGGGATCGAGGTGCTGGGTCGAAAGCACGATCTGCGTCACCTCGGTCGCCTTGCCGTCGACATAGCGGACGGTGACCTGGCTCTTGGCGTCCGGGCCGAGCTTGGCGGCTTCGCCTTCCTTCTTGTGGCGGGCTTCCGAGAGGAGCTCGAGGATCTTGTGCGCGTAGTAGATCGGCGCCGGCATCAGGTCGGGCGTCTCATTGCAGGCATAACCGAACATGATGCCCTGGTCGCCGGCACCTTCCTCGCCCTGGCGGTCGGCGGCGTTGTCCACGCCCTGCGCGATGTCGGCCGACTGCGAGTGCAGCAGGACGTCGATCTTGCACGTCTTCCAGTGGAAGCCGTCCTGCTCGTAGCCGATGGCGCGGATCGCCTTGCGGGCGATCGACTTGAACTTGGCCGGGTTGATGACCTTGTTGCCGTTCTTGTCGAGCTTCATCAGCGAGTCCGGCAGGCGTACCTCGCCGGCGATGATCACGCGATTGGTGGTTGCCAGCGTCTCGCAGGCAATGCGGACACTCCATGGGTCCACGCCAGTCCGTTTGGCTTCGCGATAGACGAGATCGACAATTTCATCCGAGATGCGGTCGCAGACCTTGTCCGGATGACCTTCGGAAACCGACTCGCTCGTGAAAAGGTAGTTCTGGCGTGCCACGGGTATCCCCTCTTGAAAGAAAGTCGATCAGATCGACACATGCACATTCTGTTATCTGTCCGGGGAATGCCGCGTCAAGGCGCAAAGGGTCCCAGCAGGGTGACGCCAATAAAAGGTCATGATCGAAAACCGTAGAGGCCGGCGCTATTCTTCGCCGGCAAGGGCGCGCACGAGGTCGATGACCTTGCGGCGCACCTTCGGGTCGTCGATGCGCGCGAAGGCGCGGTTGAGCTGGATGCCCTCGGTGCTCGAAAGGAAATCTACCATGTAGGTCGACTGGCTTTCTTCCATCAGGCCTTCTTGTCCGCCAGGGGCGCCGTCAAAGAAAAAGGAGGGCGGAACCTCCAGAATCGAGGCAATCGCTTGCAGGCGCGAGGCGCCAACGCGGTTGGTACCCTTCTCGTATTTCTGTATTTGCTGGAAGGTAATGCCGAGGTGCTCGCCAAGTTTTTCCTGGCTCATGCCAAGGATGTTCCGGCGCATGCGGATTCGGCTGCCGACATAGACGTCAATCGGGTTAGGTTGTTTTTTCTGATCCGGCATCATGTCCTCACCGCATCAACGGAATGCTCAGCTACCTGATTGCTTCCGGCGGCGCGAATCCTTCGCCAAAAGGTAGCTTTACTATGGATTCCGAACCTTTAGCTGTCAATCGATCGGCGGCGGGAGCGTAGTGCCGAAGCCCCTGCCCAAACGGTTAGGATGACGATGATCGCCGCCCCGACGATATCGGGCCGTGTAACCAGAGGTTGTACGCGTTGCAGCGGAACGGCCGCATCGAGCGCGCCGACGGCGTCGATCGCATAAGCGTCGATCACCCGTCCGTAGGCGTCGACCACGCCGGAAATTCCATTATTTGCAGAACGGATAAGGGGACGTCCCGCCTCGACGGCGCGGATCTGCGCCTGGCGGAAGTGCTGGTAGGGTCCGGGCGTGTCGCCAAACCAGGCGTCGTTGGTGATGTTGAGGATCACGTCGGCGTCGGCGTCGCCGTAACCCGCAATACCCGGAAAGATGATCTCATAACAGATGAAGGGGAGTATCCGCACTTCATCCAAAAGACGGATGGCGCGGCGCTGCCCGCCTGGGGAAAAGTCGGAGACGTTGTCGACGATCTTCTGCAGCCCGGCGCGTGACAGAATGTCGGCGAGCGGCAGGTATTCGCCGAAGGGAACGAGGCGGATCTTGTCGACGGCGTCGAAGATTTCGCCGCCGGAGTTGATCGCAACCACCGCATTGTAGAAGCGCGCGTCGGCTCCCTTGCCCTCGATGCGCACAGCGCCGGCAAGAAGATCCTGCCTGTCGCCGATCATGTCGGCAAGCCGGGTGAGGGCTTCCGGCTGCTGCGAGAGGATGAAGGGAACCGACGTTTCCGGCCAGACGATCAGCGAAGGCTGGGGCGCGCCATTGGCGGGTTCGGCAGAGGACAGGTCGAGATAGGTCTGGAAGATGCGCTCGCGCATCTCCTCGCTCCATTTCTCGCTCTGGTCGATCGAGGGCTGCACCAGCCGGACCTGGATGGTCTTTTCGGGCGTGGCGTCGCCCATGCCGATGCGGACAAAGCCGTAGCCGATGTGAAGAGCGGCGATGAGGGCGGCGAGCAGGAAGCCGGCGGCGCGGCCTTTGCGGGCGGCAAGCAGCGCCGGAACCGAGAACACGAAGACGGCAAGCGTGTTGATGCCGGCCATGCCGATGACGGTGACCGACTGCATCATCTCCGGCACGGGCATTGCCGCCTGGCCTATGGCGTTCCATGGAAAGCCCGTGAGCACGAAGGTGCGCAGCCATTCGGAAAAGCCGAAGGCGGCGGCAAGCGCGGCGATGCGGCCGATGCCGTCGCTCCAGAAGGCGCGGGCAAGGGCTGCGGCAAAGCCGTAGAAGATCGCGATCAGCGCCGGCAGGCCGAGAACGGCGAAGGGCAAGGCCCAGGCGAACAAATCCGCTTCAACAAGAAGTGCATTGCCGATCCACCACAGGCCGACGAGGAAATAGCCGAAGCCGAACCACCAGCCGATGAAGAAGGGTTGGGCAAGCCGTCTGAGGAACGACTGGCCCGGATAGCCGGCCGCGCCGTCGAGCAGCCAGACGAGGATCGGGAAGGCGATGAAGCAGGCGGCGGGGAAGTCGAAAGGCGGCTGTGCGAAGGCGCCTAGTGCCCCCGCGATGAAAGCGGTCAGCGCCCGACGCCATCCCGATTGAAGTATTACCCAGCCGGCCAGGCGCTCCATGTATCAGGCTCCCGCGAATCACCCCGATCTTTCTAGCAGTGGTTAACGTGGCCACCAATGTCGCTGATGCTTGATAAACCGGACCCGCGGGTATATATACGGCTCAAATTCTTGGTCGGTATGGCGAAGAGTGGGTCCACCCGGTCCCGCTCTTTTTTGTTAGCCGGCCCGTGGAGAGACTATGGTTGAAGTGAATACCGGCGACGGCCGCATCATCAGGGAAACCGGCATCGACGCGCGCGTGGCTGCCATCGTGATGCCTGTCATTGCTGCTGCGGGCTACAGGCTCGTACGCGTACGGCTGCTCGGACAGAACGGGCTGACGCTGCAAATCATGGCCGAGCGCGAAGACGGCACCATGGATGTCGAAGGCTGCGAGGAACTCAGCCGCGCCATTTCGCCCGCGCTCGATGTGGAAGATCCGATCGACAAGGCTTATCATCTCGAAGTTTCCTCCCCGGGCATCGACCGGCCGCTGGTGAGGAAGTCGGACTTCGAGGCTGCGCTGGGGCACCTGGCAAAGCTGGAAACCGCGGTCATGATTGCCGACCGCAAGCGTTTCCGCGGCAAGATCATCGCAGTGGCCGACGAAGGCGTCACGATCGCGCGCGACCAGGTCAGCTATGGTGAAGAACCGAACGTTACCATCCCGTGGGATGCGATTGCCGAAGCCAAGCTCGTCCTGACCGACGACCTGATTGCCGAGGCGTTCCGGCGCGACAAGCTGGCCAAGAAGCAGCGCGAGGCGGAAGACGCCGATGCGCAGGATGATGACGATAACGCAAACTGAGACGAGCACCCGGCGCTAAGCCGACGGAGTTGTCCGAGGAGACCGACATGGTAGTCAGTGCAAACAGGCTGGAGCTTCTGCAGATCGCGGATGCTGTCGCGCGCGAGAAGTCGATCGACAAGAAGATCGTCATCGAGGCGATGGCCGACGCCATCCAGAAGGCCGCGCGTTCGCGCTACGGTCAGGAGACCAATATCCGCGCCGACATCAACCCGAACACGGGTGAGATGAAGCTGCAGCGCCTGCTCGAGGTCGTCGAGAACGTCGAGGAATACGCTCGCGAGATTTCGCTGGCTGATGCGCGCCTGCGCAACCCGGACGCTCAGATCGGCGACTTCATCGCCGAGCCGCTGCCGCCGATGGATTTCGGCCGCATCGCTGCCCAGTCGGCCAAGCAGGTCATCGTCCAGAAGGTGCGCGAGGCTGAGCGCGACCGCCAGTATGACGAGTACAAGGACCGCGTCGGCGAGATCGTCAACGGCACCGTCAAGCGCGTCGAGTACGGCAATGTGGTCGTGGACCTCGGCCGTGGCGAGGGCATCATCCGCCGCGACGAGTTGATCCCGCGCGAGAACTACAAGTATGGCGACCGCGTCCGCGCCTATGTATACGACGTGCGCCGCGAGCAGCGCGGTCCGCAGATCTTCCTGTCGCGCACTCATCCGCAGTTCATGGCGAAGCTGTTCACCATGGAAGTGCCGGAAATCTACGACGGCATCATCGAGATCAAGTCGGTCGCCCGCGACCCGGGCAGCCGCGCCAAGATCGCCGTGACCTCGCGCGACTCCTCGATCGACCCGGTCGGCGCCTGCGTTGGTATGCGCGGCAGCCGCGTGCAGGCGGTCGTGGCCGAGTTGCAGGGCGAAAAGATCGACATCATTCCGTGGTCGCCGGATGCCGCGACGTTCATCGTCAACGCGCTTCAGCCGGCGGAAGTGGCCAAGGTCGTTCTCGATGAGGACGCCGAGCGTATTGAAGTCGTGGTTCCGGATGACCAGCTGTCGCTGGCAATCGGTCGCCGCGGCCAGAACGTGCGCCTTGCTTCGCAGCTGACCGGCTGGGATATCGACATCCTGACCGAGCAGGAAGAGAGCGAGCGCCGCCAGAAGGAATTCGTCGAGCGCTCGAACCTGTTCATGGATGCGCTGGACGTCGACGAGATGGTCGGCCAGGTGCTGGCTTCGGAAGGCTTCACCTCGGTCGAGGAAGTGGCCTATGTCGACGCCGACGAGATTTCGTCGATCGACGGCTTCGACGAGTCGACCGCCGAGGAAATCCAGACCCGTGCGCGCGAATATCTCGACCGCATCGAGGCGGAGCATGACGCCAAGCGCCGTGAACTCGGCGTCGAGGACGAGCTGCGCGAGCTGCCGGGGATCACCACCGCGATGCTGGTCGCGATCGGCAAGGATGGCGTGAAGACCCTCGAGGACTTCGCCGGCTATGCCATCGACGATCTGGTCGGCTGGAAGGAACGCAAGGACGGCGAGACCAAGTTCTACTCGGGCGTTCTGTCCGAGTTCGGTGTCACCCGTGCCGACGCAGAGCAGATGGTCGTTGCTGCCCGCCTGAAGATGGGCTGGCTGAGCGAGGACGATCTTGTCGCCGAGGGCGAAGAAGAAGCTGCCCAGGCAGAGGACGAAGCCGGAGCATGATGATGCTTCCGGATGGAGTAGTGCTTGAAAGATATGAGCGAACGCACATGTATAGTAACGCGGCAGGTCGGCGAGCCGGATGGTTTGCTGCGCTTCGTCGCGGGACCGGACATGTCCGTTGTCCCCGACCTCAAGCGCAAGCTCCCCGGACGCGGCTGCTGGGTCACTGCTGAAAGGCAATATGTAGAGCAGGCGGCGAAGAAGAACATCTTCGCCCGTGCTCTCAAGATGAAGGTAACATCTCCGGACGATCTTCCGGAGATGGTGGACAGGCTGCTGAAGCAGTCTGTCCTCGGCTCGCTTGGCCTCGCCCGCAAGGCGGGCCAGGTTGTGATGGGGGCTGCCAAGGTTGAAGCCTCCGTTCGGTCGGGCAAGGCGATGCTGGTCCTGCATGCCCTGGAGGCAGCGCCGGACGGCGTCAGAAAGATCGATCAGGCCCGTCGGTGGGTCGTATTTCAAGATGGCCCGTCGATCCCCGCCTATAAACTCTTTTCGGAAGCCGAATTGGGTTTGGCATTAGGGGGGACAAATGTGATACATGCAGCCGTGCTCGCCGGTGACACGGGCAAGGCTGTGCTGAAGCGCATGGTGGCGCTTGACCGTTACAGGGGCGGTTCCCCCGAAGACCGGGCGATGTTGGCGGCGACCGGCGATCATGATGACGCCGCAGAGGATACGGAATGAGCGATACGAAAGACGACAAGACGCTGGGCGTCAACTCAAAGAAGACTCTGACGCTGAAGCGCCCCGGCTCCGAGCAGGGCACTGTGCGCCAGAACTTCTCGCATGGGCGTTCGAAGGCTGTCGTCGTTGAGACAAAGAAGCGCAAGTTCTCTTTGCCTGGCGAAAAGCAGGAGAGCCCGACGCCGACAGTCACCCTGAAGCCGCGTGCGCCGCAGGCTGCACCGACGACTCCGGCTCCGACGCCGCAGGCCCCGCGCCCGGCGCCGACGCAGCCGCGTGGTGGCATGGTGCTGAACACGCTGTCGAGCGAAGAAATGGAGGCGCGCCGCCGCGCCCTGCAGGATTCACGTCTGCGTGAGGTCGAGGAGCGCAAGCGCGCTGCCGAGGAAGCCGCGCGCCGCGCCGAGGAAGAAGAGCGCCGCCGCAAGGAGCAGGAAGAATCCGCACGCCGCCAGGCCGAGGAAGAGGCACGGCTTGCCGCCGAGGCCGAGGCCAAGCGCCGCGCCGAGGAAGAGGCCAAGCGCCGCGCTCCGGCCGAGGAGAAGCCGAAGGTTGCGGCTCCCGCCAAGCCGGTTGTCGTGGATGACGATGATGAGGACGAGCGCCGCCGCGGTGCCGCCGCTGTCAAGCGCGGTCCCGCCAAGCCGGAAGCTGCGCCGAAGCCCGTCAAGAAGCCTGAAGGCGACCGCCGTCGCGGCAAGCTGACGCTGACCTCCGCCCTGTCGGGTGACGAGGGCCGCGGCCGCTCGCTGTCGTCGATGCGCCGCCGTCAGGAGAAGTTCAAGCGCTCAATGATCAACGAGCCGCGCGAGAAGATCTCCCGCGAGGTGGTCATCCCCGAGACGATCACGCTGCAGGAACTTGCACAGCGCATGGCCGAGCGTGCGGTAGACCTCGTCAAGTTCTTCATGAAGCAGGGCCAGATGATGAAGCCCGGCGACGTGATCGACGCGGATACCGCTGAACTCGTCGCCGTTGAATTCGGCCACACCGTCAAGCGTGTTGCCGAGTCCGACGTCGAAGAGGGCATGTTCAACATCGAAGACCGTGAAGAGGATCTGAAGTCGCGTCCGCCGGTGGTGACCATCATGGGTCACGTCGACCACGGCAAGACCTCGCTGCTCGATGCGATCCGCAATGCGAAGGTGGCCGAGGGCGAAGCCGGCGGCATCACCCAGCACATCGGTGCCTATCAGGTTGAGCAGAACGGCCAGAAGATCACCTTCATCGACACGCCGGGCCACGCTGCCTTCACGCAAATGCGTGCCCGCGGCGCGCAGGTCACGGACATCGCCATCCTGGTGGTTGCCGCTGACGACAGCGTGATGCCGCAGACGATCGAGTCCATCAATCACGCCAAGGCGGCGGGCGTTCCGATCATCGTGGCGATCAACAAGATCGACAAGCCGTCGGCTGACCCGCAGAAGGTTCGCACCCAGCTGCTGCAGCACGAGGTGTTCGTCGAGTCGATGGGCGGTGAGGTTCTCGACGTCGAGATCTCGGCGACCAAGAAGATGAACATCGACAAGCTGCTCGAGGCGGTTCTCCTGCAGGCCGAAATTCTCGACCTGAAGGCAAATCCGGACCGCACGGCGGAAGGCGTTGTCATCGAGGCAAAGCTCGACAAGGGCCGCGGCCCGGTTGCGACCGTTCTCGTCAACACCGGTACGCTCAAGGTCGGCGACATCCTCGCCGTCGGCAACGAGTGGGGCCGCGTGCGTGCGCTCATCAACGATCGCGGCGAGCAGATCAAGGAAGCGGGTCCGGCAACGCCGGTCGAAATCCTCGGCCTGCAGGGCACGCCGATGGCCGGCGACCGCTTCGCGGTTGTCGAGACCGAGGCCCGCGCCCGCGAGATCTCGGAGTACCGTCAGCGTCTCGCCCGCGAGAAGGCTGTTGCCCGTGCTGCTGGCCAGCGCGGCTCGCTCGAGCAGATGATGTCGCAGCTGCAGACTTCGGGTCTCAAGCAGTTCCCGCTCGTCATCAAGGGCGACGTGCAGGGTTCGGTCGAAGCCATCAACGTGGCGCTCGAGAAGCTCGGCAACGACGAGGTGCGCGCACGTGTCGTCCATTCGGGTGCAGGTGCCATCACCGAGAGCGATGTGTCGCTGGCCGAGACCGCCGGTGCCGTCATCATCGGCTTCAACGTCCGCGCCAACAAGCAGGCGCGCGCGGCTGCCGAGCAGGCCGGTATCGAGATCCGCTACTACAACATCATCTACGACCTGGTGGATGACATCAAGCAGGCCATGTCGGGCCTGCTGTCGCCGGAGCGTCGCGAGACCTTCCTCGGCAATGCCGAGATCCTCGAGGTGTTCCACATCACCAAGGTCGGCAAGGTGGCGGGCTGCCGTGTCACCGAGGGCCGGATGGAGCGCGGCGCGGGCGTGCGCCTGATCCGCGACAACGTCGTGATCCACGAAGGTACGCTCAAGACCCTCAAGCGCTTCAAGGACGAAGTGTCCGAAGTGCCGGCCGGTCAGGAGTGCGGTATGGCCTTCGCCAACTACGAAGACATCCGCCAGGGCGATGTCATCGAGGCGTTCCGCGTCGAGATGATCACGCGCACGCTGTAACAGCGGCGTTTACAGTACGATCTGGGGGTGGCGGACATTCCGCCGCCCCTTGCGTTCGTCTATCGCGGCGCCGGTTCCATTCCGGCTGCCCCGAGCAAGGGAAATCTACCCATGTCACGGTTTGCAAGTTCCGGCCCATCCCAGCGCCAGCTTCGCGTCGGCGAACAGGTGCGTCACGCCCTGTCGGCCGTGCTGCAGCGGGGCGAGATCCGCGATGAGGTCATCGAGAACGCGGTGATCTCGATCAACGAGGTCCGCATGTCACCGGACCTCAAGATCGCGACTGCCTTCATTTCGCCGATCGGCGGCGCCGACAACGACTCCGTCATCAAGGCGCTGGCACGCAACGCCAAGTTCATTCGCGGCCGTGTCTCGGGATCGCTCCGGCAGCTCAAATACATGCCGGAGTTCCGGTTCCGCCTCGACACGAGCTACGACAACATGTCCCGGATCGACGCGCTGCTGCGCTCTCCCGAGGTCGTCCGCGACCTGAATACCGACAAAGAAGAAGAGAATTAATGTCCCGTCCACGCAAGAAGAAGGGCCGGCCAGTCTCCGGCTGGCTGGTGCTCGACAAGCCGTACCGCATGGGTTCGACCGAAGCGGTCTCGAAGATCAAGTGGCTGTTCGGAGCCGAGAAGGCGGGACATGCTGGCACGCTCGATCCGCTGGCTTCCGGGATGCTGCCGCTGGCGCTGGGCGAGGCCACCAAGACCGTTCCTTATGTGCAGGACGGCGCCAAGGTCTACCGCTTCACCATCACCTGGGGCGAGGAGCGGACCACCGACGACCTCGAAGGCGAGGTGACCAAGCGTTCGGACAAGCGCCCGTCGGAGGCTGAAATCCGCGCGCTGCTGCCGAAGTACACCGGCGTCATCATGCAGGTGCCGCCGCAGTTCTCGGCGATCAAGATTGCCGGCGAGCGCGCTTATGACATCGCCCGCGACGGCGAAACCGTCGACATTCCGGCGCGCGAAGTCGAGATCGCCCGTTTCGACCTGATCGAAATCGCTGACGAGAACTCGACTGTGTTCGAGATCGAATGCGGCAAGGGCACCTATGTCCGCTCGCTCGCGCGCGATATGGGCCGCGACCTCGGCTGCTACGGGTACATCTCCAGCCTGCGCCGCACCGAAGTCTATCCGTTCACCGCGGAAGACATGGTGACGATGGAAGAGATCGAGGCAGCGCTTGCGACCGTGCCGCTGCCGGCACCGGAGCCCGTCGAGGGTGACGAGCGTCCGCGCTCGCCGCGTCCGGGCCCGGACCAGTGGAAGGTGCTCGACGAGTTCCTGCTCGACACGGGTGCTGCGCTCGATTCGCTGCCGCAGATCATCGTCAGCGACGACACGGCAGCGCGCATCCGCTCGGGCAACCCGGCGATCGTGCGCGGCCGCGACGCGCCTGTCGAGGCCGACGAGGCCTGCGCTTTCTCGCACGGCAAGCTGCTGGCGATCGGCTCGATCGAAGCCGGCATGTTCCGCCCCAAGCGCGTCTTCGCCAGCTGATTTGACATTGAATTGGCCGTTCGTCTGGAAAAAGCTCCGGCGAACGGCTATCGCTACGTCAGATGGTGACGCGGGGGTCTTACGGAGCACATCTTAGTTGCAGACTAACGCGAGCGAACACTCGGACGAAGTGGAAGCCCGCAACGGCGGACGGGGCACTTCAAAGGCCATATCGGTCGGCGCCATGCTGGCGCTGCTGATGGCGGCCATCATCGTGCCTTCACTCGTCTTTGCGATCATCCTCCTGCAGCGCAACGACGAAGCGCAGCAGACCATGGTGACCGCCCTTGCCGAGGCGACGGCGGCATCCATTACCCAGACACTCGAACGCCACGTGTCCGGCATGGCGACCAATTTGCGGGTCTTCGCCACCGCGCAATCGCTGGTGACGGGAAACCTTGGCCAGTTCCACGACCGGGCGCGCCTCGCTCTCGAAGACACCGGCACCTATCTCGTAGGCATCGACGAAAACCTCGAGCAGGTGTTCGACACCCGCTTCGACCTCGGCACGCCGCTCGGCAAGATCGACGATTCCAGCCTCGTGCAGAAGGCGCTTGCCGGCAAGGAGCCGGTGGTGACGGGCCTGTTTCGCAACGAGACCTCGCAGAGGTGGGTCTTCAACGTGATGTACCCGCTGCCCGACACCGGCGGGCCGGTTCGGCTCTTGATGCTGGCACAGCCGGTCGAGGGGCTCGACCGCTCGATCTCCAGCCAGAATTTGCGCGGCGGATGGAATGCCGTGATCGTCGATGCGGACGGGGTGGTCGCCGCCTCGTCCTTCATGTCCTCGGATGTCGGCAAGCCGTTCTTCCTTGGCAAGGAGATGGAGACGTCGGCGAGCGCACAGCATGATACGCTGGAGGTCAACGGGCGCACCTACGAGATCATCCGCTCGCGTTCACCCGCAAGCGGCTGGGAGACGATCGTCTGGGCGCCGACCGAGGTGGTGCGGGCGCCGATGACACGTACCCTGCGCTCATTCGCGCTGGGCGGTCTTGCCATCATCGCGGTCGGCACGGTGCTCGCCTGGCTGCTCGGCCGCCAGATCACCGGGCCGATCAGGGCGCTGGCACGCGATGCGCGCCGGCTTGGCGCCGGCGAAAACGTGACCGCGGTCGACTACCGGGTCGCGGAAATCGCGACGGTGTCGGAGGCGCTGGCACAGGCATCGGCAGAACGCCGCCATGCCGAAAACGAGATCCGCTTCCTGATGCGCGAGATCGCGCACCGCTCGAAGAACCAGCTCACGGTCGTTTCCTCGATCGCCAAGCAGACGGCGCGCCATGCAGGCAGCTTCGACGAGTTCCAGGACGCATTCCAGAAGCGCGTGCAGGGCCTTGCCCGCTCGACGGACCTTCTGATCGCCGGCGGCGTCGCCGGTGTCGAACTGCGCGAACTGGTCGAGGTGCAGCTGGAGCCGTTCCGGCCGAGCGGCAAGCGCCGCGTCAGGATCGAGGGCGCGCCGATGCGGCTCTCCAACCAGGCGGCGCAGACGCTGGGCCTGGCGCTGCATGAGCTTGCAACGAATGCGGCCAAATATGGGGCCTTTGCCTCGAACGAGGGCTGGCTGAAGGTCAGCTGGAAGCGTGTTGGCGACCAGGTCGAGTTCGAATGGCGCGAGTGGGTGCCGAACCCGCTGGACCCGGATGCCGGCAAGCGCGGCTTTGGCACCGAGGTGATCGAGCGCATGCTGGGCGGAACGCTTGAGGCGCATATCGAGCGCCAGCTGCGCAGCGACGGGCTCGAGTGTCGCGTCACCATGCCTGCGGCCAGGCTGGAGCCCGGGCTGGAGGACGGCCACAAGGCGGGCTGAAAGCCCGTTTCCGCGAAATTACTGGCGCAAGCTGGCATTTTGCACTATATGCCGCGCATCGTGCGCCTGAATGGGCGCATGTTCACCGGCCCCTGCTGGACGACATCCTGGCTGAGGGCGACCTGTTTCCTCAAATAAGAAAGGGAAAAACGCGATGTCGATCACCGCTGAGCGCAAGAAGGAACTGATGGCGGAATTCGCAACCGCTAAGGGCGACACCGGTTCTCCGGAAGTCCAGGTCGCGATCCTTTCCGAGCGTATCAAGAACCTGACCGAACACTTCAAGGACCACAAGAAGGATAACCACTCCCGCCGTGGTCTGCTCGCACTGGTTTCGCAGCGTCGTAGCCTGCTTGACTACCTCAAGCGCAAGGACGAGGCCCGCTACCAGGCTCTGATCAGCAAGCTCGGTCTGCGCCGTTAAAAAAGTTTGGCCGGCGCCGCCGCGAGGCGGGCGCCGGCCGATCGCATGGGCCCCAAGGGGTCGCACTACAGTTCGCGCGTTTTAGTAGATGAAGTTGCGCGGACGCCCCGGGACAGGGTCATGGGGCAGGATTGCAGGGCGCTTTCGGCGAAACATCGCCAGCCCGTGGAAGCGTCATGTTGTCTTGCCCGTGGCTCGTCCCCGAACGAAGCCAGGTGCGAAGAGACGCAAGGGATTGCGATCCGCACCAGCAGTTAAGGACAAGACATGTTCAACCAACACAAAGTGGAAATCGAGTGGGGCGGACGTCCGCTTATCCTCGAGACCGGCAAGATCGCACGTCAGGCTGACGGCGCGGTGCTGGCAACCTACGGCGAGACCGTCGTGCTCGCGACCGTCGTTTCGGCCAAGGAGCCGAAGCCGGGCCTCGACTTCTTCCCGCTGACCGTCAACTACCAGGAAAAGACCTTCGCTGCCGGCAAGATCCCGGGTGGCTACTTCAAGCGTGAAGGCCGTCCGAGCGAGCGCGAGACGCTGGTTTCGCGCCTGATCGACCGTCCGATCCGTCCGCTTTTCGCCGACGGCTACAAGAACGACACCCAGATCATCGTCACCGTCGTCCAGCACGACCTCGAGAACGATCCGGACATCCTGTCGATCGTCGCGACCTCGGCTGCGCTGACCCTGTCGGGCGTGCCGTTCATGGGCCCGATCGGCGGCGCCCGCGTCGGCTACATCAACGGCGAGTACAAGCTGAACCCGCATCTCGACGAGATGGCCGAGTCCAAGCTCGACCTCGTCGTCGCCGGCACCAGCGAAGCCGTGCTCATGGTCGAGTCGGAAGCCCAGGAGCTTCCGGAAGACGTCATGCTCGGCGCCGTCATGTTCGGCCACAAGGCCTTCCAGCCGGTGATCGACGCGATCATCAAGCTGGCCGAGATTGCCGCCAAGGACCCGCGCGACTTCACCTCGCCGGACTATTCGGAACTCGAAGCCGAGATGCTCGCACTCGTCGAGAACGAGCTGCGCGACGCCTACAAGCTCACCGTCAAGCAGGAGCGCTACGCTGCCGTCGACGCAGTGAAGGCCAAGGTGAAGGCACACTTCACCCCGGCTGAAGGCGAGGAAGCGAAGTGGACGCCGGAGCAGGTCGCCACCGTATTCAAGGAACTGCAGGCGAAGATCGTCCGCTGGAACATCCTCGACACCGGCTCCCGCATCGACGGCCGTGATCTTTCGACGGTTCGTCCGATCGTCGCGGAAGTCGGCATCCTGCCGCGTACGCACGGTTCGGCGCTGTTCACCCGCGGTGAGACGCAGGCGATCGTCGTTGCCACGCTCGGCACCGGCGAGGACGAGCAGTATGTCGACGAGCTGACCGGCACCCGCAAGGAAACCTTCTTGCTGCACTACAACTTCCCGCCGTACTCCGTCGGTGAAACCGGCCGCATGGGTTCGCCGGGCCGCCGCGAAATCGGCCACGGCAAGCTCGCCTGGCGCGCGATCCATCCGATGCTGCCGGCCGCGGAACAGTTCCCGTACACGCTGCGCGTTGTCTCCGAAATCACCGAGTCGAACGGCTCGTCGTCGATGGCGACCGTCTGCGGCACCTCGCTGGCTCTCATGGACGCCGGCGTGCCGCTGGCCAAGCCGGTTGCCGGCATTGCCATGGGCCTCATCAAGGAAGGCGAGCGCTTCGCGGTTCTCTCCGACATCCTTGGTGACGAGGATCACCTCGGCGACATGGACTTCAAGGTGGCCGGTACCGCCGAAGGCGTCACCTCGCTGCAGATGGACATCAAGATCGACGGCATCACCGAGGAGATCATGAAGATCGCCCTCGACCAGGCCAAGGGCGGCCGTCTGCACATCCTCGGCGAGATGTCGAAGGCGATCAGCGAGGGCCGCAAGGAACTCGGCGAGTTCGCTCCGCGCATCGAGGTCATGACCATCCCGACCGACAAGATCCGCGAAGTGATCGGCTCGGGCGGCAAGGTCATCCGTGAGATCGTCGAGAAGACCGGCGCCAAGATCAACATCGAGGACGACGGCACCGTGAAGATCGCTTCGTCGAACGCCAAGGAAATCGAGGCGGCGAAGAAGTGGATCCACACCATCGTGGCCGAGCCGGAAGTTGGCGAGATCTACGAAGGCACGGTCGTCAAGACCGCCGACTTCGGCGCGTTCGTGAACTTCTTCGGTCCGCGTGACGGCCTCGTTCACATCTCGCAGCTGGCCGAGAACCGCGTCCAGAAGACTACCGACGTCGTCAAGGAAGGCGACAAGGTCTTCGTCAAGCTGATGGGCTTCGACGAGCGCGGCAAGGTTCGTCTGTCGATGAAGGTTGTCGACCAGACGACCGGCAAGGAAATCGTCAAGGAGAAGAAGTCGGAAGACGCTGAAGAAGCTGACGCCTGATTTCTGACCTGAGAATGAACGGGGCGGGCGCGACCGGAAGGTCTGCGCCCGTTTCGCTTGAGAGGGGCCAATTGTATGAATGACGGTTCGCTGAAGACGCTGTTCCATCCGTTCGAGAGCGGCATGCTGGAAGGACCGGGTGCAGAAGCCCGCGTCCTGTTCTTCAATGTCGCGCCGGGCTTCGTGCTGCCGGAGGATTTTCCGGAAGCGATGACGCTGCAGCAGGAATCGCGGCCGCTGTTCCGGGCACTGGAAGGCGGCGCGCACGTCGTGCAGCCGCAACCGGTCGGCGAGGACTATGACCTCGTGCTGGTGCTGGCCGGTCGCCATCGTGGCCAGAACGAGCTTTGGATCGCCGAGGCGCTGAAGCGCGTCCGCATGGGCGGCCGGGTGGTTGTCGCAGGCGGCAAGACGGACGGTGCGGCAAGCCTGCGCAAGCGCATGGCCGGTCTCCACGAGGTCGACGACCATGCCTCCAAGAACCACGGCATCGCCTTCTGGATGACGCGAACCGAAGAGTCGGTGGCGGCAGTGGAGGCGCTGGAAGCGGCCAACCCGCCGCTGATCCTCGACGGCGGCTTCCTCACCGTTCCTGGCGTCTTCTCGCAGGAGCACGAGGACCAGGGCTCGCGCCTGCTCGCCGACAATTTGCCGGAGACGATCAAGGGCCGCGTCGCCGATTTCGGCACCGGCTGGGGCTATCTTGCGGTGCGGCTGTCGCTTATCGCCAAGGAGCAGTTCTCGATCGACATGTTCGATTCGAGCTTCCAGGCCTGCGTGGCGGCGAAGGCCAACATGGACAACCTCGCTGCTCACATCGAGTGCCGGGTGCAGTGGATCGACCTGCTGAGCGAAAAGCTCGAACGGGTTTACGACAACATCATCATGAACCCGCCCTTCCATCAGGGCCGCGCGGCCGAGCCGTCGATCGGCGAGGGGATGATCCGGGCAGCTTCGGCGGCGCTCAAGCCCGGCGGCAGGCTGTACCTCGTCGCCAACCGCTCGCTGCCCTACGAGAACACGCTGGAGACGGCTTTCGCCCGTCACGGGGAGATCACCCGCGACGACCGCTTCAAGGTCCTGTGGGCCGTCCGCTGAGGCGAAAAACGATATCCTGAAAGCAGAACGGGCGCCCCAATGGAACGCCCGTTTGTTTTTCCGTGAAGTCCGGCAGGATCAGTCCTGGTCGGTGCGCTTCAGTTCGTCCAGCGTCGGCATCGACACGATGTGGTAGCCGCTGTCGACATAGTGGATCTCGCCGGTCACGCCCGTGGAAAGGTCCGACAGAAGGTAGAGGGCAGACTTGCCGACTTCTTCGATCGTCACCGGGCGGCGCAGCGGCGCGTTGCGCTGCTGGTAGTTGTACATCAGGCGCGAGTCGGCAATTCCGGCGCCTGCGAGCGTGCGCACCGGGCCAGCCGACAGGCCGTTCACGCGGATACCGCGCGGGCCGTAGTCATTGGCGAGGTAGCGGACGCTGGCCTCAAGACCGGCCTTGGCGACGCCCATGACGTTGTAGTTCGGCATAACGCGGACCGAACCTGCATAGGTCAGGGTGAGCATCGAGCCGCCGTCTTCCATCAGCTCGGCTGCACGCTTTGCAACTTCCGTGAACGAGAAGCACGAGATCACCATCGTGCGGACGAAGTTCTCGCGCGTGGTGTCGGCGTAGAGGCCCTTGAGCTCGTTGCGGTCGGAGAAGCCGATCGCGTGGACGATGAAGTCGAGCTTGCCCCACTCGGACTTCAGCGTCTCGAAGACGCCGTCAACGGTGGCGATGTCCTCGACATCGCAGGGAAGCAGCAGCTTGGCGCCAACCTGGTCGGCAAGCGGCTTCACGCGGCGGCCAAAGGCTTCACCCTGGTAGGTGAAGGCGAGCTCGGCGCCATGCTCAGCGGCGTGCTTGGCGATGCCCCAGGCGATGGAGTGGTCGTTCGCGACGCCCATGATGAGGCCGCGCTTGCCCTTCAGCAGTCCAGTCATTTGATGCTCCCGGTCAGCCCTGGTAGCGCTGGAACACCAGCGTCGCGTTCGTGCCGCCGAACCCGAACGAGTTGGAAAGGACGGTGTCGATCTTGGCGTTGTCGATGCGCTCGCGAACCACCGGCATTCCTTCAAATTCCGGATCGAAGGTCTCGATGTGGGCGCTCTCGCCGATGAAGCCGCCCTGCATCATCAGGATCGAGTAGATCGATTCCTGGACGCCCGCAGCACCCAGCGAGTGGCCGGTCAGCGACTTGGTCGACGAGATCGCCGGCAGCTTGTCGCCGAACACCGTGCGGATCGCCTCCATCTCCTTGGAGTCGCCGACGGGCGTCGAGGTGCCGTGGGTGTTGATGTAGTCGACGTCGCCCTTCACGGTCGACAGCGCCTGGCGCATGCAGCGGATCGCGCCTTCGCCCGACGGGGCAACCATGTCGTAGCCGTCGGAGGTCGCGCCGTAGCCGACGATCTCAGCGTAAATCTTGGCGCCGCGCGCCTTGGCGTGCTCCAGCTCCTCGAGAACCAGCACGCCCGCGCCGCCGGCGATGACAAAGCCGTCGCGGTTGGCGTCATAGGCGCGCGAGGCGACCGACGGGCGGTCGTTGAACTTGGAGGACATGGCGCCCATGGCGTCGAACAGGTTCGACATGGTCCAGTCGAGATCCTCGTGGCCGCCGGCGAAGACCATGTCCTGCTTGCCCCACTGGATCAGCTCGAACGCATTGCCGATGCAGTGCGCCGAGGTCGAGCAGGCCGACGAGATCGAGTAGTTGACGCCGTGGATCTTGAAGAAGGTCGCGAGCGTGGCGGACGCGGTCGAGGACATTGCCTTCGGCACGGCGAACGGTCCGATGCGCTTCGGGCTGTTGTTGGCCTTGGTGATCTCGGCCGCTTCGACGATCGTCTTGGTTGAGGCGCCGCCGGAACCCATGATGATGCCGGTGCGCTCGTTGGTGATGTCGTTCTCTTCCAGACCGGCATCGGTGATCGCCTGCTGCATGGCGACGTAGTTCCATGCACCGCCACGGTGCAGGAAGCGCATCGCGCGGCGGTCAACCAGATCGGTCGGGTCGAGCGTCGGCGCGCCCCAGACCTGGCAGCGGAAGCCGTGTTCGGCAAAGACATCCGAGAAGGTGATGCCGGACTTGGCATCGTACAGCGATGCCTGGACTTCTTCTGCGTTGTTACCGATGGAGGAAACGATCCCCAGTCCGGTGACGACAACTCGTCTCATATGGCGCTCCTTGCAAACCGCGCGGCGGGAAAAGCCTTAAGCGGCTTCCTGCTTCGACAGGCCCACGCGCAGATCGGTGGCCTTGTAAATCTGTTCCCCGTCGGCCTTCAGCCAGCCGTCAGCCGTGCCGAGGACGAGGCGGCCGCGCATGACGCGCTTGAAGTCGACGCCGTATTCGACCTTCTTCACCGAAGGCGTGACCATGCCCTTGAACTTCACTTCGCCGGTTGAAAGGGCCATGCCCTTGCCCGGCTCGCCGAGCCAGCCGAGGAAGAAGCCGGTGAGCTGCCACATCGCGTCGAGGCCAAGGCAGCCTGGCATGATCGGATTGCCGGGGAAGTGGCACGGGAAGAACCAGAGGTCCGGCTTGATCTCGAGCTCGGCGCGTACATAGCCCTTGTCGAACTCGCCGCCGGTCTCGCTGATCTCGGTGATGCGATCGAACATGAGCATCGGCGGGGCTGGCAGCTGCGCGTTCCCTGGCCCGAAAAGCTCTCCGCGAGAGCAGGCCAGCAGCTCTTCGTAATCATAGCTCGACTTCTGTTCGAACATCGTCCGTAGCGGTCCCTTTGCATTGGCACGGTCTTCACGTGCTTATAATCCGTGACAATCCCCTATCATAGACTGCTCGGGACAGGAAATCGCCGCAGCGGCTTACCCTGCACAGGCCGGGTGGTCAACGTGCCGCTATTGATCGCATATGGCGAACAGAATATATGTTGACAACGAAATGATGGGGCTGGACGCCATCAGCAACAGGAAAGTGCTGTCTTGACGGATACGCATTACATGAAGTCAGGCGAGTTGGAGCGGCGGGTCCGCGCAGCAGGTCTGCGCCCGACGCGCCAGCGTATCGCACTGGCGGACCTTCTGTTTGCGAAGGGCGACCGGCATCTTTCCGCCGAAGAGCTTCACGAGGAAGCGCTAGACGCGGGCGTCGCCGTCTCGCTGGCGACGGTGTACAATACGCTGCACCAGTTCACGGAAGCGGGACTCCTGCGCATTCTCGCGGTCGAGGGCAACCGTACCTATTTCGACACCAATACGTCCGACCATCACCACTTCTTCATCGAAGGCGAGAACCGGGTGATGGACATCGACACCGGCGCGGTGACGGTCCACAACCTGCCGGAGCCGCCGGAAGGGATGGAGATCGCCAATGTCGACATCGTGGTGAGGCTGCGGCCGAAGTCGTCCTGACGGCTTTTTGAGTTTCCTGAGACAGCAAAGGCGCAGACGGATATCCGCTGCGCCTTTTTGATTTGCCGATGCGGGCGGCGATCAGTCCTTGTAGACTTCCCCCGGATAGGCGCCCCAGATCTGCGTCTGGCTGATCCAGCCGCGATGTCCGGCAACCTCCATCTCGCACCACTGGCCGTCGCATTCCTTGATCGTGCCGATCACGCCCGGCTCGAGACGCGCGACGATGCGCGCATTGGTGTCGCGGTCGGAGCGCAACAGGATCTCCGCTTCCTTGCCGCGCTGCCACGGGGCGGCAATCGCGGTGCGGCGACCGGACAGCAGCGACTGGTTGATCCAGCCCTCGGCGCCGTCTGCATCACGCACCCGGCGCCAGTTGTCGAATTCCTGAATGATCTCCATCGGGATGCCGGCCTTGGTGTACATCCACTCGACGGGATAGTTGAGGCCCGGGCCGATGCGCAGGTTCACCTTGCTCGACTTGAGGCTGACGAAGCGCGGCAGCGGCAGGCCGCTCGGGCCGACCTGGGTCGTCTGCGCGGAGGCGACGGAAGACAGCGGAAGCGCGGCGAGGAAGACGGCGAAAGCCGCCATCGTGGCGTTCACAACGGTTCGAAGCATCGTGCGGGGGGCCATTTTTTCCAGTACGCTCAGCTACTCTTGTGCGGGCCCGCGAGCGTGCGGCGCGGGGCCCCTTTTTCTTTGTCATCGGCAGGTCGGCTTGATACACAGGATCGGAGACCGAAGGCTGCCGGCACCAATTCCAAGTGTCGCCAATCTTGGTTAAAGAGGTCTCAACAGACCCGGATATGAGGACGCTATGACTGGCAGGAAAAAGCCTCTCGTCGTGTTGACCCGCAAGTTGCCGGACGCGATTGAGACCCGCATGCGGGAGCTTTTCGATGCCAGGCTGAACGTCGAGGACCGGCCGATGACGCAGCCCGAACTGGTTGCCGCGGTCAAGGAAGCCGACGTTCTCGTTCCGACCGTTACCGACCGGATCGATGCCGCGCTGATCGAGCAGGCGGGGCCGAATCTCAAGCTGATCGCCAACTTCGGCAACGGCGTCGACAAGATCGACATCGCCGCCGCGATGGCCAAGGGCATCGTCGTAACCAATACGCCGAACGTGCTGACCGAAGACACAGCCGACATGACGATGGCGCTGATTCTCGCGACGCCCCGCCGGCTGGTCGAGGGCGCCAACGTGCTCAAGGGCGACGGCAAGTGGGCCGGCTGGTCGCCGACCTGGATGCTCGGCAACCGCATCTGGGGCAAGCGACTCGGTATCGTCGGCATGGGCCGCATCGGCACGGCGGTTGCGCGGCGCGCCAAGGCATTTGGCCTTTCGATTCACTATCACAACCGCCGCCGCGTAGCCCCCGCGACCGAGGACGCGCTGGAGGCAACCTACTGGGAAAGCCTCGACCAGATGCTCGCCCGCATGGACATCATCTCGGTAAACTGCCCGTCGACCCCGGCGACGTTCCACCTGCTCTCGGCACGCAGGCTCGCGCTGATGCAGCCGTCGGCCTACCTCGTCAACACGGCGCGCGGCGACATCATCGACGAGGATGCGCTGATCAAGATGCTGGAGACCGGCAAGCTCGCGGGCGCCGGCCTTGACGTGTTTGAGCACGAGCCGGCGGTGAAGCCGAAGCTGGTGAAGCTCGCCGCCAAGGGCAAGGTGGTGATCCTGCCGCACATGGGCTCGGCCACGATCGAGGGCCGCATCGACATGGGCGAAAAGGTCATCATCAACATACGCGCCTTCTTCGACGGGCACCGTCCGCCGGACCGCGTCCTGCCCCTCAAGGCCTGAGGGGCATCACGCCTTCGCGCGGTAGCGCACCGTGTCGAACGACGCGCCGAGGCTGTCATACATCAGCAATCGGCCGACAAGCGGCTCGCCGATGCCGGTGATGAGCTTGATCGCCTCCATCGCCTGCAGCGTGCCGATGACGCCGACGAGCGCGCCGACGACACCGGCCTCCGCGCAGGACGGCACGAGGCCGGCCGGAGGCGGCTCGGGGAAGAGATCGCGATAGGACGGGTTCTGCCGCCCGTCAGGACCCTTCTCGAACGGCTTCAGCACCGTGACCGACCCGTCGAACCTTCCGACCGCGCCGGTCACCAGCGGGCGTTCGGCGGCGGCGCATGCGTCCGCGACGGCATAGCGCGTGGCGAAATTGTCCGTGCCGTCGAGGGCTAGATCGTAGCGGGAGACGATCTCGCCGATATTGTCGGGTGTGAGGCGGATCGGGTGCTTCTCGACCCGCACGTTCGGATTGATGCGGCTGATCGCCTCCTCGGCGCTGTCGACCTTGGTCTTGCCGAGCGACGACATGCCGTGGATCACCTGCCGCTGCAGGTTGGAGAGCGAGACCGTATCGTCATCGACGATGCCGAGCGTGCCGACACCCGCTGCAGCGAGGTAGTAGAGGATCGGCGCGCCGAGGCCGCCGGCGCCGACGACGAGCACGCGCGCGCGCTTCAGCTTCTGCTGGCCGGCGCCGCCGATTTCCGGCAGCACGATGTGGCGCGCATAGCGCTCGAGTTCCTCGTCGGTGAGGGGAGGGGGCGTTGGCTGGTTCATACGCCGATCATAGCCGCTCGGGGCGGTTATGTCAGCGCGAGGTGATCGTGCCGCCCGAAACGGTCAGGAACTGCGCACGACCTTCGAGTGCGGAGAACAACGCGGCGTCCGTGCCTGACATGAAGGCCTGGCAGTTGAGCTCTTCGAGAATCTGGAAGAGGGCCGCGCGACGGCCCGCATCGAGATGCGCGGCGATCTCGTCGAGGAGAAGGATCGGCGCCGAGCGCGACAGCTCCGCGACGAGCCGGGCATGCGAGAGGACGAGGCCGGTAAGCAGCGCCTTTTGTTCGCCCGTGGAGCAAAGCTCAGCCGGCATGTCCTTGGGCCTATGGCGGACGAGGAGGTCCGAGCGGTGCGGACCTTCGAGCGTGCGGCCGGCTGCGCGGTCGCGATAACGGTTCTCGGCAAGCGAGCGGTGAAACGCTTCCTCGACGTCGACGGCAGGTTGGTAAGCAAGCGCTTCCTCAAGCGTGCCCGCAAGCGCGATGTCCGCCTTCGGAAATGGGCCGTCGGCCGGCAGATGCTCGATCATGCCGGAGAGCAGGCGCACCATCTCGACGCGGGCGGCGGCAATTGCCGTGCCTGTCTCCGCCATCTGCCGCTCTATCGCCTCGAACCAGACGTCGTCGCGGGCATTTTCCGTAAGCAGCTTGTTACGGCCGCGCATCGCCTTTTCGTAGTCGAGCGCGCGGCGGCCATGCGCCGGATCGATGGCGAGTACCAGCCGGTCGATGAAGCGGCGCCGGTCGGAGGCCGCACCGGTGAAGAGCGCGTCCATTGAAGGCACAAGCCAGATCACGCGCAGCCATTCGAGCATCTCGTCGGCGGAGCGGGCAGGGGCGCCGTTGATGCGCACCTTGCGCCCGGACGTTTCGCCGTCGCCGGCTGTTCCCGTGCCGATCTCGACCTCGCCGAACGGACCTTCGACACGCGCATGGATGGCAAAGCCGTTGGTCGCACCCGCACGCGCGACGTCTTCATGCGAGGCGCGGCGCAGGCCACGCCCCGGCGTCAGAAACGAGACCGCTTCGAGGAGATTGGTCTTGCCGGCGCCGTTTTCGCCGGTGAGGACGACCGCGCCGGGCCGGAAATCGAGCGCCAGACTGCGATAGTTGCGAAAGTCCGTCAGCAGCAGCCGCGAGACATAGGTCTGCGGCTCCGCCAGCGGCGGCGCATTGTCATGGTCGTCGATCACGGCAGCGGACGATGCGCGGTTAGACGCGCATCGGCATCAGCACGTAGAGCGCATGCTCGTCGCTGGTGTCATGGATGAGGGTCGGCGAGCCGGCGTCGGCGAGCAGGAAGCAGGCCTCGGAACCGGAAAGCTGAGCGGCGACGTCGAGCAGGTACTTGGCGTTGAAGCCGATCTCGATCGGGTCGGCACTGTAGTCGGCCACCACTTCTTCCGTCGCGCTGCCCGAATCCGGGTTGTTGACGGTGAGCGTGACGAGCCCGTCGCCGATCGACAGCTTCACCGCGCGGCCGCGCTCCGACGAGATGGTCGAGACGCGGTCAACGGCCTGGGCAAAGCTCTGGCGGTCGATGACCAGCTTCTTGTCGTTGCCGGTCGGGATAACGCGCTGGTAGTCCGGGAACGTGCCGTCGATCAGCTTCGAGGTCAGCACCACAGTGCCGATGGTGAAGCGGATCTTGGTGTCGGAAAGCTCGACCCTGACGGAAACGTCCGGCGTATCGACGAGCTTCTGGAGCTCGCTGACGGTCTTGCGCGGAATGATGATGCCCGGCATGCCTTCCGAGCCCGAAGGCGCCTCCACCTCGGCGCGGGCAAGGCGGTGGCCGTCGGTCGCGACCGAACGCAGGGTCAGGCGTCCGCCGTCCTCATGCGTGTGGAAGTAGATGCCGTTGAGATAGTAGCGCGTTTCCTCGGTCGAGATCGCGAACTGCGTCTTCTCGATCAGGCCCTTGAGGGCAGAGGAATCGATGCTGAAGCTGTGGGTGAAGGAGCCTGCAGTCAGCTCCGGGAAGTCGGCCTGCGGCAGGCACTGGAGACGGAAGGACGAGCGGCCGGAAATGACCGTCATCGCATTGCCGTTCTCGTCGAGCTTGAGCATCACTTCCGAGCCGTCCGGCAGCTTGCGGACGATGTCGTAGAGGAGATGCGCGGGAACGGTGGTGGCGCCTGCCTGCTCGATGCTGGCCGCGGTCGCTTCCGTCACTTCCAGGTCAAGGTCGGTCGCCTTCATCTCGAGGCTGTTGCCCGTGGCCGACAAGAGGACGTTCGACAGGATCGGAATCGTGTTCCGTCGCTCGACGACGCGGTGAACGTGGTTGAGTGACTTCAGCAGGTTGGAGCGTTCGAGAATGACACGCATGACACGCAGGATCCCGCAGCAAGTTTTACAGAAAGGCCAGTATTTCCAGTGACGTTGGCTGGCGCAAATGGAAAATGACCCTGACGGGAAACCGGCCGGAAGGCAAGCCATCCAGCCGGTTTTGATCGTCGCAGTGGGCGATCTTTCAACAGATCGCGGCGTTTAGCTCGTCTGTTCGCTGATCAGACGCTTCAGGAGCTCGACTTCCTGTGCGAGCGTGTTGTCGGAGCCGGTGAGGCCCTCGATCTTGCGCACCGCGTGCAGCACGGTGGTGTGATCGCGGCCGCCAAAGCGGCGTCCGATCTCCGGCAGCGAGCGCGGGGTCATGACCTTGGCCAAGTACATGGCGACCTGGCGCGGCTTGACGATCGTGCGCGTGCGGCGGTTCGACAGCAGCTCGACCTTCGACACGTTGTAGTGCCGGGCGACGATGCGCTGGATATCCTCGATCCGCACGCGCTTGGGTTCACCCGAGCGGTACATGTTCCCGAGAACTTCGTCGACCCACGCGATCGACACTTCCGGCTCGAACGACTGGCGGAACAGGATCTGGTTGAACGCACCTTCCAGCTCGCGGCCGCTGCCGGTCACGGTCTGGGCGATGTGCGACAGGATCTCGTCCGGAAGCTTCAGCGACGGATCTTCCGCAGCTGCCGCCTCGTAGCGCTGGCGCAGGATGGCCAGGCGCATCTCGTAGTCGGGAGCAGCAAGTTCGAGTGCCACACCGCCGTTGAGGCGCGAACGCACGCGCGGCTCGAGCGATTCCAGCTCTGCGGGCGGACGGTCCGCCGCGACCACCACCTGCTTAGCGCTGTCGAGCAGCATGTTGATGAGGTGGCAGAACTCATGCTGGATCGACTTGCCCTGCAGGAACTGCATGTCGTCGATGATCAGCAGGTCGATGTCGCGCAGCTGCTCCTTGAGGTGCAGCGCATAGTTGTCGCGGATCGCGGTTGCGAAACGCCACATGAAGTACTCGGCCGTCAGGTACACCACGCGGGCCTGCGGACGGCGACGGATCGCCTCGGCGGCAATCGCCTGGAGGATATGAGTCTTACCAAGACCGACCGACGCGTGCAGGAACAGCGGGTTGAAGCGCAGTGCGTTCTGCGAGAACTCAGCCACTGCACGTGCTGCCGCGAGTGCCACGCGGTTCGACGGGCCTTCGACGAAGGACTCGAACGTGTAGCGCGCGTCGAGCGGAGAGCCGAGCACGGACTGCTTGCCGCCCTGCGGTTCCTGAGATGCGGCCTGCGACCGCGGCGCGGCCGGCTTTGCCGTGTGCTCAACGCTTGGAGCAGGGGCCGCCGCGGCCGCTGCCGGTGCTGCCGGACGCTGCGGAGTGCGGACCGGTGCCCGCTCCTCAACCGGCTGGACGACCGTACGGGCCGCCGAACGAACCACGATCTCGACCTTGAGCGTGGACGGATCGCCCTGCTTCCAGAGTTCCGAGATCAGCTCGACATAGTGGCTGTTGATCCACTGGCGCAGGAACGCCGTCGGAACCGACAGTCTCACCAGACCACGAGAGGCTTCTGCCAGCTGCATTCTGCCGAACCAGCTGGAGTAGACGTCATTGCCAAGCCGGGCCTTCAGTTGCGCCTTCACGCGCTCAAAGTTTGCCTCGGGCCCGCTCGACTGCGTCATGCCATCACCCTCGTCAATACCCCTGCCCTGAATCAGCGAGGCTGTCTCGCCTCGCGCCGCCATGCCGCCTTGCATGTAAAATATCCCTGTCTTTGACGCCCAGAGCGCGACCCTGCCGATTGTGTCTCGATCGTCTGTGTCGGATCCCGATCATGTCGGGTTTTCCCGGCTTGATGCCGCGCTGTTAAATTCGTTGCCTTCGTAACCTGCGCTTGGTCCCCTGCTTTCCCTTTCGTCAAACCAAACCCACCAGCCCGAGGACAGGTCCCCGCTGTAAGGTAGTCAAAAGATGTCGCTCTCAGGGCGCGGGCCCTGAGTCAAAATGTCTTACGGGTAGGTAGTCCCCTTCGTACCGAAGGACAAAAGACGGCTGCCGTGAACTCGCGTTCACGCGTACTGTCTCCGCTGTCTGGCTTGATCAGCAAGGCTTTTGGCCTCGCCCTTCGATGTCCAGACACTACAAAAAATGGCGTTGGATGGGCAAGTGACCCTCTGGCAATTTTTGCCGAGTCAGCTTCGCTTCGGGTCTTGACTCGCGAACCGCCGAGCGGGCGTGAAACGCAAAGTCTTTTTGATTCAAAACCTTTCGCGAGGCTTGCCGAGAATCACCCTCGAGCAAGAAAATCTTCTTGACATTCCGGGAGCGGCGCTGAGCCCGTGAGAGAATCTGGTGAAGAATCTGAACCGCAGATAACCAATTGAAAAAGCACGATTTTTTATGCGGAAATTGCGGTCACGGGATTCGACAAAAACCCGGATTTTTTGAAACCGGAATCGTTGGCCGGCGAAAATTTTCGGCTGCCGCAGGGGCAGCGAAACGCTATGCCCAGGAAAATCCGGACAACAAAAAACCCGGCGCCGAGGCACCGGGTTCGTGAAACGCGAATGAAGAGAAGCGAAAGCTTACGCGCTGAGCGTCTTCAGGCGCTTAGCAAGGCGCGAAACCTTGCGAGAAGCCGTGTTGCGGTGGATGACGCCCTTGGAAGCGGCGCGCATCAGCTCCGGCTGAGCTGCGTTGAACGCTTCCTGTGCTGCTTCCTTGTTGCCCAGTGCCAGCGCTTCCTCGACCTTGCGAAGGAAGGTGCGAACGCGCGAGCGGCGGTTCTTGTTGACCGCAGTGCGGCGGGCGATTTTTCGCGTAGCCTTCTTGGCCGAAGACGTGTTGGCCATGGTGCCTCTCTCTCGAAACTGATGTCTATGCTCGCAAGTCCGTACCAGTTAAGGACCGACACGAGCACACTTTATAACACAAGGGGCGGCCGTGGGCCGCCTCAGTTGGGCTGGCTTATAGCGGAGCTTTCCCGATCCGTCAACGCTTGAATCCGCCGCCTCAGCGGTTCGTGAAATTGGGCTTCCGCTTCTCCACGAAGGCGGTCATGCCCTCCTTCTGATCATCGAGCGCAAACATCGAGTGGAACAGCCGGTGCTCGAAACGCAGGCCCTCTGAAAGGGTGGTTTCGTAGGCGCGGTTGACCGCTTCCTTGTTCATCATGATCGCGGGCAGCGACATGCTGGCGATCTTCTCGGCGGCAGTAATTGCCTCGTTGAGGAGATCGGCCACCGGCACGACGCGCGAGACGAGTCCCGAGCGCTCGGCCTCGGCGGCATCCATCATGCGGCCGGTCAGGCACATGTCCATCGCCTTCGACTTGCCGACGAAGCGGGTGAGCCGCTGCGAACCGCCCATGCCCGGCATGACGCCGAGCGTGATCTCCGGCTGGCCGAACTTGGCGTTGTCGGCGGCGATGATGAAGTCGCACATCATCGCAAGCTCGCAGCCGCCGCCAAGCGCATAACCGGCAACCGCGGCGATGATCGGCTTGCGGATGCGCTGGAGGGCATCCCAGCCCGCGAAGAGGTCGGCGCTGAAGACATCGGCATAGGTCTTCGACTGCATCTCCTTGATGTCGGCGCCGGCGGCAAAGGCTTTTTCCGAACCCGTCAGCACGATCGCGCTGACGCCCTCGTCTGCGTCGAAGGCCAGGGTCGCCGCGACCACCTCTTCCATGACCTTCGTGTTGAGCGCGTTGAGCGCCTGCGGCCGGTTCAGGGTGATCAGGCCGACTTTGCCGCGGGTTTCGACGAGGATTGTTTCGTAGGCCATGCGTGGTCTCCCTGGAAAACTCAATTCTGGCATGAGGTGCAGTAGAAGGTCGAGCGCCCGCCCTGGACCATGCGGCCGATCGTGCCCTCGCAACCGGGCCGCAGGCAGGGCTGGCCGGTGCGATCATAGACCCGGAACGAGTGCTGGAAATAGCCCATCGACCCGTCGGTCTGCACGTGATCGCGCAGCGACGAGCCGCCGGCCTCGATCGCCTCAGCAATGACCTCGCGGATGGCGCTGGAGAGCTGCTCGCAGAGCGATGCGTCGGCGGCGATGCTGCCGGCCTCGCGCGTCGGGTTGATGCCGGTGCGCCAGAGCGCCTCGCAGACGTAGATGTTGCCAAGCCCGGCGATCAGCCGCTGGTCGAGGAGGGCGGCCTTGATCGGCGTGCGCTTAGCCCCGAGCAACTGGCTGAGCAACTGGCCATCCAGCGCATTGCCCGTCGGCTCAACGCCAAGGCCCGCAAGCGAGGGATGGCTGTCGAGCGAACCGGCATCGGTGAACAGCATGAAGCCGAAGCGGCGCGGGTCGTTGAAGATCACGCGCTGGTACGCGCCCGCTCTGTCCTCAAGGTGGAAGACGACGTGGTCGTGCGCCTCGTTCTTCGAGCGCTCATGGTGAAAGTCGCCGACGACGTCGTCGTTCTCACCGGAACGGATCCGAAACGAGCCGGACATGCCAAGGTGGCAGATCAGCACCGGGTCGCGGTCGACATGTATAATAAGGTATTTGGCGCGCCGGCCGAGCGAGACGATCCGCCGGCCCGTCAGCGCCTCGACGAAGTTTTCCGGGAAGGGGAAGCGCAGGTCCGGGCGGCGCTGCTCGACCTTGCGGATGAGCGCGCCTTCCATCACCGGTTGCAGCCCGCGCCGGACGGTTTCGACTTCGGGAAGTTCAGGCATTTGACGAAATGAGGTCCAGGAAGGAAGTGCCGTGGCGGCCGGGTGCGATGCCGAGATGGGCGGCAACCGTCTCGCCGATGTCGGCATAGGTCGGTCGCACGCCAACGGAGCCCGCCTTCAGCTTCGGCCCGGTGCCGAGAATCGGCACGCGCTCGCGGGTGTGGTCGGTGCCGCGCCAGGTCGGGTCGCAGCCGTGGTCGGCCGTAAGGATCAGCATGTCGCCGTCGCGCAGCCGCGAAAGAGCCTCGGGCAGGCGCGCGTCGAAAGCTTCCAGCGCGGCGGCATAGCCCGGCACGTCGCGGCGGTGACCGAAATTGGTGTCGAAGTCGACGAAGTTGGCGAAGATGAAGTCGCCGTCACCGGCCTCGTCCATCGCCTCCAGGAGCGCATCGAACATGCGCATGTTGTTCGGCGCCTTGCGCAGCGTTGACACGCCGCGATGGGCAAAGATGTCGCCGATCTTGCCGACGGCATGGGTCTTGCGGCCGCCCTCGACCACTCGGTCGAGTAGGGTGGGCTCCGGCGGCGGAGTGGCAAAGTCCTTGCGGTTGGGGGTGCGCACGAAGGTCTCGCGCGTTTCGCCGACGAAGGGGCGGGCGATCACCCGGCCGATCTTGAGCTCGTCCGCCAGCCGGCGGGCGATGCGGCACACCTCGTAGAGCCGCTCGAGGCCGAAGCGCTCCTCGTGCGCGGCGATCTGGATGACGGAGTCGACCGATGTGTAGATGATCGGCTTGCCGGTGCGCAGGTGCTCTTCGCCATATTCCTCGATGACGGTCGTCCCGGCGGCGTGCTTGTCGGCCAGAATGCCGGGAAGGCTCGCTTCGCGGATCAGCGCCTCGGTGAAGGAAGCGGGGAAGGCCGGATGGGTATCCGGGAAATAGCCCCAGTCGAAGCGGACCGGCAGGCCGGCGATCTCCCAGTGGCCGGACGGCGTATCCTTGCCGCTCGAGGTTTCGGTGGCGGCGCCGAAGAAGCCCGAGGTCGTTGCGGCCGGAAGGTCGCGTCCGTGGGCGAGCGCCGCCGCGTGGGCAAGGCCCAGCGATGTCATGTGCGGGAGGTTCAGCGGGCCGGAGCGCAACCCTTCCGCATCGCCTTTGCCTGCGGCGCAGCCGGCTTCGATATGGCCGTAGGTATCAGCTCCGTCATCGCCGAATGCGGCGGCATCGGGCGCGTTGCCGATGCCGAAGGAGTCCAGAACGACGAGGATTGCGCGGGACATCCGGCTTCTCTTGCTGGTGAAGGTTCAACCAGAGATATGACCGCCGTCCCGCCTTGGCAATCCGCATTGAACTCCTGCCAGCAGTCGCGGAAGATTAAATTGCCATTCACGCGCTCGGGCAGGTGGACGTATCCCATTTGACTTCCGAACTCAGGCGACCGCGCAGGTAATATGTCTCCGCCATGGGGATGTTATCGAACGCCGACATGAGTCCGAGGGACGCCTTCTCGTCTGCAGCCCAGGCGATTATGGGGCGGTAATCGAGGCTTGTTTGGACGCGAACAAGATATGTTCCCCTGATCTTAAGAGCGGCCGGAATAGATACTTCGCTGCCGATCGGAGCTCCTGCAGAGGAGGTGTTGTTGACGGACTTGCGGGACCAGTCGACGGTTGCCTTGGGGTTGGTTTCGTCGCTGATCTTGATGCCGGTAATTTCTATTGAGGGAACCGTGCGATCATAGGGATAGATCGTCGCTTGGCCAATATCGATGATATTGTCCAGTTTAGTTGGATTGACGCATGTCTGCTGCGTAACGAGGTCGGCAACCATCGAGGAAATACGGCTGACCTTCTTGTTCGTCTCCAGCGCCAGTGTCACTTCCATGGTCATGAAGTAGAGCACGAGCAGCAGCGGCGCGATCATCGCGAACTCGACGGCTGCGACGCCGCGACGGTCGCGGACCATCGATGACACTGCGGCCGTTATCCTGCCGGCGAGACGCTTGGAGTAGAAGGCAAATATGCTCATTGTCCGTTCCCCGCCGCTCAGTCTTCGAATGGTTCGTTCTGCCAGGTGACGCTGGCGAAATGGAGCGTGTTGCCGCCCTTGAGGTTCGACATTGACTTGCGCAGGAGGTCGGTCATCACCGGCCAGCGGTAGAAGGCGCGCAGCTGGTTGATCGTGCCGGATTTGCCCGGCTTGATGTCGAAGCCGGTGTCGTCGATGTCGTCGTCGCTCGTGTACTTGATCTTGACCGCGGCGGCCTGCGAGAAGGTCGTGTAGTTCTTGAGGTCGACGAGAAGGCCAGGGCAGCCCGTGGTCACCACGATCTGGATCTGCTCGCAGATCTTGTTGCGGACGAGGTTCTTGTTTGCCTCGACGTCGGCGGGCCTGATCTGGCCGGTGCGGAACTGGCGGGCGACGTTGTCGGTTGCGTTCATCAGGAGCTGCTGCCCCGCAAAGGAGATGCAGCTCTCAAGGATCGCAAAAACGAGGAGCGAGAAGGGCAGCGCCAGCGCCGCAAATTCGATCGCGATGGCGCCATCGCGGTTGCGCGCGAAGCGCTGCAGCCAGTTGCGTATCTTCATCGAGCGCGACTTCGACGGCCGCCCGTTCCTGAGGTGTACCATGCTGTCCCCCGCCACCGTACATCTCGAAGGACGTTACACCAGCCGTGTTGATGTCCCGTTTTGAGCGCAATTAGAATTGTGACGTCCGCAGCAACACTTCGTTAAAGGCCGCGGCCGCGATGCGGTTAAAGCAACGCCCGTACTCTTTATAATAATGCGCGTGTAAAGACTGGCTTGCGGCAGATGATGATTGCTGAGGCTCAGAAACCCGCGTTCATTGCAGCTTCCGAGCGCTGCTCTTCATCATTCTTGAACGCGCTCTCGCAGAACGGCGAGCAAGACAGCGTCTGCACCTGCGAGCGCCGGTAGATGCGCACCGAATTGGCGAAGCTGCGCGAAACCACGACCTGCTCGTCGACGACGACATTGCCTCTGTCATCCATGACGACGAGGTTGGTCACGCCAAAACCCTTGCCGGTGAGCACGATGGTCGACGGATCCTGGACGGACGCGTCGGCGATCTGCGGGTTGCCGATAATGATGGTGTCAGCCGGTCGCGCCAGCTTAACGATCCTGGCCTGGTTCATCTGTACCTCGATCGCCTCCGCGCTGGCGTGTCCCGCCAGAAGAGCCGATCCCACAAACCCCAGCGCGGCTGCAGCCGCCTTAGCCATCACGTGACGCATTATCAGCGATCTCCCGCTCCACCACCTGCCGGAAGATGAATCAGATTGGTGAATCAACGGTTAAGCGTTCTTGCGAATGGAAATTGCGCAGAGTTGCGCGGGACGTGCGCGAATGCTTTAAAAGCAGTACGAATACTTCATTGCCATTTAACCAAATCGAATAGTCGCGGAAATAAAGACTTCGGTAATCCTGTTTCTTAAGCAGGTGGCAACAGCTCCTCTGTAATGTCCGGGCATCCGATCGACACGGCAGAACGTTGACGGAAGTGCTGTAAACACATGGAGCTAGGAGACCTCTAATGTCGAAGATTATCGCACGCTTCATCAAGGATGAATCCGGCGCGACTGCCATCGAGTATGGCCTTATAGCCGCCCTTATCGCACTCGCCATCGTTGCCGGTGCTACGACGCTTGGTGAGAACCTGAGCGCTCAGTTCAATCATATCGCTGGCAAGCTGAAGACCAGCTAATTCGCTAATATCCAGTTTTGCAAAGGCCACCCAGCGGTGGCCTCAGACCACTGACAAACCCGCCAATTTTTGGCGGGTTTTCGTTTGGGCGGGATGACAGAGCGCAGGGGCGCTGGCGGCGCCTGACGAAGTGAAGATAATGAAGGGGCGAGAGGGCCTCATGCC